>Ga0209991_10000154_pt1 | contig 30112 bp, 28 predicted proteins | sample ChitaG_FD_183167 | JGI IMG/M metagenome (GOLD analysis project Ga0209991, IMG submission 183167) | Deep subsurface microbial communities from South Pacific Ocean to uncover new lineages of life (NeLLi) - Chile_00310 metaG (SPAdes)... | ecosystem: Environmental > Aquatic > Marine > Oceanic >... | reverse complement strand
CAACACGACCGCATCGCTAGCCAAGGTGATCGTTTTCGTGATCATCGTGATCTTCCTGCAGGTGCGACCCCAAGGCTTATTCACCGTTCGGTCACGGAGCCTCGTGTGAGGGCGTCAGCGGGGACGCTACGAGCACGAAGTGTGTTCGGTCGCTGGCAGACGTGGGCCGGTTTCGGCGTGGCGGCGGTAATACTGTTCGGGCTGGCGCCCATTGCGCTCTCGGAATTCCGACTCAACCTACTGGCGAAGTTCCTGTGCTTCGCCATCGTCGCCGTCGGGATCGGACTGGCTTGGGGCCGCGGCGGGATGCTCGTCCTGGGCCAAGGCGTGTTCTTTGGCCTCGGCGGCTACCTGATGGGCATGCATCTGAAGATCGCCGATGCACAGATATTCGGCAACGACGTGCCCGATTTCATGCAGATCCAAGGGATGCGCGAACTCCCGGCCTATTGGGCACCGTTCGCCTCCCCGGCGTTCACCCTTCTTGCCATCGTGCTGCTACCGACCGCCATCGCAGCCGCGTTGGGCTTCGGCGTATTCAAACGCCGGGTCAAAGGGGCATATTTCGCGATCCTGTCGCAGGCACTGGCCGCGGCCCTGGCCATCCTGCTGGTCGGACAAACCACTCTCGGGGGCAGCAACGGACTCAACAGATTCCGCACATTCTTCGGGTTCACTCTCAGCGATCCGGCGAACCGACAGATGCTCTATTTCATCGCCGCCGCCACTCTGCTGGTCGTGGTGGCGGTGGTCCGTCAGCTGATGCAGAGCCGCTACGGAGAACTCTTGGTGGCAGTACGTGACGGTGAAGAGCGGGTGCGCTTCCTCGGCTACGACCCGGCCAACGTCAAAGTGGTGGCCTATGCCGTAGCCGCCCTGTTCGCCAGCATCGCCGGGGCGTTGTTCGCCCCCATCGTCGGCTTCATCGCACCGTCGCAAGTCGGGATCCTGCCCTCGATCGCCTTTCTCATCGGCGTGGCGATCGGCGGGCGTACCACGTTGCTCGGCCCAGTACTCGGAGCTATTGGAGTGGCGTGGGCGCAAACGCTTTTCTCCGAACGCTTTCCCTCGGAGTGGACCTACGCCCAAGGCCTGCTGTTCATCGTCGTCGTTGGCTTCTTCCCGGCCGGGTTCGCGGGGCTCAGCGTGTTGTTCATCAGATTCCGGCGCCGCCGCAATGCAGAACCCGACGAGACTCCCGATGCCAATCCACAATCGGAGACCGAGAATGTGGAGGTCCGACGATGACTACGGAAGAACCACACCCCAAGGCCGGCGGCAACGTCGGCATGGGCACCCAGTACCTCGAAGTCCGCGACCTGACAGTCGATTTCGACGGCTTCAAGGCCGTCAGCGGCCTTGAACTCACCTTGTTCCAGGGTGACCTGCGATTCCTCATCGGCCCCAACGGCGCCGGCAAGACGACCGTGATCGACGCGATCACCGGTCTGGTGGCAGCGACCGGATCGGTCAATAAGTCCGGCGTGGAGCTGCTAGGCAAGAAGGTGCACAGAATCGCCAGGAGCGGCGTGGGCAGAACATTCCAGACCGCCAGCGTGTTCGAGCAGTTGACGGTATTGCAGAACCTCGACATCGCCGCCGGGGCGGGCCGTTCGGCCTGGACGCTCCTGCGGCGTCGGTCCGGCGTGCTGCCCTCCATCGAAGAAGCATTGGACACTACCGGTTTGACCGCTCTGGCCAACAAGCCCGCGGGCATGCTGGCACACGGCCAGAAGCAATGGCTGGAAATCGGCATGCTGCTCGTGCAGAACGCCGATGTGCTGCTGCTTGACGAACCTGTCGCCGGTATGAGCGCCGAAGAACGGGAAGAAACCGGGAACCTGTTGTGCCGCATCGGTGGTGAGCGAACGGTCCTCGTCGTCGAACACGACATGGATTTCATGCGCGCCTTCGCGACATCGGTGACGGTGATGGCCCGAGGAAAGGTGATCGCGGAGGGATCAGTGGCCGAAGCCCAGGACGACCCCAAAGTCCAGGAAGTCTATCTGGGCACCGCGGCAGCCGGCTCTTCAGATTTTTCTGAACGCGAATCCGCCGGACACCCCGAGGAAAGGTCATAGTGCTTCAGCTTGTCGACGTGCGCACCGGGTACGGTCGCTCGGAAGTCGTTCACGGAGTGAGCATCGAGGTGCCTTCCGCCGGAGTGGCAGCGGTAATGGGCCACAACGGTGCGGGCAAAACTACGCTGTTGCGGGCGGCGGTCGGACTGCTGAAATGCACTGCCGGCAAGGTGATTTTCGACGGTGAGGATGTCACCAAGCTGCGGCCGAGCGCGCGGGTGCTCCGCGGTTTAGCGTATGTGCCCCAGGGCCAGCAGTCTTTTGGCCAGCTAACCACCGCCGAGAACCTGCAAGTCGTCGCCGACGGCAGGAAGAACGGCAAGCAGCTGATCGATGAGCAACTCGACCTGTTCCCGGCGCTCAAGGAACTACTGACCCGGCGGGCGGGCCTGCTGTCGGGGGGACAGCGGCAGCAGCTGGCGATCGCCCGTGCACTGATCACCAGCCCCACGTGTCTGATTCTCGACGAGCCCACCGAGGGAATTCAGCCATCGGTGGTCGCCGAGATCGAAGAAGCGATCACCGAGCTGACACAGCGTGGTGATCTTGGCGTGCTGCTCGTCGAGCAGCACATCGGGTTCGCGCTCGAATCCTGTCAGCGCTACTACATCATCGCCTCTGGCCGCATCACCTCCAGCGGAGCCGGGGGCTTGGCGTCAGAAGGGGATGTCCGCGCCGCCATGGCCATTTGACGGTTGCATCGGCAACGTGCGCTATCTCCGCACCGCTCACGCTAGAGGGCGAGGCGGGACAGCACTTCGCCGACGACTGCACCCGTAGCGACGGCGACCTGTTGACCGGTAGAGAGGTCTTTGACGCCGACGGTGCCCGCCTCGATGTCGCGGTCACCGGCCACCAACGCCAAGGACGCGCCCGACCTATCGGCAGCTCGCATCGCGCCTTTGAGCCCGCGGTCGCCGTATGCCATATCGACGCGTACGCCGGCACCCCGAAGCGTTGCCGCCAGAGCAGCCAGTTCCAACTTGGCCCGCTCCCCCAACGGCACGCAATACACGTCGACCCGGCCGGCGGTTCCCGCCGACTTTCCTTCCGCACGCAGCGCTAACAGGGTGCGGTCAACACCGAGCCCGAACCCGATACCCGAGAGATCGCGTCCACCGAGCTGGTGCATCAGCCCGTCATAGCGGCCACCGCCACCGATACCGGATTGCGCACCCAAACCGTCGTGCACGAATTCGAACGTCGTCTTGGTGTAGTAGTCGAGTCCGCGCACCATCCTCGGGTTCACCACGTACGGCACGGCCAACGCATCCAGATGCGCGAGGACCGTCTCGAAGTGTTCCTTGGCCACGTCAGACAGATGATCGATCATCACCGGAGCGCCGGCGGTCATCTCCCGCACAGTCGGGCGCTTATCGTCGAGAACACGCAGCGGGTTCAACCGAACGCGACTCCGTGTTTCTTCGTCCAGGTCCAGCCCAAAGAGAAAGTCCTGCAGCAGTTCCCGGTATTGCGTCCGGCAGCTGTCATCCCCGAGCGAGGTGATCTCCAGACGGAACCCGTCCAATCCGAGCGAGCGAAACCCGGCATCGGCGACGGCGATGACTTCGGCGTCCAACGCGGGGTCGTCTACACCGATCGCCTCCACACCGACCTGCTGCAGCTGACGGTAGCGGCCGGCCTGGGGCCGTTCGTAGCGGAAGAAAGGTCCCGAATAGCAGAGCTTGACGGGCAGTTGGCCGCGGTCCAGACCGTGCTCGATCACTGCCCGCATGACACCCGCGGTGCCCTCCGGGCGCAGGGTCACCGAGCGATCGCCACGGTCGGCGAACGTATACATCTCCTTGGAGACAACGTCGGTGGACTCCCCCACCCCCCGGGCGAACAGGGCGGTGTCCTCGAAAACGGGCAATTCGATGTCGCCGTACCCCGCGAGTCGGGCGGCACCGAGCAGGCCGCCGCGCACGGCGACGAACTCTGCCGACTCCGGTGGCAGATAGTCGGGCACCCCTTTGGGCGCCTGGAACGACGTGGACGACGCAGCTTCAGTCACGAGTCAGACCTTCGAGGAACGGGTTGGTGCGGCGTTCGGCGCCGATGGTGCTTCGCTCGCCGTGCCCCGGCAATACCAGGGTGTCATCGTCGAGCACCAGCAGTTTATTCACGATCGACTGCAGTAGATCACGACCGCTGCCGCCGGGGAGATCGGTGCGACCCACCGATTGGCGGAACAACGTATCGCCGGTGAAGGCCACAGAACGACCTGACATGCCGGAAAGACCCGACACCCCGGAACCGCCCGCACCGGCTTCCAGGCCGATACTCCCGTCGACGCGATAGACCACCGAACCCGCGGTGTGGCCGGGTGTGTGATCCACGACCACGGTGATGGCGCCCATCTCGATTTTGTCGCCGTCGCGATCCAGCTCAATGACCTGTGCGGGCTCGCGAAACATCGCGCCGAACGCCATCTGCGCCAGCTTGGGACCGAAGCCCCTGATGGGATCGGTGAGCATGAAGCGGTCCGCTGGGTGGATGTACACAGGACAGCCGTAGGTGTCGGCGACCTTCTGGGCCGACCACATGTGGTCGATGTGGCCGTGAGTGAGCAACACCGCCGCCGGCGTGAGGCGATGTTCGTCGAGAATCCCGCGAAGCGGACCCATGGCCCGCTGGCCCGGATCGACGACGATGGCGTCCGCGCCGGCCCAAGGGGCCAACACATAGCAGTTGCACGCCAACATGCCGGCCGGGAATCCGGTGATCAACACGGTTCCAGCTTCCCACGTCCGGTCCGCGCCACTGTTCGCGAGGGTCGCGGCACCGGCGCCCAGCAAGAACTGGCACACTCGGTGCCGACGAGATCGAACGCGAGGAGGACACCGGCGGTGCCGACCAACGAACAACGGCGTGCGACAGCCAAGCGCAAGCTCGAGCGACAACTCGAACGACGGGCCGACAACGAACGCAAACGCCGTCTCTACACGATCATCGGATCGGCAGTGGCCGCGGTTGTCGTGATCGGCGCCGTAGTGGCCACCATCGTGGTCACCAACCGTGATTCAGGCGGCCAGACCGCATCGGCGACCAGCACAACCTCGAGCGCGCCGGAGGCTCCACTGCCTGACGCCGGCGGACCGGCACAGCTCGGAGCGCTGCCCGCCTTCCAAGCACCAGAAGGGCTGGGCGCCGACTGTCAGTACCCCGCGTCCACTGAAGAGGCCAGTAAGCCCGCCACGGCCCCGCGCACCGGCAAGGTGCCGACCGAACCAGCCCAGATCAGCGCCAGCATGACGACCAACCAGGGCAACATCGGCCTTCAGCTCGACAATGGCAAGTCGCCGTGCACGGTCAACAGCTTCGCCAGCCTGGCCCAACAGGGTTTCTTCAACGACACCCCGTGCCACCGGCTGACCACGAGCGAATCGTTGGCCGTCCTGCAGTGCGGCGACCCGACGGGCGTGGGCACCGGTGGTCCGGGATACCAGTTCGTCAACGAATACCCGACCGACCAATACGCGCCGAATGATCCGAAGTTGATGGAACCGGTGGCCTACCCGCGGGGCACACTGGCGATGGCCAATGCGGGGCCAGGCACCAACGGTAGCCAGTTCTTCCTCGTGTTCCAGGACTCCCAGCTGCCGCCGAACTACACAGTGTTCGGCACCATCGACGAAACCGGCCTGGCGACGCTGGACAAGATCGCCGCCGAAGGTACCGCCGAGGGTGGGCCCGATGGCGCGCCGAAGGTCGACGTCAATGTGAAGTCGATCGCCCTGGATTGACCCTGGATTAACCCCGGGGCCGCGGTGCATACCGAGTCGGTCCGCCTCGGCTGACCAGAGGAAGGCTGGAAGCTCAGGCCGCCGAGGTGATGCGGTAGACGTCGTAGACGCCTTCCACATTGCGCACCACGTTGAGCACATGGCCGAGATGCTTGGGGTCGCCCATCTCGAAAGTGAACCGGCTGATCGCCACTCGGTCATTGGAGGTCGTCACCGAGGCCGACAAAATATTGACCTTCTCGTCGGCCAAAACCCGGGTGACATCCGACAACAGCCGGTGCCGGTCCAGCGCCTCCACCTGGATCGCGACCAGGAACACCGACGACGGCGACGGCGCCCACTGCACGTCGATGATCCGTTCGGACTGTTGTTGCAAAGAGTTGGCGTTCGTGCAATCCGTGCGATGCACACTGACTCCGCCACCACGGGTTACGAACCCTAGGATGTTGTCCCCCGGCACCGGGGTACAGCACTTGGCCAGCTTCGTCAGCGCGCCCGACGCCCCCGGTACCGCAACACCCACGTCGTCGGTGCTGCGCTGGCGCATCGGCATGGTCGCGGGCGTGGACCGCTCGGCCAGCTCGTCGGTGGCCTCGTCATCACCTCCGAGTTGCGCGACGAGTCGCTGAACCACGTGACGGGCCGACACGTGCCCCTCGCCCACCGCGGTGTAGAGCGCGGAGACGTCGATGTAATGCAGCTCGCGCGCCAAGGCTCCCATCGACTCGCCAGTCATCAAGCGCTGCAACGGAAGCCCGCCGCGTCGCACTTCGCGAACTATCGCTTCCTTGCCACTCTCGAGCGCCTCTTCGCGCCGCTCCTTGGCGAACCACTGCCTGATCTTGGCCTTCGCCCGAGGTGAAACCACGAACGTCTGCCAGTCCCGCGACGGCCCGGCGTTGGGGGCTTTGGAGGTGAAGATCTCCACCAATTCCCCGTTTTCGAGCGTGCGCTCCAACGCCACCAGTCGACCGTTGACCCGGGCGCCGATGCAGCGGTGACCGACCTCGGTGTGCACGGCGTAGGCGAAATCCACTGGCGTGGATCCGGCGGGCAGGGTGATCACGTCGCCCTTGGGCGTGAACACGAAGATTTCCTTTACTGACAGGTCGTAACGCAGCGACTCGAGGAACTCGCCGGGGTCAGCCGCCTCCCGCTGCCAGTCGAGCAACTGGCGCATCCAGGCCATATCGTCGACCTCGGTGGCGGCGTGCCCAGTGGGCAACCCGTTGCGCCCCTTGACCTCTTTGTAACGCCAATGCGCGGCGATGCCGTATTCGGCGGTGCGGTCCATGTCGCGGGTACGGATCTGGACTTCTAGGGGCTTGCCTTCTGGCCCGACGACGGTGGTGTGCAACGACTGATATACGCCGTAGCGCGGTTGAGCTATGTAGTCCTTGAAGCGACCTGCCATCGGCTGCCACAGGGAGTGCACCACCCCCACCGCGGCGTAGCAGTCTCTGATCTCGTCGCACAGAATCCGAACCCCCACGAGATCGTGGATATCGTCGAAGTCGCGTCCCTTGAGGATCATCTTCTGGTTGATCGACCAATAGTGCTTGGGTCTTCCTTCGACGGTGGCGTTGATCTTCGACTTAGTCAACGTGTTGACGATCTCGTCACGCACCTTGGCCAGATAGGTGTCGCGGGAGGGCGCGCGGTCAGCGACCAGTCGCACGATCTCCTCGTACTTCTTCGGATGCAGGATCGCGAACGAGAGGTCTTCGAGTTCCCATTTGACCGTTGCCATACCGAGGCGATGAGCAAGCGGCGCAATCACTTCCAGTGTTTCTCCCGCCTTACGTGCTTGCTTTTCCGGAGGCAGGAACCGCATCGTGCGCATGTTGTGCAGCCGGTCGGCGACTTTGATCACCAGCACTCGCGGATCACGCGCCATGGCGATGATCATCTTGCGGATGGTCTCACTTTCGGCCGCGTTACCCAGCGTCACCTTGTCCAGCTTTGTGACACCGTCGACGAGATGACCGACCTCCGCGCCGAACTCCTCGGTGAGCGCCTCCAGGGTGTAGCCGGTGTCCTCCACGGTGTCGTGCAACAGCGCGGCGATCAGAGTGGTGGTATCCATCTCGAGCTCGGCCAGGATAGTGGCGACCGCCAGTGGATGGGTGATGTACGGGTCACCGGAGTGCCGCAGCTGCTCGCCGTGCCGCTCCTCGGCGACCTCGTAGGCGCGCTGCAGCAGCGTCAGATCTGCTTTCGGGTAGACCTCGCGGTGCATCGCTACCAGCGGCTCGAGCACCGGGTTGACCGTGCTGCGCTGGGCGGTCATCCGGCGGGCGAGACGGGCCCGCACCCGCCGCGATGCGCTCGTCCCCGCCTTTGATCCGTCGGCCTTCGGGATCGACAGTGGCTGGGTTTCAGGGGGGGAAGGGTTCTCGCCGGATGGTGATTGCACGGCCTGGCCCGGCTCGGGGTCAGCGCGGATCTCGCTGGCCATCACTCACCTCCGATGCGTGTCCTCTTCGCAGGATATCCGTTCAGACGATGTACAGGCTCTCGACGGGCAAGGGGGCCAGGACCGCGCGACCGCCCAGCGCGGCGAGTTCGAGCATCACCACGGCCCCGGTCACCTGCGCACCTGCTGCGGTGAGCAATTGAGTAGTCGCGGACAGTGTTCCCCCGGTAGCCAGCACGTCATCGATCACCACGACCGAGCGGCCCACCAAGTCGATGCCCTTGGCGGGGACCTCCAGAGTGGCGGTGCCATATTCGAGGCTATAGGTCTCGCTAAGCACCGGAGGCGGCAGTTTGCCGCCTTTGCGTACCGCTAGCACGCCGATGCCCAGCTTGAGGGCTACGGCGCCACCGAGCAGGAATCCCCGTGCGTCAACGCCAGCCACCAGATCTGCGCCACTGGCAAGTTCGGCAATCGCGGCGCTGACCTCGGCAAGCCCCAGGGCATCGGCAAGCACCGGCGTCAGGTCCTTGAATTGGACTCCTGGCTCCGGAAAGTCGGGCACTTCGCGCAGCAACGAGGCGATGAGCTGGGCAACGCCCCCGTCCGATGTCGCCGGCGGACCGGCTCCGGTATCCGATGTCGCCGGCGGACCGGCTCCGGTATCCGATGTCGCCGGCGGACCGGCTCCGGTGCTCACTGGCTCAGCTTCCAACGGTCCATGTTCCATCCCGCACCCCAACGCGTCGGATTGCCGATCACCGCAAACATTCTTGCCGACGTCAGCAGGGTCCGCTGTTGGCGGTACAGCGGCAGAGTTGGCATGTCGGCCCACAGGATCGGGCCTGCCTCACCGAGTAGCCTTGCCAGTTCCTTGGGGTCGAACGTCACAGCCACGGTGGCGATGATCCCGTCGATACGTTCGTTGGCGTAGCGCCCAAGGTTATTGCCGTTACCGCTGTGCAGGCTGTAGCTGTCCATCACCGACGATCCCGACGAGCCGCTTCCGGCCGCGCCGCCGGTACTCGCGATCAGCACGTCGATCTCGCCGTTGGGCAGCGCCAGCGGGCCGACGGTTTCGCCGGCGACGTCCTCGACCGTGATGCCCGCGGGCGCGCAGGACTTCGCGATGGAGCCCACGGTGGCGGCGAGCCGGGCGTTCGGTGTCTGATAACCGATCCGGACGGTCAGGGGCTGATTATCGAGTGCGGCCCGGGCGGCATCGGCGTTGCCGACTGCGAACTGTCCGGCCTCCGGAACGTTTTCGGCAGCTCCGTATGCGTCCTCGGATGCGGGGTTCAGCCGCGAGTTGAACACCGGCGTCGACGCGTTACGCGCGATGGCGTCCCGGGGAGTGCACAGCGCCAGCGCCCGCCGGGCGGGCACCGCCGCCAGCGGGCCCTGCGGGGCGAAGATCAGCTGCTCCACACCCGCTGAGGGCGCATCGGTGCGCGTGTAGTCGTCGGGCAGATTGAGGGTGCCCAACGATCCGGACGCGATATCTACGACGTCATAGGCGCCCTCATTCACACGGTCCTGCATGTCGGCGTTACGGGGCCATACGGTGATCTTGCCGGTGACCGGTTTGGTGCCCCACCACTTGTCGTTGGCGACCAGGACCACCGCACCGTCGGCGGTCACTGATTCCAGCTTGTAGGGCCCCGACGACGGGAAGCGTTTGACGTCCAGGTCTGGCGTCAACTTCCAGGTGTTGTTCCATACCTGGGCGATGCGCTCGACGTTAGGCCCGTCGTTGTCGAGCAACGCCTTGGTGACCCCGCCTTCGCCGAGCCCCAGAACGTCGGCGATGACGTGTGAGGGCATCATCGAGGTCGCTGCGAACAACTGACCGTATTCGGTGAACGCCCGGTCTTGCGCGAAGGACACCCGCGCCTTCCGCTGCCCCGGCTCACAGTCGATCTTGGCGATGTCGGCATATCCGGCCCGGTTGGCCGCATCGAACTTCGGGAACCTACCCGACTGCGACGACCACGCCAGCACCATGTCGTCGCAGGTGATCGGCTTGCCGTCGGAATACACAGCGTCAGCGTTGATTTCGTAGTCAAGAACCAGCGGCGTGCGGCCCACCACAGAGATGCTGCCGAAGTCGTGGTCGCCGACGATTTGACCTTGTGGACCGTGGTAGTTGAATCCCGTCAGCACCCGGGCGAAGGCCTGCGGCCCACCCGACGCGGCTCCGGCCACCGTATTGGTGTTGTAGCTGATCAGGGTGCCGTCGACTGCGTAATCGATCGAGCTCGCCGCACCGCCCGAGCACGAGATCAGACCGAGCGAGCCCACCAACGCCAGCACCGCTGACAGCACCGTTGTGCGACGTGCATTGCGGAGTGCACGAGGCTGGACGGAACCTCGCAGGGCCCAACGGCGAGGCATCGGTCCTAACCCTTCCGTGGCTTTCGCTTACCCGAGGGCCGTCCGGTCCTGGTGGAGGTGGGCCGGACGGGGCGGGCACCCGGCCCTGGCTTGTCCGGCGGCGGAGATGCGGGCGCGGCCGGTACCGCCACCGACGCCGGCTCAAGATCCACGCGTTCGGGACCATCGCCGGCGTCCGCCCCCGGCTCGACGGCCCTGGCTGCCGCGGTCTTGCGGCGGCTCAGCACCCGATTGGTGTGCTTGCGCACCAGGTCGGTGCGTTCGCGAAGACTCACCAGCAAAGGAGTGGCGAAAAAGATCGACGAGTAGGTTCCTACGATCACGCCGACGAGCTGAACCAGCGCGAGGTCCATCAGGGTCCCGACGCCCAGCAGCCACACCGCGATCACCATCAGCGCCACGATCGGCAGCACCGAGATCAGGCTGGTGTTGATCGACCGCATGAACGTCTGATTGACGGCAAGGTTGGCCTGTTCGGCGAAGGTGCGCCGGGTGGCGTGCTCGAAACCTTCGGTGTTCTCCTCCACCTTGTCGAACACGATGACGGTGTCATAGAGCGAGAACCCCAAGATCGTCAACAACCCGATCACCGTGGCCGGCGTGACCTCGAACCCGACCACCGCGTACACACCCGCGGTGACCACGAGGTCGAACACAAGTGTCGTTAGTGCGGCAATCGCCATGTACCGCTCGTAACGCAGGGCGATATAGATGGAGGCCAGCACGAGGAAGACCACTAGCGCGATGAGGGCCTTCTGGGTGATCTGGCCACCCCAGGTTTCCGACACGGCCGAATCGCTGATGGCCTGCTTGCTCGGCTGACCGTCGGAACCGAGGGGCTGGAACTCGTCGAACAACGCTGTCCGAAGCTTTTCGGTCTCTTCGTTGGTCAGCGTCTCGGAACGAACCTGGAAAGTGGCGGAGTCGCCGCTGCCGACGATGACCACCGACTCCGGCGGCTCACCGATCGCGTTACCGAAGGCCGTTTCAACCTGCTGCGCGGTGATTTGCCCCTCGCCGCGCGGGAATGACACCTTCGTGCCACCCTCGAAGTCGATACCGAAAGTGAAGCCCCGCAACAGGATCGCCCCGATTGCTATGGCCACGATGAGGCCGCTGGCCGCATACCAAGCCTTGCGCTGACCCATCACCTCGAAGGCGCCGGTCCCGGTGTAGAGCCTGACGAAGAAGCTATGCTGTGGGGCATCCGCCTCGGCGGATTCGAGGTCGGGGGCCTCGACGGCTTGCGAGGTGGGCATCTTTCCCGACTGGTGCTTTGCCGCCATGTGCTATCCCCGTCCCACCGTTTGCGCGGCCGCTCGGCGTTCACGTGCGATCTGCTGCACGGCTCCCAAACCGTTGAGGGCCGGCTTAGCCATCGTCACCGACTTCGATGCGATGTAGGCCAGCGGCCAGGTCACCAGGAACACGACGACAACGTCCAGAATGGTCGTCAAACCCAGAGTGAACGCGAAGCCCTTCACCTGGCCGACCGCCAAGAAATACAGGACCGCTGCGGCCAGGAACGTCACGGCGTTGCCCGAAAGGATGGTCTTGCGCGCCCGGGCCCAACCGCGAGGAACCGCAGACCGGAACGAACGGCCCTCGCGGATCTCGTCCTTGATGCGCTCGAAGAACACCACGAACGAGTCCGCCGTCATTCCGATACCGATGATCAGACCAGCAATGCCGGCCAAGTCCAGGGTGTAGCCGATATATCTGCCGAGCAGCACAAGGATCGAGAAAACCATCGCCCCTGAAGCGACCAGCGACAGCGCAACCAGCAAGCCCAGCGTCCGGTAATAGAGCAAGGAGTACAGCAGCACCGCGGCCAGCCCGACCGCGCCGGCAATGAGCCCCGCCCGCAGCGATGACAATCCCAGCGAGGCCGAGACGGTCTCGGCCTCCGAGGACTCGAACGACAGCGGCAGCGAACCGTACTTCAGCACGTTGGCCACTTCACGCGCTGAATCGGCGGTGAACTGTCCGGTGATCTGCGTGCGGCCACCGGGAATGGGCTCCACGATCTGGGGTGCGCTGACCACCTGCGAGTCGAGAACGAATGCGGTTTGGATACCAACATTGGCCGCGGTGAATTCCGCCCAGACCTTGGTGGCGTCGCTTTTGAATTCCAAGTCGACGACGTTCTCGCCGCGCTGCTGATCAAGCCCGGAGGTGGCGTTCTTGATCTCCTCACCGCTAATGAGTGACTTGTCCAGCAGAAAGACCCGCTGGCCGTCAGTAGAACAGGTGACCAAAGGCAGGTTGGGATCATCATTGCCCGCCAGCACGTCCTCTTCGCCACAGCGGGTGGCTTGAACCTGCATGGCCAGGATTTGGATTGCCTGTTCATCGCTTTGGCGTAGCCGCTTCTCGTTCTGGATACGGGTTGCCAGCGGCAGGTCTTCGTCGTTCGGGGCGGGTGCCGCGGCATTGGGGCCGGGGGGTTCCTCTGCGCCCGGCGCCGGGTTCGGGCTGGGCGACGGACTCGGAGCCGGTTGTTCCGGGAAGGGCCGCGGCTGTGGGGTCGGGGGGGTATCCGGGGTGACCGCACCCGGGGGCATACCCGGAACCGCGCCCGGCGGCATACCCGGAACCGCGCCCGGCGGCAACCCTGGGATGGCACCCGGCGGGCCTCCCGGCTGGGGCCCTTCCTGCGGCGGTCCCGCACCGCTCGCGGGAATTGAATGGATCACCGGCCGGATGTAGAGCCGTGCTGTCTGGCCGAGGCTGCGGGCCTCGCTGCCCTCGTTGCCCGGCACGGTGATCACCAAGTTCTGGCCGTCGATGATGACCTCGGAACCCGACACTCCGAGGCCGTCGACACGGGCGCTGATGATCTGCTGGGCCTGGACGAGCGCTTCCCGGGTGGGCGGCGAGCCGTCCGGGGTGCGCGCGGTCAACGTGACCCTGGTGCCGCCCTGCAGATCGATGCCGAGCTTGGCGTCGGGCTGTTTGTCCCCTGTAAGGAACACCAGCAGGTAGGAGCCGATGACAAGCACCAGGAACATGATCAGGTAGCGGGCAGGGTGCACCGGCGTCGAAGACGATGCCACGTGTCAGGGTCTCCTCGAGATCAATTCGTCAAATACCGCACAGGCGCGCGAAGACACGCAAAGAGTACGTGCTGTGGCTGAGATCTCAGCTATCCGTCTTGGTGTTGGGCCTGTCGGTGATCTCGGTGGCCGTCATTTCCGACTCCCATTGCGCCTCGGAAGTCGGCTCCTCGACGTCGTCCTCGACGTCGTCGAGGACGCGGTCGCGCACCGCGAGCTTCATCCAGGTGGTGACCACCCCGGGCGCGATCTCCAGATCCACATATTCGTCGCTGAGGGCGGTGATCGTCGCCTGCAGCCCCGACGTGGTGTTGATCAGATCACCGACTTGAAGAGAGTCGTGAAGGTCGGCCGTGGCCTGCATGGCCTTCTTCTGGCGCCGGGACGCGAAGAACATGAACGCGCCCATAACGATGAGCAGCGGAAGGAAGATGACCAGATCCATGGCAGCAGTGTCTCTCTTGAGTCTTTCGTATCGGTCTCGCGGTCACGGCCCTGAATCCTCGGGACGGGGCCGCGTGGTTGAAGCAGTTGTTCACCAGTGTGCCATTGCGGCCCACGGCCCGTGTCGCCCCGGGGTCGACTACTGCCGCTCCGCGACCGCGGCGAGCGGGCTCCAGCCACCGCTATTGGCCCCAACGCAAGAAAACTCGTGGCCACTCGGCGGCGCCCTCGACGGTCCCGGCAAGAGCTGCCACGGTTCTCAACGGAGGGACCTCTCCAACAGTTAGGCTCAAGCGGCCACGCGGCAGTCAGATTCTCCGTTCCACACGGGCAGTAGGAGGTCTCCAGTTGAGCACCCTCGAGCAGAGCCGCTACCTCGCCACCGCCATTCCTGGCCCGCTCTCAGCTGAACTGGCCGCGCGAAAGAGCGCAGCGGTAGCCCGTGGGGTCGGCACCACGATGCCCGTCTACGCGGCACGGGCGTCCGGCGGCATCGTCGAAGACGTCGACGGCAATCGGCTGATCGACCTGGGTTCAGGCATCGCAGTCACCACGATTGGCAACTCCTCACCGCGAGTCGTCAAGGCTGTCTCCGAGCAGGCGGCCGAGTTCACCCATACCTGTTTCATGGTCACCCCGTATGAGAAGTACGTCGCCGTCGCCGAGGCGCTCAACAGGCTCACCCCCGGCACCGACGAAAAACGTTCGGCGTTGTTCAACTCCGGTTCGGAGGGCGTCGAGAACGCCATCAAGATCGCCAGGACTTACACCCGAAAACAGGCCGTGGTCTCCTTCGACCACGCCTATCACGGTCGGACCAACCTGACGATGGCGCTGACCGCCAAGTCGATGCCCTACAAGCATGGGTTCGGCCCGTTCGCCCCGGAGATCTACCGCGCACCGATGTCCTATCCGTACCGAGACGCCGAATTCAGCAAGGAGCTGGCTACCGACGGCGAACTCGCCGCCCAGCGAGCCATCGATGTGATGGACAAGCAGGTCGGGGCAGAGAACCTGGCCGCGGTGATCATTGAACCGATCCAGGGCGAGGGCGGCTTCATCGTCCCCGCAGAGGGCTTCCTGCGCGCGTTGCTGGACTGGTGTCGCGCCAACAACGTCGTCTTCATCGCCGACGAGGTGCAGACCGGATTCGCCCGCACGGGCGCGATGTTCGCCTGCGAACACGAGGGCATCGTGCCCGACCTGATCGTGACAGCCAAGGGCATCGCCGACGGGATGCCTCTGTCGGGGGTTACGGGCCGGACCGACATCATGGACGCCCCGCACGTCGGCGGACTCGGCGGCACCTACGGCGGCAACCCCGTCGCGTGCGCCGCTGCGCTGGCGACCATCGAAACGATCGAGGCCGACGGCCTCCTAGAGCGCGCAGCTCACATCGAATTCCTGATGAAGGACAAGCTCGGCCGAATTCAAGCCGAAGACGACCGCGTCGGCGATGTCCGCGGGCGCGGCGCGATGATCGCGGTGGAGCTGGTGAAGTCCGGTACCACCGAACCGGACCCGGAGCTGACCAAAAAGCTCTGCGCCGCAGCCCATCACGCGGGCGTGATCGTGCTCTCGTGCGGAACGTTCGGCAACGTGCTGCGCTTCCTGCCACCGTTGACCATCAGCGACGACCTTCTCCTCGAAGGCCTCGACGTGCTCGCCCACATTCTCGCCGACCTCTGATTCACCTCTCCCTATCGGAGCCACTGATATGACCAACGTCCAGAATTTCATCGGAGGCGAGCCCGTCGACTCGGTAAGCGGAGCGACCATGCCGTTGGTCGACCCAAGCACCGGCAAGCAGTACGGCACCTCCCCGGTCTCCAACGAACAAGACATCGACGACGCCTACCGGGCCGCGACCAAGGCGTTCAAGGAATGGAAGCGCACAACTCCATCCCACCGGCAGAAAGCGCTCCTCGACTTTGCCGACGATGTCGAGGAGGCTGCAGCCGATCTCGTGGCCGCAGAGAGCCGCAACACCGGTAAGCCGATACCTCTGACCATGGCTGAAGAGATCCCTGCGATGGTCGATCAGATCCGCTTCTTCGCTGGTGCGGCAAGGATTCTGGAGGGCAAGTCGGCCGGCGAATACCTCACCGACCACACGTCGTGGATCCGTCGTGAACCAGTCGGTGTGATCGGGCAGGTCACGCCGTGGAACTACCCGATGATGATGGCCGTCTGGAAGATCTGCCCAGCAATCGCAGCCGGCAACACGGTGGTCATCAAGCCCAGCGACACCACGCCGGTGACGACGGTGATGCTCGCTGAGTTGGCGGCAGAACACTTCCCACCTGGCGTGCTCAACGTCGTCAGCGGCGATCGCGTCACCGGCGCCAACCTGGTGGCCCACCCGGTACCGGAGATGGTGGCGATCACCGGATCGGTGGCGGCGGGCAAGGCTGTCGCGGTCAGCGCCGGCGCCAACCTCAAACGCACGCACCTGGAGTTGGGCGGTAAGGCGCCGGTGATCGTATTCGACGACGCAGATCTCTCTGCGGCCGCCGAGGGTATCGCCACCGCCGGGTACTTCAACGCCGGACAGGACTGTACGGCTGCCACCAGGGTGCTCGCGCACGCCTCGATCGCTGCGGAGCTGACCGCTGCGCTCGCCGACCAGGCCAAAGCCGCGACAACGACATTCGGCCGCGCTGCCGATGACGAGGACGCCTGGGTGCCGCCGGTCAACAACGTCAACCAGATGGAGCGGGTGCTGTCTTTCTTCTCCGATGTCCCCTCGCACGCCACGGTCGCCGCCGGCGGCAATCGGCAGGGCGACCAAGGTTTCTACGTAGCACCGACAGTGGTCAGCGGACTGCGGCAGGACGATCGGCTGATCCAGCAGGAGATCTTCGGCCCGGTGATCACAGTGCAGTCGTTCACCGACGAGGCCGAAGTAGTGGAAAAGGCCAACGGCGTTGAGTTCGCGCTGGCCTCGTCTGTCTGGACCAAGGACGTGTCACGTGCGCTCCGCGTGTCCAACGCACTTGACTTCGGCTGCGTGTGGATCAACACCCACATCCCGCTCGTCGCCGAGATGCCCCACGGCGGTTACAAGTCCTCCGGGCACGGCAAGGACCTGTCGATGTACGGGCTCGAGGACTACACCCGTATCAAGCACGTCATGGCATATACGGGCTAGGCGTCACGGGCCGGCCGGGCTACCGCGCCAGCCCAACCACCAGCACGACGATCCCGATGAGCGGCAGGAATCCCTGGATGACCGCCGAGCGGGCCTTGTCCGGTGCTGAGGCGAGCAACACCACCGCGGCTGCCAGCATCGACCCCAACCCGGCGAATACCAGCGCGGCACCCACCGCCGTGGCACCGCTGCACAGCACCGCCACGCCAATTACGGTGACGACCGCAAGGAGCAAGTTGTAGAAGCCTTGGTTGAAGGCCAGCAGACGGGTGGTTTCGGCCTCATCTTCGGTGGTACCGAACACGGCGCGGGTTCGAGCCGACGTCCAGGTTATTGACTCCATGACGAAGATGTAGACGTGTAGCACGGCGGCCAGCGCAGCCACGATCAAACCGGCAATAACCATGCTGACTCCTTGCTCGTTTTTCTGGTGCCCATCATTCGAACAGACCGGACCGGCCTAGACCACCGGCCACGCCGGGCGGCGTCATACCCAGGTGCGTCCAGGCCAAAGCGGTGGCGACGCGCCCGCGCGGAGTGCGCGCGATCATCCCGGCGCGCACGAGGAACGGCTCGCATACCTCCTCGACGGTGGCCGCTTCCTCCCCCACCGCTACAGCGAGCGTGGACACCCCGACCGGGCCCCCGGAAAAGCTGCGGGTCAGTGCGGTGAGCACTGCGCGATCAAGCCGGTCCAGGCCGAGTTCGTCGACGTCATAGACCGCCAACGCGTACTTGGCGATGTCGCAGGTGATGATGCCGTCCGCGCGGACCTCGGCGTAGTCGCGAACCCGACGCAACAAGCGGTTGGCGATACGCGGCGTGCCCCGCGAACGGCAAGCGATCTCGGCTCCGGCATCGGAGCCCAACTCGATGCCCAGGATGCCCGCCGAGCGGGCCAGCACCCGTTCCAGTTCGGCGGGTTCGTAGAAATCCATGTGCGCGGTGAATCCGAAGCGGTCACGCAGCGGGCCTGTCAGGGCGCCCGACCGGGTCGTCGCACCGACCAGCGTGAACGGCGCGACCTCCAGCGGAATCGACGTGGCGCCAGGCCCCTTGCCGACGACGACGTCGACACGGAAATCCTCCATCGCCAGATAGAGCATCTCCTCGGCGGGACGGGCGATCCGATGGATCTCGTCGATGAACAACACGTCATGCTCGACGAGGTTGGACAGCATCGCAGCGAGGTCCCCGGCACGCTCCAGCGCAGGGCCGGAGGTGAGGCGCAGCGAAGTTCCCATCTCGGCGGCAATGATCATCGCCAGCGATGTCTTACCCAGACCAGGGGGGCCCGACAGCAGGATGTGGTCCGGGGCGCCGCCACGGTTCTTGGCTCCTTCGAGCACCAACTGCAGCTGCTCACGAACGCGCGGCTGGCCGATGAACTCCCCTAGTGATCGGGGCCGCAAGCTCGCGTCGATATCGCCCTCACCCACTGTCAGCGCGGGCGTGACCTCGCGCTGCTCGCCCTCCTGTGGGTCGGGATCATCGAATCGGCCCATTACTTCCTGCCCAGCATGGACAGCGCGGCACGCAGGGCGCTCGCCTGGTTGGCATCGGGGTCATCGGCGAGCACCTTGTCGGTGGCCTCCTCGGCCTGCTTGGCCGCGAATCCGAGCCCGACGAGTGCTTCGACGACGGGGGCGCGCACGGTGTGCCCACCGGCCCCGGCGAAGCCCGTGGAAGCAACCGCTCCCACCTTGTCCCGCAACGTCAGCGCCAGCAGCTCGGCGGTCTTCTTGCCTACCTTGGGAATTCGCGTCAATGCGGTGAGATCGCCCTCGCCGATGGCCTGACGCAGCGTCGGACCGTCATACATCGCCAGCGCGCCCAATGCGATGCTCGGCCCGATCCCGCTGACCCCGATGAGGGTGAGGAACAGGTTGCGGGCGTCGGCATCAGCGAACCCGTACAGGGTCATCGAGTCCTCGCGCACGATCATCGCGGTGATCAGCCGTGCCTCAGCTCCGCGACGCAGAGTCGCCAGCGTCGCGGGAGTCGCCATCACTTTGTAGCCGACACCGGCGGCGTCGATGACCACGTGGTCGAGTGCGATGTCGAGCACTTCACCCCGGACCGCTGCGATCATGTCGCGCTCCGTGATACCCGGCCGGGCGCCGACCTCGCCTCAGCCTTCGCCGCCTTAAGGGTGGCCTGATATTTGCGCCGCTGATCAGCTGCCTTGGCCTCCGCCTCGGCCATCCGGGCGATCATCGGCGCCCGCCAGCAGTGACAGATCGCCAGCGCCAAGGCGTCGGCGGCGTCAGCGGGCGTCGGTTTCTGTTGCAGGGTGAGGATTCTCGTGACCATCTCGGTGACCTGCGCCTTGTCGGCGCGCCCATTGCCCGTGACGGCGGCCTTGACCTCACTGGGGGTGTGGAAGTGCACATCGATGTCACGCCGGGCCGCGGACAGCGCGATCACGCCGGCAGCCTGAGCGGTGCCCATCGCAGTGGAGGCATTCTGGTGGGAGAACACCCGCTCGATCGCGATGACGTTAGGTTGGTGGGTGTCCATCCAGTGCTCGACGGCGTTGCTGATGGCGAGCAGCCGGTGCGCCAGGGGCTGTTCGGCGGGGGTGCGCACCACGTCGACGTCCAGGGCGATGACCTGACGGCCTTGACCACTCTGGATGACCGAGAGCCCGCACCGCGTCAGCCCCGGGTCGACTCCCATCACCCGCACGCCAGCCCCTTCGTCAGAACATTTGTTCGAGAGCTTAGCGTCTGTGGCCCATCTGCCAGGGCAGGGACACGCCCGCTTCCAGGCCGGTCTGCGTCGAATGCCCGACCTCTAGCCGGCCGCGCGTCCGTCGTGGCCCGCCCGGTTAGGTCGTGGTCCGCCCGGTTAGTCAGTCCTCGTCGAGCTGTGCCGCGACGTCGTCCGGTATGTCGATGTTGGTGTAGACGTCCTGCACGTCGTCGCTGTCCTCGAGTGCGTCGACGAGCTTGAGCACCTTCCGGGCGCCGTCGAGGTCGACAGGCACCGTCACCGACGGCTGGAAGCTGGCATCGGCGGAATCGTAGTCGATACCCGCGTCCTGCAGTGCCGTGCGCACCGCAACCAGATCCGTTGGCTCGGAGATAATTTCGAAGCTATCCCCCAGATCGTTGACGTCCTCAGCGCCGGCCTCGAGCACCGCGATCAGCAGGTCATCCTCGGTGAGACCGTTCTTTTCCAGCGTCACCACGCCCTTGCGGGTAAACAGGTAGGCCACCGAACCTGGGTCGGCCATGTTGCCGCCGTTGCGCGTCATCGCGATGCGAACCTCGCTGGCGGCGCGATTCCGGTTGTCAGTGAGGCACTCGATGAGCACTGCCACGCCGTTGGGGCCGTAACCCTCGTAGGTGATGTTCTGCCAGTCGGCGCCGCCAGCCTCCTCACCCGCGCCCCGCTTGCGGGCGCGCTCGATATTGTCATTGGGCACCGACGTCTTCTTGGCCTTCTGGATCGCGTCGTACAGCGTCGGGTTGCCTGCTGGATCACCGCCACCGGTCCGCGCGGCGACCTCGACGTTCTTGATCAGCTTGGCGAACTCCTTGCCGCGGCGCGCATCCTTGACGGCCTTCTGATGCTTGGTGGTGGCCCACTTGGAATGGCCGCTCATACCTTTACTACCTCTTTCACCGACATCAAAGTCCGATTGAGTCAAAGTCCGATCGACGAGTCTACGTGGGTGTTCCGACGTCACCGCACCTGCAGTGCGACCGAACGCAGCCGCGGTAGTCGCCGCCCACCGAGCACTGCGGATGCTCGGGTGAGCCGCATTGGAACGGCGTCAAACTTACTCTGAAGTAAGATACGGCCCATGCCTCAGCCGCGGCCCGCAACGATGTCGACGAACAGCGCGTGCACACGACGGTCGCCGGTCACCTCCGGATGAAAGGCGGTCGCTAAGTTGCGGCCCTGCCGCACGGCAACAACGTGATCGGCTGCGCGCGCCAGAACTTGCACCTCGGCACCCACTCGCTCCACCCACGGCGCCCGGATGAACACTGCATGCACGGGGCGCTCGAGCCCAGCGAATGCAATATCGTTCTCGAACGAATCAATCTGACGACCGAACGCATTGCGGCGCACCGTTATATCGATCGCCATCAAAGGCGTGGCGTCGCGTCCAGGCACACCGGCATCGAGGATTTCAGTGGCCAGCAGGATCATCCCCGCGCATGATCCGTAGGCGGGCATGCCGTCGGCCAGCCGGGCACGCAACGGCTCCACGAGTTCGAAATCGTGCAAGAGGTGGCTCATCGCGGTGGACTCGCCGCCCGGAATCACCAACGCGTCCACAGTGTCTAGTTCACTCTCGCGCCGCACGGTCACCGCCTCCGCCCCGGCTGCGCGCAACGCCGCGAGATGTTCGCGGGTATCTCCCTGCAGTGCGAGGACCCCGATCCGGGGACTCACCCGCCACCCGGCGTGTAGTCACGCGGATAGCGGGTCAGCCCCTCCTGCATCACGGCCGCGACCATCTCACCGCGCCGGTCGAAAATCTTGCCCTGGGTCAGCGAGCGCCCCCCACACGCCGAGGGCGATGACTGGTCATAGAGCAGCCATTCGTCGGCCCGAAACGCCCGCATGAACCACATGGCGTGGTCCAACGACGCCACCATGAGGTGCTTCCGATCCTTGCTGTGATTGACCTGCGCGGAGCCCAACAGCGTCAGGTCGCTCATATAGGCCAGCGCGCAGATGTGCAGCACGTGGTCGTCGGGCAGCGGATCGCGATGCCGGAACCAGACCTGCTGTTGAGAGGCCCTGCCCTCGCGCATGCTGAGCAGCTCGCGCGGGACGATCCTTACGTCCCACTCATCGAACTGCCGGAAGCTGGCATCATCGAACACCCGGCTGGCAGCCCTGAAGTCAGGAATGTCGTCCGGCGGCGGCGCTACGGGCATCAGGTCCTGGTGCTCAATGCCGCTCTGCTCGACCTGGAAAGACGCCGACATCGAGAAGATCGTCTCACCGTGCTGGATCGCGGCCACCCGGCGCGTGCAAAACGAATTGCCATCGCGGATCCGCTCAACGGTGTAGACCGACGGCGACCGGGCGTCGCCAGCGCGCAAGAAGTATCCGTGCAGCGAGTGCACCTGGAAGTTCGGGGCGACGGTCCGCACCGCCGACACGAGCGACTGGCCTGCTACATGGCCGCCGAATGTCCGCTGCAGGAAACCGGACTCCGGACTGAATACGCCGCCGCGATAGATATTGGAGTCGATCTGCTCCAGATCCAGGATCTCTTCGATCGCCATATGTTTATCATCGCTGGTCGCGCAAGTAGCTCGCCAACCCCGTCTACCAGCTACCAGCCCCGTTCGGCGAGTCGGCGCGGGGCAGCGATGTCCTCCACGTTGATGCCGACCATCGCCTCACCCAGCCCACGAGACACCTTGGCCAGCACGTCGGGGTCGTCGTAGAAGGTGGTGGCCTTCACGATCGCCGCGCCCCGTTGGGCCGGGTCGCCGGACTTGAAGATGCCCGAGCCGACGAAAACGCCCTCCGCGCCGAGCTGCATCATCATTGCCGCGTCAGCCGGGGTAGCGATTCCGCCCGCGGTAAATAATGTGACCGGCAGCTTGCCGGCCCTCGCGACTTCAGCCACGAGATCGTAGGGGGCTTGTAGTTCCTTTGCGGCAACAAACAATTCGTCTTCAGGCAGCGATGTGAGACGACGAATCTCGCCACCGATCATGCGCATGTGAGTGGTCGCTTTGGACACGTCTCCGGTGCCTGCTTCGCCCTTGGAGCGGATCATCGCCGCACCCTCGGAGATGCGGCGCAGCGCCTCACCTAGGTTGGTGGCCCCGCACACAAACGGGACGGTGAACTTCCACTTGTCGATGTGGTGCGCATAGTCCGCGGGGGTGAGCACTTCCGACTCATCGACATAGTCGACGCCGAGGCTCTGCAAAATCTGGGCTTCTACGAAGTGCCCGATCCGCGCCTTGGCCATCACCGGGATAGTGACCGCATCAATGATGCCTTCGATCATGTCGGGATCGCTCATCCGTGACACGCCACCCTGGGCCCGGATATCGGCGGGGACTCGTTCGAGCGCCATCACCGCTACCGCGCCCGCCCCTTCAGCGATACGGGCTTGCTCAGGAGTGACGACGTCCATGATCACGCCGCCTTTGAGCATCTCGGCCATGCCGCGCTTGACCCGCGCGGTCCCGCGCGCGCGTGGCACCCCCAGGCCTTCCTGAGACGTTTCGGATTCCACCGCAATCTCCTTCAATAGCTACTGATCCAGTCTAGAGGCGGGGGGCATACGTCATCGATCCGGCGCGACCGAGACGGCCCGTCACCTGATCGATTGCAGTGGCTGCGCGAGCACGACCTCCGGGGCGTCGGCCAGCGCGTTCGCCTCGTCGAGAAGCCCACCCAACTGCTGCGGGTACACGGTCTCGCCGTTGGCGGCCAGTTCGTGGATCATTGTCGCATCGCACCAACGGTGATCATGTATGTAGGTCCGTTCCAGGCCCGAGCGGCCTGAATCCGAGGGTTCGAACCGCTTCGTCCGATGTATGAAATACATCTCCTGGCTACGTATCACTGATCCGTTGAAGTCGATGACGGCGTCTCGACGCCAGACCGGGCCGATCATGTCGGCAGGTGCCACCCGTAGGCCGGTCTCCTCCCCGAGTTCGCGCGCCGCCGCCTGCGCCATGGACTCCCCCGCCTGGGCTGCCCCGCCTATGGTGAACCACCACCGCGGCGCGGGCGCGTCCCCACCCGAGGCCGCCGGATCCGAACCGCACAACAGCAGCACGGCGCCATCGTGGTCCAGTAGCAGGACCCGAGCCGACCGGCGGGTGGGTGCCGGGACCTCCTCGCGCGTCGAGACCTCCCCACCCTCGGAGATCTCGAAATAGGCTGGCAGCGCCGCTGTTCCACCGAGCCGCAGGGCGCGCACCAAGGGGCGTTCACGCAGAGCCAGAGTGTCGCGGACCGCGTCATTGTGAAAGCGGCGAGCGAGCAACAGGCGTGCTTCGGCGTCGGCCAACTCCGCGACCAAGGGCAGCGGTAACGACGCCGGGTCCACCCTGGCCAGCGCCGCAGACAGGTCGTTCTCGGCTACCTCGCGGCCCAACCTCGACGCGCGCTCGGCGGAGTCCGCCAAAGCGGCCAACCGTTTGGCGTCCGGCCCCACACCGTAGGCGTCAACCGCCACCGCGCGTGCCACTACCGCACGCCGGGCCAGCGCCCCGTCGAGGGCCTGCCAGGACAGGTCGTAGCGCACGTGCAAGCGGTTGAGCCGGTTGGCGGTCTGATACGCCCACAGACCCACCCCAAGCACAGCGGCGACCACCATCATGATCGCGAACGCAGCTACCCATGGGATCAAGTCAACCCCCCGGTCGCTTCGCTCCTGGACGACGATCCGACCTGCACCTTCACGCCCGCGCCCGCCACCGTCTCATAGACCCGCATTATCTGTTTGGCCACCACTGACCAGTCGTAGCGCTGCACCGATTCGGTGGCACACTCGATATATCCCGCCCCGACGGCGTCGTCGGCGAGCACCTCGATCAGGCCGGCCGCCAGTTCTGCTGAATTGTCGACAGCCACCAATCGCCCGGCCCTGCCGTTGTCCAAGACCCGCCGAAACGCGTCCAGATCACTGGCGACCACCGCGGTGCCCGTCGCCATGGCCTCCACCAGCACTATTCCGAAGCTTTCTCCACCAGTATTAGGGGCGCAGTACACGTCGGCGCTGCGCATCGCCGACGCCTTCTCGGCATCGTCGACCTGGCCCAGAAAATGCAGGTGATGCGCCAGCGAGCCGGCGTCGGCGCGCAGCGCGTCCTCGTCGCCGCGCCCAACGACCAGGATCTGGATATCGGCAAATCGTTCGACGAGCGCGGGCAGCGCCCCGAGCAGCACGGCCATCCCCTTGCGCGGCTCATCGAAGCGCCCCAGAAACAGCACAGTCTTTTCAGGACGCGGATACCCCGGCAGCGGCGGCGCCGAGGCGAACGATGCGACGTCGACACCGTTGGGGATCTCCACGGCGTCGCTGCCCAGCGCCTCCATCTGCCAGCGCCGGGCCAGATCCGACACCGCGATGCGGCCGACGATCTTTTCGTGCATCGGTCGAAGAATGGGTTCGAACACCGACAAGGTGAGCGACTTCGTCGTCGATGTGTGAAAGGTTGCCAGGATCGGGCCCTCAGCAATATTGAGCGCCAGCATCGACAGGCTCGGCGCATTCGGCTCGTGTAGATGCAGCACATCGAATTCGCCCTGCTGGAGCCACTTCTTCACTCTTCGGTGGGTGGCCGGACCGAATCGCAGCCTGGCCACCGACCCGTTGTAGGGAATCGGCACGGCCCTGCCGCCAGAGACCACATAGTCGGGCAACGAGACATGCGCTTCGGCGGAGGCGGGTACGAGCACACTGACCTCATGCCCATAGCCCCGCATCACCTCCGCAAGCTGCAGAACGTGTGACTGCACTCCGCCGGGCACATCGAATGAGTACGGACAGACCATGCCGATGCGCATCAGGCCCGCCGCCTCGTCACGCGGCTACCCATTTCACGTCGCCTCCAGCCGGGCCCTGCGCTCTTCGGACAGGTCGGCTAGCCATTGCGGCTGCAGCATGTGCCAATCGGCGGGGTGCTTGGCAATATTTCGGGCGAACTGGTCCGCCAATGCCTGGGTGATGGCTGTGATGTCGCCCGAGGAGGTGTCCAGCTCCGGGTACACCCGAATGCCCCAACCATCCCCGTCGAACCAGCAGTGCGCCGGAAACAGCGCCGCGCCGGTGTGAAGGGCAAGCTTGGCAGGACCCGCGGGCAGCCGGGTCGGCTCGCCGAAGAAGTCGACCTGCACTCCGGTGCGGGTCAAGTCGCGGTCAGACATCAGACACACCACACCATTGTCGCCGAGCCGATCACACAACACGTCGAACGCCGACCGCTCGCCACCCGAATGCGGCACCACCTCGAAACCCAGGCTCTCCCGGTAGGCAAGGAACCGGTGGTAGAGCGCCTCGGGCTTGAGACGCTCGGCGACCGTGGCGAACGTACCGTAGTTCTGCGCCAGCCACACCCCTGCCATGTCCCAGTTGCCGCTGTGCGGCAGCGCCAACACCGCCCCGCGGCCATACTCGAGTGCCGACCACACCATTTCGATGTCTTGCACATTCAACCGCTCGCCCAGCTCCGCGTGATCCATCGACGGCAACCGAAACGCCTCCCGCCAGTATCGGGCGTAGGAGGCAAGCGAAGCACGAATCAGCTCATCCGGCACCTGCTGGGGCGCCACCCCGATCACTCGGGCCAGGTTCTTGCGCAGCTGCTCAGGTCCGCCATTGCGCGCCGCGAATTGCGAACCAGCGCTGAACGCGTTGCGTGCCACGAATTCCGGTGCAGCGCGCACCAGTCGCCAACCGGCTGCATACCCCCAATCGGTGAGCTTGCCACCCCAGGAGCCCCGGGACCGGACAAGGGCGCCACGGTCGCTGTTCGACTTAGCCGGATGCCGGGTCATGGTTCGTTGGCCTCGGGTTTTTCGCCGGTGTCGGTCACCTGGAGCAGATCCATCGCCCCGACCGATCTCCGCACGCTGTGCAGCCGCTGCCCTATCGTGACCACGCTGGCCACCGCGAGTATCCACATGGCGATGTCGAGCAGCCACGGCAGCGAGGCGAACGGAAGGTCGGAGAACGCCGCACCGGTCAAGATGATGACCAGGCGCTCGGGCCGCTCGATAAACCCGCCGTCGCCCGACAGACCGCTGGCTTCCGCGCGGGCCTTGATGTACGAGATCACCTGCGAGGACACCAGACAGATCATCGTCGCGACCACAAGTTCTGCGCTTTCGCGCCCAAAGGCAGCCCACCAGAGCAGCCCGCAGAACAACGCACCGTCGCTGATGCGGTCGCAAGTGGCGTCCAGAACGGCCCCGAACCGGGTCCCGCCACCGCGTTCGCGGGCCATTGCACCGTCAAGCATGTCGGACAGTACGAAGAACGCGACGACCACCGCACCCCAGCCGAGCCGACCGATCGGGAACAGCGTCAGCGCGGCGAGCACCGCACCGGCGGTACCTAGGATGGTGACCGCATCGGGCGTCAGGCCTAGGCGCAGCGCACCCCTAGCCAACGGACGCGACAGCTTCGCGTAAGCCGCGCGCGTCATCGGGTAAAAGTCACTCATCGCTGGTTGTCCCACTCAGTGGCCAACAACTGACGGGTGTCCCTCAGTAATTGCGGGATGACCTTGGAGCCGCCGATGATCGTGATGAAGTTGGCGTCACCGCCCCAGCGCGGCACCACATGCATATGCAGGTGCTCGGCGAGGCTGCCGCCCGCCGATTGACCCAAGTTGAGGCCGACATTGAACCCATGGGGTTGCGAGACTGATTTGATGACGCGAATCGCCTTCTGCGCGAATGCCATCAGCTCCGCGCCCTCATCGAACGTGAGGTCCTCCAGTTCGGACACCCTGCGGTAGGGCACCACCATCAGATGGCCCGGGTTGTATGGGTACAGGTTCAGCACTGCGTAGACCAGCTCGCCGCGAGCGACCACGAGACCGTCCTCGTCCGACATCGTCGGAATGTCGCTGAACGGCTCGGTGGTAGTTACCCGGCCCGTCTTCATCGGGGCCTCGGCGATGTAGGACATCCGGTGTGGCGTCCACAGACGTTGCAGGTGATCCGGGTCGCCGACACCGCGGTCGACTATCGTGTCCTCCGGATCCACGTCAGCCCTCATCAGCTGGTTTGATAACTACGAGTTCGGCGGTGGGCGCAACGTTCTCCCGTCGCGCCACCCATTCCACAATGGCCTCGATCGCGTCGGCGCGCGGCACCCCGTTGATCTGGGTGCGGTCACCGAACCGGAATGACACGGCCCCAGCATCCACATCACGGTCACCCGCGAGCAGCATGAAAGGCACCTTCTGGTTGGTGTGGTTGACGATCTTCTTGGCCATCCGGTCGTCGCTGCTGTCAACGTCGGCACGGACACCGCGCATCCGTAGCTGCGCCACCAACTCATTGAGGTAGCTGACATGGCCGTCGGCGACTGGGATGCCGACCACCTGCACCGGCGCCAACCAAACCGGGAACGCACCGGCGTAATGCTCGGTCAGCACACCGAAGAACCGCTCGATCGACCCGAAGAGGGCACGGTGGATCAGCACCGGACGCTGGCGAGTGCCGTCGGCGCCGGTGTATTCCAGCTCGAAACGGTCGGGCATGATGAAGTCGAGCTGAATCGTCGACATCTGCCAGCTGCGCCCCAGCGCGTCACGCACCTGCACCGAGATCTTCGGACCGTAGAACGCGGCACCGCCTGGGTCGGGCACCAACTCGAGCCCCGAAGACTCGGCGACTTCGCGCAGCGTTTCGGTAGCCTCATCCCACATCTGGTCAGAACCCACGGACTTCGTCGGATCCTTGGTCGACAACTCCAGGAAGAAATCATTTAGCCCGTAGTCGGCGAGCAGGTCGAGCACGAACTGAAGCAACGACGCCAATTCATCGTGCATCTGCTCGCGGGTGGTGTAAATGTGGGCGTCGTCCTGCGTGAACCCCCGCGCCCGCGTCAACCCATGAACCACACCGGACTTCTCATACCGGTACACGGTTCCGAACTCGAAGAGCCGCAACGGAAGCTCCCGATAGGACCGACCACGCGACCGGTAGATTAAGTGGTGCATAGGACAGTTCATCGGCTTGAGGTAGTAGTTCTGTCCCGGCTTTCGCACCGTGCCGTCCTCATTGAACTCGGCATCGACGTGCATTGGCGGGAACATGCCCTCGGCGTACCACTCCAGGTGACCGGAAGTGACGTAGAGGTGCTCCTTGGTCAGGTGTGGGGTGTTGACAAACTGATAGCCGGCTTCGATGTGCTTGCGCCGCGAGTAATCCTCGAGTTCGTTGCGGACGATTCCACCATTCGGGTGGAAAACCGGTAGGCCCGAACCTAACTCGTCGGGAAAGCTGAACAAGTCCAGCTCGGCACCCAACTTGCGGTGGTCGCGGCGCAGCGCCTCCTCGATCAGCTCGAGATGGCAGTCCATCGCCTCCCGGGACTCCCAGGCCGTGCCGTAGATGCGCTGCAGGCTCGCATTGTTCTGATCGCCGCGCCAGTAGGCGGCCGAGCTGCGGGTCAGCTTGAACGCGGGAATGTAGCGGGTGGTGGGAATGTGCGGCCCACGGCACAAGTCCCCCCACTCTCGTTCACGGGTACGGGGATTGAGGTTGTCGTAGGCAGTCAGCTCCTCACCGGGACCGACCTCCATCACGTCGGGATCACCAGACTTGTCGTCGATGAGTTCGAGCTTGTAGGGCTCGTTGGCCAGCTCTTCGCGGGCCTGATCCTTAGACCCGAAGACACGGCGAGAGAACAGTTGACCGTCCTTCACGATCTGGCGCATCCGCTTTTCGAGGGCCTCAAGATCTTCCGGGGTGAACGGCTCGGCGACCTCGAAGTCGTAGTAGAAGCCGTCCGCTATGGGCGGCCCGATGCCAAGCTTCGCGTCAGGAAAGCGCGCCTGCACTGCCTGGGCGAGGACGTGGGCGGCCGAATGGCGAATGACGCTGCGCCCGTCGTCGGTGTTGGCGGGGACCGGTATGACCTCGGTTTCGGCTTCGGGAGCCCATGACAGGTCGCGCAGCCGTCCGTCGGCGTCGCGGACAACCACAACAGCGTCGGGGACCCCTCTGGACGGCAGTCCAGCGCCGCGTACTGCCTGCCCCGCGGTCATCCCGGCAGCGACCCGGATCGGGGCTGCTGGCAAGGAGCTGGCAGGGGCGCTCATCGCGGGCTCTCCAAACTTTTCAGGGCGCTACGGACGTGGTCG
>Ga0209991_10000153_pt1 | contig 30132 bp, 68 predicted proteins | sample ChitaG_FD_183167 | JGI IMG/M metagenome (GOLD analysis project Ga0209991, IMG submission 183167) | Deep subsurface microbial communities from South Pacific Ocean to uncover new lineages of life (NeLLi) - Chile_00310 metaG (SPAdes)... | ecosystem: Environmental > Aquatic > Marine > Oceanic >... | reverse complement strand
AACATTTCCTTCGTTTCATACTGAATCTTCAGCATCTCACCAGTTGGAGTCTTTATATCAACTGGATAACTACTAACATCTATCTTATGCATAATATCACTCACTAGTAACAATAAAAAGAAAAAAGAAAAGCTGTTTTATGCTTCACAAGTAATGTATTTCCAGGCTGTAGCACCATCATGATTGATATATGCTCTGTCGTTTGCTCCACTACCATCAGTCCGCAGATATAGCGACCCTTGCGGTGCAGTCATACCAGGAGCACCAGTACCAGATAAAATACACATACCAGCATTCATCTTAATCTCGTAGAACTTTGTAGACATTGCTCCAGCAGCACTAGCACTTTCAAATTCGAGACCATATACAACATTTGTAGGAGCTGCCAGTCCCATATAGCTAATACGCAAACCAACTGCATCTGTTACAACATCAGAAGCAAGCCACTCCATCTTGATCTCACTACCACGCATCAAAGCAATTGTAGAATTACCCTTTCCCATAAGATTAACTAGAGGTCCCAACATGTTTTCAAGATCAAAAGTATCTGCATTTGCAAGATACAGCTCCGAGCCACGAAGAGTCATACCCGCTGCATCTGCTGAAATCATATATCTCTCATATCTTCCAGTAAATTCATTACCGCTAAAACCACTCCAATCAGTAATACCTACACGGATCTCAATGAGTTGTTTGTATAGGTAAGTAGAATCTATGTCCAATTCAGTTCCAGCAATAGTTCCAGTTGCAACCCTACCCTTTATTACAAGAGTATCTGCAACAGCATCACCAAAAGTAAAACCACCAGCTAACACAGGAGAACCCAGAAAATTAGGATCACCATAAATGTTCAAACCATCCTCCAGCCTATAACTATTCCAACTACTTCTTGTCATATCATATCACGTCCTTTTTTACTTTATATGTTTATTTATTTTGCCTCCAAAATATTATTTATTATTAGTAATATATATGTTTTTGGAGTTTATAAATTTTTCCGTTGCGTAACAATACGAAAAACGTACAAACACCTAGAGAAAACCCTGCAGTTCCTTCCAAAACCTAATTGTAAAATAACCCCCAGCAGACATTGCACCAATCAATAAGGCAGCCTGAACAACTGGATGTAACTTAATGCCACCAACTATATCGGTCTTTGGATTACTAGCGACATTGCTATATTCATGATCAAGTAATTTCATTTAATCAACCCTAGCCCTAGGTAATAAGGCACTAGCCTCCTTAAAGAACATAATCATAAAGTAGCCTGCAACAGAGACACTACCGATGAACAATATAACTTTAATAATTGGACTCTTGGTAAGCTCATCAAAAAAACCCTGACCAACATACTTACCCATCACTGCATCATTTACGAAATTTGGCATACCTAATCCTCTGCAAGCTCTTTCAACATCTTCAATCGCAAAAGTTCCTCTAGTTGTTCAACACCCCTAACCCCAGCATTGGATGGCTTAATCATCCAAAAAATCACAACAACAGCAAGTAAACCAGCACCAGCAATAATACCATACTTAATCATATCCTGAAGATTATTCCACCATTCGATAAAATCATCCCAAAGAGGAATCTCACCAATATCAGTATCAGCATATTTACCCATAACCGCATTATTTACAAAGTTATTACTCATTACATCATCTCCTTCCTTTCAAAGCAGGCAGTACATACTTTACAAAAACAACTACGCCTGCCATAGCACCAACAGCAAGAATAATATACATAATATAAGTCATCCAATCTGGAGCAGGAGGGGGAGGCTTTGGTTGCTCAATCTTATCCTTTATGTCATTCCAGACAACAGGATATGTTGCAGCCATACAAGCAGTCCATTCAACCCATTCCATATCGGCACATTCCTCATATGTAAATTTATGAAATGTAGTATTGTACGCAAGCTGAGCTATCCTTCTTTGTTCTATCGCAGGCACAGCAAAAATTTCACGAGCAATAGCCCAAATCAAAACTAGAAAAACCGCCCACATAATAGGAGCAATACCAATACTACCGACACTACCCCCAGGTGGCTCTGGCGGAGCTTTAACCTTAAGATGGAAAATAACAAGATACTTACCTTTTATTTCAGCACTTGTTAATTCTACTGTAGCATTGTGTATCAATAACTCTGCTCGGACACCTTCCTTAATTGTATCCCAAGCAGCATATGCATTAATGCCTGCAGTATCGGTAACGACAAACTGAATAGCTATATCGTTTGTCGTAAAATCTGGCAACGCAGATACAGTCAAATAATGACTACCACCCTTACCACAAACACTCCACTCAACTGTATAAGAACCTGTTGGTAGAGATTCATTCCTAAAAAAATCTGTCTCTTGACCAATGCCTGCCTTAAGCCATTTTGTCTTTGTAAACACAATATTACCGAGACTATCCTTTATTGTACACAAAACAGGATGGTCAAGCCAATAAGCACCATTCAACATAGCATTACAATGCAAAAGCTGACCCTCTTCTATAATAACAAGATGGTCAGTGACACTTGGTGCTGGAGCACCTGTTACTCCATATTTAACCCACAAATCAACAGTATACAGCCAGCCACATTCAGCATTCTGTATTATTGGAAAGAGTTTAGACCAAGATATGCTACCACTTACAGCACTTATCAGATTCGATACATCAAAACCATACATCGTCAATATCCTCTATCTTATTATTTTCTAAATACATATTTCAAAATCGTAGTCCAGAACACAGCAACCGTAACTGCACCAACAATCGCAACACCAACAGCAAGACCAACTGCCCACCACGGAAAATCCTCTGGCATTACTTCTTGTTTACTATCTATAAGACCAGACACATCAAAACCATACATCGTCAATATCCTCTATCTTCTTATTTTCTAAACATAGCAAATGCAACTGCACCAATAATTGAAACGCCAGCAACAATAGCAATTATCAACCAAGGAAACTCATCAGGCGGGGGTGGAACTTCTGGTTCACTATGACAAGCATCACCCCACCAATAACAGCCATGAGCAACACATTCCAACTCTGTATAATAACTTTCACAAGGTGGAACAACAGAAACAGGAATCACAATATCCTCAGTATCATCAACAACATTAGCACCAATAGTACTAACATCTTTTTTAATTAACTTTTCAATTAACTGCTCATACATATCGACATACTCCTATTTAACATGACCTACCTCAACCTTTCCATGAAAATCAGTAGTCTGAACAAGGGTAACTATCCAGTCCTGTTCCCATCTGTTACCAGACGGGGTATAAAACTGATAAAGATTAGGGTCTTTCAAAACCTTACCTGTATCAGTATTAGTCAAACCCATAAATAATGTATCTGATGCACCGTCATTTCTAACTTTAGGTTTTATATGAAAAGATACATTAGGGGTAAAACTTGATGGCTTATACATATCTACAATAGTTGCCTTACCCTCCTCCACTATTTCTGTAGTGACCGTGAAAGTAAATTCATAATAAGCAGTATCCATGATGTTGCTAGTGATTATAACATCGACCCGTATGTTCATAGGTTCATTTATTTCCCAGCTGCAATGACCAATCCAGCTGAAGATACGATACCAAGTCCAATATGTATAGCCCTTTGTTGAAGGCTCTGGTATATCAAAGTCGCTTTCAAAAAGGAGCTTGTTGGTCGCAATATTATAGTATTTAGCATTCCAATGCGTACCGTGTCCTTCATACATCCTATGATCTATATAAAACTCAAGACCTAGGACTTCATGTCGATCTGGATAATCGTCAAGATTAGCAGTTGATACCCAGATTTTAGACCAGATCGCTTTCTCATGTAATGTTAGATCAAAACTTGGACCAGGTGGAGTAAATACGTACGGAGTAACCGTATATGCCATTACGTACCACCTTCGCCTTCCGCACTTTCATGTTCTCTACCAACATCTCTTTTAATTAACCTTTCAATTAACCTTTCATACATATTAACAAACCCCTATTCAACATGCCCTACCATAACAGTACCATGAAAATCAGTAGTCTGGATAAGTGTTACAGGAGCAAGCCATAACCAACCTTTCCCCTTTGTTACATATACTTCTTTTTCTGCAACAATATCACCAGTATATCTATCTTTAATAATGATAAACATATAATCATCTTCACCATCATTCCTTATCTCCACACTTATGACAAAAGCTACGTCAGGTGTAAAATTAGATGGTGCAATAACTTCTAAAATAACTGCTTTACCCTCTCCAATAACAGGTATGGTAATATCTTGTGTATCATCAATAACCTTAGCACCAATACTAGAAATACGACTGCCATCAAATACTTTTCCGCTTTCTAATAGTAATCTTTCATACATATGGTATACCTCTATTTAATCTTTTTACTGACATTTAGCTTACCCAGATGTCTGTAAACTTTCGCATACAATAAAGAACCTGTAGCAATAATTACACTACCGACAGTAATCACAATAAAACCAATAGGCTCACCAGACATAAACTCAAAGATAATACCACCAGAAACAACAGTGATACCAACAAGTTCAATGATAATTGCAGATAAATATGCTTTATTCATTTTTACATCACATCTTTATTATTATCAATTTATCTTATTATTGCTTTCTTTATTATGTCATGGCTTATAAGAGATTTGCCTATGATTGGGTTCGCTGGTAATACAACTGCTTCTCCGTATTCCTCGAACATAAAATCTTTATCAGTATCTAATGTCCAAGTACCACCTTGATTATTTGAACGAACATGACTTCCCCCTGTATATGTAGGACTTGATGCATCCTCTGACCATTTAACATAATCACTACTAGCCCCATCGGGTGCACGTACTACTATAGCATATTTTGTATCTGCAGAAAGTATTGTAGGTGTTGGAAAACTAAATTCCACCCAATTTGCAGGGTCTGGTAAAGTATCAAAATCATAGTCAACGTGACATAAAGAACCACCAGTTGGTTTATCTGCAGATGTGGCATAAATAGCTACTCTTCCTGTACCTGGTGAACCATATAGACTTAACTTTAGTTTTACACTGGTGATAGAATGGGCGATATTATCACCTGCGTTACCAACAGTGAATGTTTGAGCAAACCAAATAGTTTCAAATATTGCTTCCCAGTCATCGTCACCAGTATTATATCTTTCATAAAGTGTCATTCTTATTTACACCAACCTTAATCATCTCTATTTTCATTACTGTTACTCCAATGCTTCCGTTACGATACAGTAGTAGATTGTCTTGTCTACAGCGAGAGCAACATCAAACTGCATAGTTACCTGTACATCTTTTGATACTGCAGGGATATCAATCGGGACTCCAGGTTCTCCACCTGCAGCCACATCCGTCTTAGCAAGAACCTTCTTATCGACAGTTCTAGGATTAGTACCATCTATCTCTACCTTCACCTTGATGGTACATTCAGTCCAAGCTGCAGCATCGCCTGCTGGACCTGTCAAGTCTAGAAAGATACTGTACTTTCTACGAGTTGTCCCTGTCAGTGGAGTGGTAAAAAGGGAAGATATATCAAACTCGTTAGTAGTATGTGTTGCAGTAACCCAAGTGAGACTATCATGCTCATCGGTATTTGCAGCTGGCATATTATCCGTTTTAGCTTTAATATCATCCACAATACCGTCAATAGTATCCTGCTTAGCCTCAGTAGCAACATTAGCAGTTATCCTTGCCATCTCAGTATCATATTCACTTGATGGAGCCCTTGTACTTATATTTGCGTCTAATTGAGTATCATACTCACCAGACGGTGCTCGTGAAGAAATATCTACATCCATACGTGCAATCTCCGTAGCTGTAAATGAACTTATATCTGCGATTGTAGCAAGATTCGCATTATCAATATTATCTAAGAACACAGCCCTGGCAGCAGTCAGTCTTGATAACAGAGTAGACATATCTGCAGATGAAGAAGGTTCAAATCCAGGTTTCAGGTCTCCCATTCTTATCTCCTTTATGTTGGTTTTCTTATCAAATAAGCATTTAAATTACCTGATGTCGGTACACCAGCAGCAGTTACCTCAATAAAGATATAGGGCAAAAAACCCTCATCGGTAGGCTCATAAGTTCTAGCCTCCTCATCATCAGTAGTTACATCGAAAGCAGTACCCATATTAACTGCACCTGTAGTACTATTAACCCTGTTACCTTTAACCTGAACATTAACATTCTGGTCTAAACCATTCTTAACCCAAACAGTTATAATGTTAAAGTAACGACAATCACCAACAGCAGAGTTGTGGGCATTGGTATCTCTTATCTCTTCATCTTTAAAAATCTGAACTTCATCGAAATTTGAGTCAACTCCAATATCTGTCATTTTTAACCTCTAAGGTTCATTTTGAGTTATAATAATGTTATCCACATAAATACTTTTAGTAAGTGAATGGTCTGAATAATGCCCTATAGCTGATACAAGAATAGGGGAGATAACTGGGGGAGTAGTGATGTATACTCCTATATCCGTCATATCTATTGTGTTGTTGTTGATCATCAGCCGAACATACTTACCTGTAGCAGTATCAACCACGTATTTCATAGTATGCCATGTTTTGTATGTGTTTTCGAGCTTAATCACATCAGGGAGATATATTGCATGCTCCTGATAATCCATATAATAGAATTTGTTGAGGAGATTATTATAACTAATCAGTGAGTCATAGCGGTGTGTCCCATCGAACCAGTCGAGTATGAGCCTGACTTCCTTTGTAGCTGTAGTTAGCGTAAATGTTGCTTCAATCCCAAGTTTACCCGCATACAAAGCACCAAATAACAAGTCTATCACCGCTGCACCACCAGCACCAGCACCTGCAGTTAATCTACAGCTCTGGCTACTGGTTCTTGCCCATTCTTTTGTCAATGCAATATCAAAACCAGCTTCTGATTCCTCAGTTTGCCAATGCAGAATCGGTGATTCAAAGTTCTCTAAGAATACAACATTTCCTCGTCTATCATATGATACAATGCTGCCTAAACGTGCTGCAAGCTCAGCATTACCGACCTTATTAATATTACCCCAAACATCTTCAGGGTCAGTAGGATATACAATCTTAGAACCAAATCTCACCATAATGCACTACCTCGAAAATAAACAACGATACTTCGTACCATCAATAGTAGTACGCATAGTTAATTTATCAACCCAAATCTCATCCTCTCTAGCAACATTAAGCCACTCACCATTATCAATACGAATTTCCTTACTTTTGCCTACCCGACCATCATCAATAATGACATAGATAGAACCAGCACCATCATTAATGATATATCCAGAACGACCTGGAGCATCAAGACCTTGCTCTGGGTCAGCTGAAACTAAAAGAGTAACTGGGGTAGCAACAACTAAAGAACCCTCAGAATAAAAAGGAACATAATTAATAGGAATATCAGGAGCTGGGGGAAGCTCCATACCAGTTATAGCCTCAATAAGCTTTTTATTGTTATCACGAGACTCCTGGATAAGTTGCCTCAAAAGGTCATCAATCTTTGTAAATACATCCAGAATGTCTGGTGGCACAGCTCACACCAACCCCGCCTTTGTCTTATCGGAAAGGTCTTTATTCTTAGCAATAGTCTCTTCACTAGGAGTTAGTGCAATACCCCATCTTATTTTATCTGGAATCGTTAAAACATAAATAGAATACTTATAACGAACACGCCAATCTGTAACACCACTACCGTTCTCCAAATGAACTGAAATCTTATCCAAAGCAGGGATACCAACCTTCATGGGATTAGACAATGGAATATTAGGAAGAACATCTGTTATAAAAGGAGGCATGGCAAAACAATTAAGCTTAACGTATTCATCGTTTAAATCACGATCAACGACAATGAAGTTATCCGTCACACCCGCTTCATGGCCATCAACAGCAAGCTCGTCAAGAACCACATAGCGATTCTTAGGAACAGTAATAGTTTCACCAATCTGAGGATTCGCATCAGCAAGTGCTGTTATCGTCCTAGCAATTTGCTTACGAACAACAAGCAAAGGAATCCTTTTGGGAACATACCCAGACATTAGCATATCCCCAAGACCAAACTTATTATTTAAAGGAGTATCCTTATCACTTAGCCTAACACCAAGCAAAATCTTCTCTATGACTGAAGGTCTCGACACCCTTATCAAATACCTAATAGGAATATTATTAGCGATAGCATCAGAAAATAAGCTCAAGGCAAGAGTCGTCTTTGCTGAAACATAAACATCCTCATCCCTGTCCAAATTGTAGCACGCATAGCTCTGTGAATCGATGATTCTGAAAGTACCGTCTGTGTTCACATAGAATGATATTCCTGTCGTACCAGCAAGACTGAAAGATAGCAAAGATACAACATAATCACCAGGAACCTTAGAAAATCTCGATATAGCATCAACAGAATAGGGAACATTCGTAACAAGATTAACAACTGCAGCACCTGGAATATCTTCTGGAGGATATAGAGCTAGTGAGGGTTTTACAGCCATTCTAATTACCTCCAGCTAACATAGTCTGACCTTTTGTAGAAGCTGCTTTCGATAGTTGGCTACGACTTTTAACCCTTCTATCAATATATTTATAAGGCACATACCACCAAGAATGAGATATGTGAATAGTTCCTGTTTTTGTGTTATACCTCAAAATATCTTCATAAAAAGTATGCTTCAATAATTTAATACAATGCAATGCCTTCTTTCTCACATACTTTTTACTATACCGAGCATGAGACCTTTTACTGGTTTCGTTAGTAATACTTATCTCACCATATAAAATGAGACTAATAAAACTAGTATCAGCCTTTGCATGACAAGTAGAACAGACCCGAAGTATGTTACTGTCTGAATCATCATGAGAAAAACGCCAAGGAATTATATGATGCTCACTTATCCGCAAAACTGTCTTACCGCACATCTCACATTTATGCTTTTTCATTCTACCACCAAGTAAAGCTAAAGAAATAAAAGAGATGTGGAGCTAACTCAGTTCGAACTTCTTGCCCCAAATTCCAACGAGCAAAGTATCTGCAGCAACAAGCGTACCGTTGTCTACGACCTTTAGCACTGCCTCTTCATCGTGTATAAGAATCTTGTATTCCTTCAGTGGCTGTTCTGTATCAAAGTTACTGAATGGGAGCTCATTCGTAAACTCTCTAATATCAAGGTGATCTTTAGGATATTCCAAATCAGCAATTTCAATCCAAAGTCCCAAACTGTTAGCAACCTCAGTTACACCGATGTTGGTTATCAACAATGCCTCTTTAGAATCAAAGTTCCACTTGAAATCTTCCCAGTCTCGATCAACATGTCCCTCATCGAGAGCATAATTGTAATCTTGATTCGGTGTTGTCGCTACTTTATTCCAAGCAAATGCAACATATGGCAGTACTCTAGGTAGCGGAGCTTTTATAGCACCACCAGACATCTCAGTCAAATTCTTTATCGAACATGGAACAGGTCTACTAACAGTCACTGACTTATTCCTCTGCCTATCATAGACTGTCGCAGGAACAGGATTAAACATACTACCAAGCAAACGCCTAACAGCAGAATCATCCTTGAAATAATCACCGACCAGCTTTACCTTGTAATCACCAGTAATACCACCACGACCACCAATGCACCTGACTTGCAACCTGGATTTACCCTTCAAACAAGTATTCGCAATCGGACTACTAGAATCATGTATACCAAGAGGAATACCAATCCACTTTGAATTACTCAAATATGGTGGATAGTTTGAAGAGTGTAGATGTAATGCATCGATGCTCTCACCATCAACAACAAGCTGTACCGTCAGGTTCTCAAGAGCACCACCAGCATCGAATGGTGGATAAATCCAAACTTGCTCTATCTGATAACCCTCATCCGTACCAAAAGTCTCAACAGTAGAAGTATCAACCGCATCTGCAGCCAAAGCACCAGTATGATCATGCTCTAAAAGAGTACCATAATCTAATCTATCGCTCATGTTTGTACCTCCTTTAGATAGTTATTACCTGTCCTCTTCCGCCAATTTTACCTGTACCACCTGGATTAGGTGGATTGTTTACTTTCATCGTCAAACCTTGTGAGCTACCAAGACCCAACAGTCCAGGAGCAACAACCTCTCCGACAACGTCTCCGATTATGCTTGCCAATGAACCAGCAGATGCACCATTCAACACCAGTCTCAGCATACCACCAGGAGCTGTACGTCTTGCAATAAAGAAAAGCCCAAAAGATAACAACCCTTTGGCAATAGCTTTTGTAGCTATTTTAGTCCATCCGTCCTCAACGTTGAAATATTCCGTAAGCCAACTACCGACCCACTCACCAGCAAAAATACCACCAGCAACACCCAAAACAGTAGCACCAGTCTCAGAAGTCGCCCAACTTTTAGCTGCACGACTTATTTCGCCAACACCCGCACCGACCTGTCTAGCACCAAGATATGCACTATCTCCTCTCATCATCTAGATCACCATAGTCCTAAGCAGGAATTCTTCTTACGATCCAGGGTCTCTTGCTAACACTAGTTGACCAAACCAACGGAACAGTATGACCAACATCCATCATCATCTGATAACACTTCATCGGCATAGTCACATGTTGACCATTTGGATATCGCACAGTAGCAATACCAGGCTCACGATGTGCCATCGAAATACTTCGAGCTTTCTCCAAACCCGCAGCAACCCGAGAGTTTACAGCTCTAACAGCTTCAATACCTTTTACACCCTTCCAAGGAACACTCTTACCAATATATATGGTCCTCTCACCATGAGGGGCACCAAATGGTGTCGCACCTACACGCATACCTGGGTCATTCGCAACCTCAAGTAAGTCCTTGGCGGTGAATTGTCTCTTATATACTTTCATTTCTTATTTCACGCTCCATAAAATTTTTTTATTTACAATATATGTAATGCTTCGAGGGTTTATAAATGTTGTCGGTACGAAAAGGTATACGAAATAAAAATAAAAACGTATGCCAAACTCACATTAGTTCTTATGTACCCTTAGTTCCACTCTTATGTTCCCTCAACCAACTAACAACATAAACAATACTGTCATTATCGACATTACTCGGATGAAGACCCAATGCTTTACATGCATCAAGAAGTTCTTTAATAGTATAAGCCCTATCAAACATATCTCCAACAGTCAAGTTGTACAATATACCAGATAGTGCCCTACCAGCCTCAATCTTTGCTACTTCAGCCTCGACAACTGATGGAACTCTAGCAGCTTCAAGCTCAGCAGCCAGAAATTTTGTAATCCTTGTTTGCTCTTTAATAATCTTAGTCTTTGTAATAGGATCATATTCATCATTAACCTTTATCAAATACTCTAAACAGTCAGGGTTCATACACTGCCATATATCACCAACATCCTCATGTAAATCAACCTTAACATCATCAACAATAATAAAATCAATCTTATCAATATCAGATTCTTTTTTACAAACAGGACATGTAATAGTTTCATATGCATTATTATTCGACTTGTTCATCTTTATCATTATCATCCTCCAAAATTGGCGGTACGTCATCTACAACCTTACCAGAATCATCAACACCAGAAGTTAAAACATCTGCAACATCATCAACTATATGCTTTCTATCTTTAAGTGATACATCAGCATCTTCAACAGAAGGTGTATAATCCTGCAACCCATCAGATAGCTCTTCTATAAATATTCGTACCACATCATTGTTGTCATCTAGCGTCTTAGCCATATCCTTGTAACTAAGTTTGTTAGTTAAACCTTGAAACACTGACGTTAATGGAATTTCAACAACCTTACCAGAGAGATCACCCAATCTTGGATTTACTGGCATAACAGCAGTTATCTTCTTATCCTTAACTTCTGGTCTGTCCAAAAAATTCCTTAATGCAGTTATCAATATCCTAGTTTCAACTTCCATTACTTCACATCCTCATTATTCTTATTCTTTATTTTATCATCACTCTTTTTATCATCCTCAGCCAACAAGTCATCCAATTCCTCAACAGCATCCTTTGGTTGTTCAATACTTTCAGCTTTTTCAGCAATCTGACCAGCAGGAGGGTTCTTTGCCTTTATGCCAGTTGTCTCAGTAATAGCACTACCGATTGCACCCTTAATAAAACCACCAGCTCTATCCATAAAACTTGTTATCATAGCACCAGCAGCAGGATGTAACCACGCTGGCAACTTTCCCTCGAACTCAAGAGCAGGCATTTCACCAAGAGGATACCTGCTACCATCAATAACAACATACCCACTACCATCACCACTAGGAACATTCACAGGAGACTCAAAATCAAGCGTACCGCCAGACTTACCAAAAGGCAAACTCATCTTATTGGGTTTAAGACCACTAAAATCAGCACCCTCAATAATCTTCTCCATAAGACGTTCTTCTATAGGTAGTTCTTTCTTGCCACCACTAGCAACAGCTTTACCGCCAGGTGTAGGAACTTCATGCTCCCAGATACCCTCACGCCCCCATCCATCCTTACGAGACGAATCTTTGTACACGCCATACATTTTTAAAACAGAACCTGGATCAGGATTTTCAATATCCTTATAAGCCAAAAAATCCTTATAATCACCAAACTTCTTCCATCCATCACCATTGTTTACGAACAAATCAAACTTGAAATACTTACGATACTTAATCTTATCAACTAATTTCATCACAATCATCTCCGAGTAAACCGTTCTTTCGTACCAACTTCAGATACTTTATCTTCCTTCCAGATACGGACATAAACTTCATCACCTTCGACAATCTTAAGCTTTCGTCTAACAGGCTTTGGTATTGTAACACGACTCGATGAAACAACCTCTGCTAGAAAAGTCTCACCATACTCCTCACCACCTGTAAGCATTATATCACATCCGTTTTATTCAATATTAGGTATGCATTATAGGTATTTAAACACTTCGCCCATAAAATTATATAAACCTAATATTTTAATATTATTATACATATATACCATTTTTAAATTACTCAATCAAAGAGATACTTATCTATTAAACTTACCTGTTTAACCTCGTTGACACCATAACCAAGCTTACGATGAACTCGATTAAGAACATCATTATGTCTACCAGCCTTAAACTCATCAAGATATTTCAAAGACTTAGTATGATACTCCTCACTAATCTCATAGCAGATAAAATTTCGACCCAAGTCCCATGCTGCAATAGCGGTAATACCACTACCAGAAAATGGATCAATCACGAGGTCTCCTTTATTGGATGATAATAACATAAAGAACTCAATAAGCTCAAGACTCTTTTGAGTTGGATGAAAATAAATGCTTTTATTTGGTTCATTGACAGGCAACCAATCAATCATATCATCAAAACGTCTTACATAACCACTATTATCACTAAGCCTCCTAATCGTAGTCTTATTAAACTCTCGCTTTCCTTTATGTGCAAAAACTATCATTTCATAGCTAGGTGCAAAACCATAATTCAGACTTCCACATGAATGTCCTGAACGTTTACCTATTATACAATTCTTTATATCGAAATGCCAGTAGTTCAAGAGACGAATAAACCTTGGCAGTTCCCTCCAGCAAGTAAAAGTATAAAAATGAGTGTTCTCCTTCAATACCCGATAGCACTGAGCAAAACTCCACGGTAAAACAGGATCATTCTTACCATCACCCTCTATCAAATCAAATGTATCAGAACGTAACCTGCTCTGATAATTCACACCATATGGAGGATCGGTAACAATAAGGTCAGCAATACCACCTGGAAGCTTTCGCATTTCGTAAATACTATTCCCAAGGACTATCTGATTTATTGGTATTTGAAATTCATCACTACCAACATCATCATCATCCTTTTTAAGATTATTACGGACTGTTGCCATAGGATCATATTCATTTTCCATAGATACATCCTACAATTTTTTTATATACCAAATATAACATGTACAGAAAGCCTACGCCTGTCATACGTAAACTCATCACTCTGCACCAAAAAAATTTATCATTTTCCATAGACACATCCCTCATGATATACATAAACTTGAACATTATAGGCATATCCCTTGTTGACAACAGAACTTGCAATAATAAAACTATTCATTTCTGTATCATCAGTAGTCTCGAAAAAGTACCAGATATTACCAAGTTTTACCTCAACCCAAGCATGTACCTCACTTATTCCAACACGAACATTTTTACTTGGTACACCACCAGCAATAAGTAAAGATGCAAGCAGAAAACTTGAATCCTCACAATCCCCATACATTCTATTAATATTGCTATCTGTAAAGACCTCACCTAAAGTCTCCAGTGGATACTGCCAGAAATCATTTTTACCGAACTGCTTTCTGTCTGAAGTATAAACAATGTTTACAGCAACAAAGTTAAAAGCTGCAGCAACCCTATCTTCAACACTGTCCCGAATTAAACCATTAATGATATACTCCGAAGTACTCTTAACCACAGGCTCATTCGGAGTAATAAACGTATTCAACACAGTCTCATGATTTCTAGCTGGGTAAGTACCACAAGCTTTAATACCAAACATTCTGACCAACCACTCCAATACTTTCATCTAATTCTTTTTCAAGTCTTTTGCATGCATCACAATCTTTCATATGATTAGGGCGTTCAGAAACAGGCAACCGCCTTGCAACAACACATGGAAAGATAATGCCTTTGCCACTAGAGACTAAATCATCACTAGTCAACACCAAAGGTCTCGCAACCTCATAGGACTTTTTAGCAACATCATCTAACTCATCAAACAAAGTCTTTTGTAACGTACTCATGAATAGTCACCTAATACTTTCTATTGTGTCTATATGGTCTATTCTTGTTAATCTCCATTTTTCTAAGTATTTCATCTTCTATATTTATGTCAAGATGTCCACACATATCACCAAGTCTTATATATACATCTGCAATTTCTTCTTTGAACTTATCACTATTACCTTTCCTATCTTCTTGACATGCCTCACCCAACTCAGTTACTATGAGCATGAGTAACTCAGGTATTTCACGTTTTCTAGCATAAAAACCTTTATTTACTGCTGTTTTATGTGCCTTTAGCGACAACTCATTTATTCTCATTTATCCTTCACCCAATAATAAAGTGTATCTTCACCAACATCAACCTTCTTAACGAACCACATACCCTTTCTATGTGCAGTATCCTTATCAGTACATGCAATAGAAAGTATGAACTGACAATCCTTCTCACCACCTCTAAATCGACGATTCTTAAATATTGTGAAATTAAAAGTTCTATCAATCACAAATATATCCTTACAAACCTGTTCTACGATTGTCTTTATTCTATCTGTTTTCAGACAGATGTATAGTTTAGTCATTTAACAACACCCAGCTCCTGATATATAGAAAGGTTCACTAAATACATCAATCACTTCTCTTGTAAAAGTAGAAACAACCTTACCATCTCGTATAACTCGTTTCACATGGAATAATATGTCCTGCGGTTCTCGATTATGAGCTTCGCTACGAATCTCCTCAAACTCTATTCTCATGGCATCATCACCAAAAATACGTCTCAATTCTAAATCAGTCTTTATACCCTGCAGTACTAAATGATATCCGTGCCTTGTTTCATATACAGTAATATCCTCATCAGGAAAAGCATCTTTCAGATTAAAGTAACGTAGCAACAACTCCCATCTACATTTCTTATCTAAATCGATACCAAGACAGTAATGCTGATCAGGTATAAAAACCACCAGCCCTTATATCACCATCAATAAAATTAAGAATACCTGGAATCTCAGAAGCATTATTAAAATGTACCATCTTCTTCCAAGGCATATCACCCAACACATCTGGATCGAGACCTTTCTCAATTATTGCATACATCGGTTTACCCATAGCCTTTGCAATCCTGCATTCATTTACAATAACATCAAACCGTTTTTTGTCAGCAACATTCTTTTTATGTATAACAGCAACGAATGTCCAAGCCAGTCTTACATCATTTGTAATAGCCATACTATGTACCTCGTGGTCTACCACCAACACCTGTAGGTCGACTTTTACCCCACATCAGCTCTTCTTCTACAATAGTCCTTAGTTGCCTACTGAGTTCATCCCAAAACAATTTATGTTCCTCAGAGTCCCACAACTTCTGTACATCCTTGATTAGTATTACCCTATCAAAATGTTTATCGTAATCATAATCACTGTATTCAATTTCTAATCTGAATGTATTAGGCTCGATATCTGACTCTTCACTCCGTTCAAAACCTCCACCTAAATAGACCTCTGGAAAAGTTGTAAATGTAGTTTCTGCGATAAACCTTCTGAATACTTCATCAATCTCACGCATAAACGCTTCATCACCAACACCCCAGACTTTCGGTCTATCTACTGTAAAGGCTATTTCAACATTACGTCTTCTACTAGCACGAATATCCTCTTTGTCATATAGAACACGAAAGTCTGCAAAATATTTTATCATTGTCGGCATTAGATATCACATTTCATCCTTTTTCATATGTTCAACAAGCTTACTAAAATGTTGTTCAAGTTTTATTAATGTTTCAAGAATAATATCATCTGATGTAGTCATTTAACACCTTCCACTCAACATAGTCTGACCCTTTGCTGAAGCAGCTCTCATTAGCCTCTTACGATTCTTGACATTTAAACTGACATTTCCATTTGATTTAGCATAATGCCACCTATGTACAATACTAATACACCCTGTCCTTATATTGTAATATATCCTATCCTGATACCATGTATATTTCAATATCTTATTGGTATACAATATTTTACATGGTCTATACTTTTTAGCATACCTACTCTTAGCTCGTTTACTACTAGACTTACCAACATTCATTTCACCATACATAACAAGATTAACAAAATTAGTATCAGCCTTTTTATGACAGGATGGACAAAGTCTCATTATGTTGCTCTCTGAATCATCATGAGAAAAACGCCAAGGAAGTATATGATGGTCATGTACCATTGAAACTTTTTTACCGCACATCTCACATTTATAAAGTTTCATTTAGTCACCTCATTATCAACTACTCATGTAGACATCCTTTCAACTGCAACTGCCTCCAAAAACCATGCAGGAAAAAACTTTTTATAGTATCGAATTAAATCCTCAAAACACGAATCGAGAATGTAGGTTCGACCCCAGTCATCCTCTGACCGCACAATACGCCCACTCATTTGCACCAATCTGTTTATGGTTGAACTTATATACCAGTCACGGTCTATTGCCATACGTTCCTTAACCTGTTTATCAGCAATAGAAAGATATGGTATTTTCAAGATAAACTGGGTACGACATAAATCCCCTGGTAAATCTACTCCTGATTCCATACTGGGTGACACCAACATAGCTGGAGCCTCTGCCTCTTTAAATTTATCTAGCATAACTGTTCTATCACCTGCACCCTCATGATAATAACAACTGTAGTCATGAGTCATACCAGTAGAGCTTACAACAATTCCTGCAATTCGATAATTAACACAATGAATAAGAATCTTCTCCTTATTCACCCTACAATATTCACTAAGATGACGAATAATTTTTTCAATGGTTGTCTCCCAGTAAGCATAACTCATACGACCTATATCTTTGTATATTATCGGTCTGTTTTCTTTCTTAAAGGTAGATGGAATATTTAATCTTGCAGTATCCCTCGGATTAATACCCAAGCTAGTACACAATATCTTAGTATTCGGCAGTGTCGCAGACATCAACAATATCTTACTACCCCAATCAAAAACATAATCAGAAAAATTATCGACTTTCAATGGTTTAAACATAATATATGAATTCTCCCAATCATAAGAGTCCCTAAGATAATCCATAACCCATGTATCCTTATTATAGACCTTATAAAAGAAATTCATTTTTTTCAATTTACCTTCCCATTCTTTCATTCGTTTAATATCAATTATATGAGGCTCTTCATCCTCATATAGACTCATTTGCAGTTGTCCTGCAAGCTGGGAATATTGTTTATTAACGATTTTATATGCTTCAGCTATTCGTTTAAATACCCACTTTTCATCTTCCTTGCCTGGGAAAGTTAAACCAAGATCACTGAAAAAATCCTTGTCAAATTTTATATTCACGAAATTCATCAAAGCCCCTTCGAGCAAATGTGCCTCATCGCAAACTATTAAATCTGCCATAGGAAAATCTCCAGCAAAAGTTTGGTTTGTAAGAAACATCGGATAATTCCAGACAACAAACTTACTCTGTTTAGCCTTTTCTTTGATAACATAATATGGACATCTTTCCTTTTCGGGACATCGCTTTTTAATGTAAGAATATAGACATTGATCACATGAAACATCCTTAATCAGACACTTGAAGTTATTCCTCCCCTTAAGCAAAGCCAGACATTTAAAATCATGAAGTAATTGCTCCTGAAGGTCTTTCGTACCGACTAAATAATATACTCTGCCACCAATTAATTTTGCAAGGCTCATAGCAATCAAAGACTTACCAGAACCTGTAGGAGAATCCAACAAGAGGAATTTTCTATCAGCAGTTACTAACTTTTCTACTCCCTCTCTTTGATATCGTCTCCATGCATCAAAGCCATTAAATACTGGTACTTCTGGAGCTTTCATTTTATCTACCAAATTTATACTGATAACAATCAGGAATATCAAAACCCAAACTGTCGACCATGTCAAAAAACATGTTGGAAACAATCCTATCTAATCGAATGCTATAACATTGATTACCATTACGGTCTTTATGACTTTTACAATAGGTAATACCCTCATTAACATCTAACAACACCTTTAACTTATTGATAAGCATTACAGCAGTATCCAAACTTAGATAAGTAGTAAACCACACAGTTTCTCGTTCCTTATAATACCATCCATCACCAAGAAACCAAAACAGAACTTTTATCAATGTTAGCTCGATATCCTTTGGAATTATTTTATAATGTTTATGTTGATGTGTTCCTTTTCTTGTCTTATACGGATACCATATTTTATGTTCCTCTCGAATTGAAGGAATAAGTCTTGTACGAAGCAAATATTCATACGGAGCACCAGCACCCTTAAAATGATATATTGGTGTTATTCTTGAAATGCTAGAAATGTTCAATTCACCCTGTAACCATATCAGATACTCTTCATGCATATCAACATCACTAAAAATACAGTTTGTGCCACGCCAGACCAAATTACCATCTCCAAGCATACAACCCTCAAATATCTGTTTCTGTCTATTATTAAATCTAAAATCAGTTAAATCATATGACAACCTCCTTGGAATGCTATGCTCTTTCAGCCTATTTCCAATAGTAACATCACTACAACCAAAAATACTTGCAATCATATAAGTATCATATTCATTACCCCAGTATAAACTCTCTAAAATCTCAGGTTCAATATCAATCTTACTCATTCACACTCTCCTTATATTATTAAGCACATACAACATCTATCGCTGGCAATCGGGCAGAGGATTATTGAAGGAATATATCATTATTATGACATATACGTTTCCCTGGAGGGGGAGGTTTATCCGAAGCCAGACTCATCCATAGGCAGATGAGTTATGAAGGACATAGTCCATACAAACAAGAGCAACCCACAAAGGAGATGAGAGTATAACCATATCCTGCTTCTGCGACTCATTTAAATCCTATAGCCTATGTTAAATAAACTGCCTCAGCCTTTAGCGGATGTTTTATGTGCTTTTATCTATTATCTTTTTCATTTCCTCCTTTAAATCTTGGTGTCCATTGTTCAAAACATTCTCATATGTATTATACAAATACTTAACCCTGCCAAGTAAGTCATTATATTTAACTGCAACACTTTCTTCAAATACCTTTTTCCATTTTTCAGCAGTATTTATATACTCATAGGGAATATCGATAGTCTTATCTGAAAACCTACTAGTAAACTTATTATATTCTGATATACCAGTGCGTAAAAGATATAATATAAAACTTGAAAATCTAATTTTGAGGGTCAGGCTTACACCATAGAGCATACCCCAAAGCTCCTCTGGAATATACATAGTAACTCTTTTAGTACCTGTGTGATACTTTTTATGAACAAACATATCCAATGTAGTCTCCTCCATAAGAACATAATCTATATCTTCTATAAGACTTATTCGTGCAAATACCTGACCAACATCATAAAGAGGTACTGGAAAACTATTTATTTTATCCTGTATTAGACTAAAACCTGCACACAATAAAACTGTTATCGCAAGTCTTTTGTTTCCTTCATGTTTAGTAAAAAAGTCTATAATGTCAGCATCTGGAATACAACAATATATACTAGTATGCTTATATTCTTCATTGGTTAATGTTCCACCCTTCACTCTTAAATATATTTTTGTCAGTTTTGCTGCATCATCTTGGAGATTATCTGTACCAAATTCAAGGTTAGGCTTATCCATATTTATACCTAACCCAATTATTCTTCAGGTGTTTCTTTTAATATGTCATTTTCACGGTTCTCAGCATCTCGTCTATCCATCAAATCCTGAACAAGACGTTCAAGGGACTTAATCTGTTCATCTTTAGTACTCCCTGGTCTTAACAAGGCTATTGTATTAAAATTAGCCAACATTTCAACGTCTCCCTTGTAACCTTCTCTAATCATATCATCTGAGATATACGCCAACTGTGAATTTTCATTGATAACAAGTATTTTTTTTATATATATCACCTACTGCCAAACAATACTTTATCTATACATAATGTATGGTTTAGTGGTTTATAAATGTTTTGATTTTTTTTATTATATTAATATTTTTATAGTATTGTTACCTATATACTTAACAACCTTGTTGGGTACGTGTGTGCTATTCGTACCCCAAAAACGTACAAAAACGTACCGTTATTTATTCTTTTTACCAGACACAGCAGATGTTACTCTTTCTGCAGCAGTATTCCATACCTCAGTCATGATAGTACGAACCATCCGCTTAGTCATTAGAAAACCAAACAGCATAAGCATACCACCACCAACAACTAAACCCATGAATGAACCAAGGAAAGACTCTAGGAACACTGACATTATCATTGTTTAGGCTCCTTATCATCTTTGTCTTTGACTTCTCCTTGTTTTGCTAAAAAGTTGAATATGTCATAAACACTTACGTTACTAGCAAGCTCCTTTATGATATTTACTATGGTATTTTCATTTATACCATCAACTTTTATAACTACGCCACCTGTATCTACCAGCTTTACGTCTTTGCTTTCACATTCTGTACATATGAAAATTTCATCAGCTTGTACAGACTTGCCCAAGTTTCTCTTATATCCACACTTATTACATATTATTTCCATTTGTATTCACCACCTTATAATTATTCTTTTTTCATAAACTTTTCATCCATATATCTCTTGACTAACCTGAATGATCTTGTAAGTTTATCATCAAGTAGTATTTCATCAGACTTTGCAGTAAGTCTATGAACTTCTTGCATAAGACATCCAATGATAACAGCAGCAGGAAGACGAGTACCATTCACAAGCTTGTTCAAGTCCCTCATAAATAAACCCATTTTGCTCATAAGCTCAAGAGCACTTATAGACTCCAGATATTCCATACTTTCTCTATATACTTTTAGCAAGTCATTTTCTCCATCTATTCTATCATGCCCCCTTTAAATTATAACTGATCACTCAGTATACAACCTATTATAAATACTACAACAAGAAGAACAACATATAAAAAACAACACACAACCAACGTTATAAGAGTCTGAAAAAAACCAACTGGACTCAGCCAGTCCCAAAATAACGCCAGTGGTATAAATGGTATTAAGAACCAGACTAAAAACAAAAGTTTCTGCGTATTCCTTGATAATCTTTGCCTAAATTTTATCATTCTTAAATCAATCCTTAATTTATTTTTTTAATTCCAAGTTTTTCAAAGTTTTCAATCTCATCAACAACAATATCACCAGATACAATATCTTTGAATATCGCTGATGGTTTTTGATATGTTCTTTCTACTCGCCAAATACGACCTAACTTATTATCTGCATATAGTTCGTTTTTCTTCATTTATCTTCCCTCCAAATACTCTACCAAAAATTCTTCTACCCTATCCGTACTCAGGAATTTCTTATGTTTATAGAAATAGTCCCGCAAGGCTCGAATAACAATTCCTTTCTTAGGTATGCCAGCATTTCCTTTTATAACATCCAACATTTTCATATATCCAACAGGAATATCGACGACCAATCTGGTCTCATGGGTTAGCTGTTCTAGGTAATACTCCCCATCCTCTTCTTTCTCTTCTTCCATTTACCTTACCACCAAAGCATCATCAAATCCTGCTTTATGAAATGTAATCTCAATAATCTTATCAAACGAAAAATCCTCAATTTCTGATGTATAATCATCAGATATTTTATCTATGAACCTGTTTTTGATGACTTTAAAAACACGTTTATTATCTTTTATTACAATATGCAACCTCAACCAAGACTCGAACCGTAATCTTTTATACCCGTCTCTCTCACGAATACCAGTTTTCTTATCATCTATGTATTCGTCTCGGAATATCGAAGTCATAACAACATTAGCTGGTTTATCCATGATACCTTTAACTAACCTGTCAACCATGTTATGTACCTCACCATATGCCATCGGAGGATAAACCCTCTGCTTTTTATATTTTGCACACCATTTATCTCCCATTAGTCTAACGAGACCTTTTGATGTATCGAAAATATAAGTAGCAAAACCATCTGGAATATCAAGCAAACCTCTCCAATCATCGATATGTTTATACCTTCTCTCCCAGTCATTTGGAAATATCTTCATAGCAATAAGCTTTCCTTCCTCCTGTTCTGTGCAATCAATCATTATAGGATTAGGCATAAGCAAAGAGGTATGAGTCTTACCAGCACCTTCCTCACCAATCAACTCAATTAATAAAGGTATTTTATTCATTTTTTAATCTCAACTCCAGTACTACCAGGAAGTAAACTTACATTCTGTGATGCTATAAGAGAATCTAAGAATGAATTTGCAAACAAATCCTGAAGTGTCTTTTTGCCAATTCTTGAAAAAGACAAAAATTCACATGCTATCATATCTATTATTTCCTGTTTTTTTCCTATGTACTTGAAGTGTAGTTCAATGGTTCTATCTTTCTTTACTATTTCTACATTATTGGTAAACATCGGATGTTGTGAAACCAAGTCCTTTGTTGCCTTAACCCTTTTCATATGTAATTCATCATTAGGATAACTCTCAACATAATCAAGCAAATAGTCTCCTGAAATAAGTGGCTCTATTTTAATGTTCCAACTTATTGGCTCTTCGATTTTGAACAAAAGTTATCCATCTCCTCAGCTATTAAATAAAGTATATCCTTTTTAGACATACGATAAGCATTAATTTTCATGTTCCATGTACCTGCCAGGTATTTCGACCTGTATATTTCAATATTAATTATACTATCCATCTCCTTACCATCAAACAAAAAAATAGAGAGGCTGGATGTTTAATCCAGCTTGGTATCACCAGTATTTGGTTCACCAGACCCTTCTCTCACATCACCAGTACCAAGTTCACTTGGTTTATCTGATGCACTAGACTCACCAGGTTGATCAGCTCCAGTCTTAAGAGCAGCTACATCAGCTTCGGTCAATAGTCTTATGGGTAGCCAATGGAACTTTGCATCACCAGTTACACCAACAGCAACCTCTGACCATTGCCATTCTGCAACCATTCCCATAAATGCCTTCTCTCGTTCTTTTTTGAATTTTTCAATGAGACCAAGTTTTTCCAGTTGCTCTTGTAAAGCTCCCCATCTTGAAAGCTTTGTCTTTGTCGGTATCCACCAGTTATGTTGTACCTCAGTATACACAGTCAAAGGTTTTATGTGTATATGAAGTCTCTCAGGTGCTTCCTTTTGATACTGCTCCAACATGGCAGTTGCTCCTTTTTCGCAGTCTGCACAATGGCATGGAAACTCTGCATATATTACCTCACCAACAAAAGGTTCTTTTGCTGATTCGAGCAATTTTTCCGTACCAAAGACTAACTCCAGCTTCTTTTCTTCTTGTTGTGTTTCTTGTCCGTTCATGTTTACTTATACCTCCATTTAACTGGTAGGAGCAGTTCGTTCATCAGACAAATGACACGATCAAGCTCAATGATTAATGTCGGGAGACATCCTCATTGGTCATAGGTCTACTGCTCCTACCATAACAGGCGACAGCTTCGAAGCTATCAACTTTGCCAATTATCACCCTGCTCAATATCCACTATGTTCATATTTTAATATCAAAAGCTTTTGATAGTATTGCCTCTAACTCGTCAAGTGTCTCTTTATGTAACTGTTGTAAATGATTTATTTCAACAATCAGTATTTCCATATAATTTTTTGCTTCTAATTTTTCTCCACAAACTGTACATATTATTTCAATTTCCTTCATTTTTATCACCTCCTTCTAACAGCTATCATACATATTTCAACTTCCCAGTACTCATATCCAACTTTGTCTCAGGAACACCAAGCATAATCTTCCACCATCGGAATTTTGTTCTTCGTGTCCACCACCCACGACCTCTAGATTGATCCCTTTTAATATATTTCTTTTTAGCTAGATATTGTATACCAATACCAACTTGTCCACTTGTCAAGTAGGTACATTTTGTTATACCTTTACCCTGCCATGATTCCCAGTCACGACTTTCTATCAAGTCACAAATTAACCTAGCTATTGCTTTCTTTTCCATTTATTTCCGCTTGCCCATCTTACGTCTGTGCTCCATTTCAATCATCATACCCATACGTTTCCTGTAATTAACATAGTCACTTCTTTGCATACCAATCTTTCTGAGTATTGCAAGTAAAAACGGACACTCAGTACTTGCTGTACATTCATATGCAAGCATCCTTATATCAATATTGGGAAAAGCAACATGTGGATCAATACTATACCAGTTATCTTTCTCAATGATATTTAACATATCTGACAAACGACCTATTACATAATCTCTTATGTTTACAGTATTTTCAACAGCTCCAGCATCTTGATATAAACGCAATAGTCCATCAATTCGTGTTCGTTGTGTCTGTTCTTTTTGTTGTATAGCAAAATCAGCCTCTTGTTTTTTAATATCTTTATCTTTTTCCATAATCCCTCACCATCATATAACTTTTATTTACTCTTTGGTCTCAAAACAAAACAATGTTCAGTCTTATTTTTGTCTGTATCATCAAGCCCAACAAGACAGTCACCTCGTATGCAATAGCCTAGATGTGGATGACCTATAATTTTAGCCAACCTTTCACATTTACCACAATTTTCTTGTTTTTGAACATCTTTATCTTTATTATCATCCATTATCTTTCCTCCCAAGCATCTGATCGTTCTAAATAGTTTTGCCAATATTCAGGAAAAGCATCTTTGATTTTTTGTCGATTTATTCCATCTGCTTTCGTTAATGCAAAACCTAGAGCATTAATAAAACTGCCACCCCATTTTATCATAGACCGAGCCACCTTAATTGACTCATCATAATCAACCATTTTTCATTACCTCCTTCATTATTAACCAACGCTTATGTTCTTCACTAACTACAGAAACAATAAGCATATCTATATGATTCTTTGCATATTGTATAGCCTCAGACGAATTAAACAACACCTTCACAGGTCTGTACTTCTTTTTTTTGTATACAAACAGCTTTTCACCTTTAACCATAACAGCATACTCAATATCTTTTTTTGTGATCATTACCATTTACATTCCTTCAAATATTTTGCTATACTGTTAAGACTAACAATAACCAGTTTATTATCAACACTGGTCGATGATACATCACATATCACAAGTCTTGGTATCTCTCCCTCAAAACCTGGACTAACTGAAACATCTACCCAGACATACGACTGATTATATTTTTCAAGTAACCTCCTTGCTATAATACAATCAGTACATGCATCAGTACCATAAAGATTCATAATTTTCATAAGTTCACCACAACAAACTATATGATTTTATGCTCTATCGTATCTCCTCTCTGATTAGTAATATATATATAATCTTAATCTTTTTATAGAATGTTTTACCACATCCATCAAATGGACATTTACACTCTATATCTGCTGTAATGATATGTTTATTTCGCATTCTGCCACCTTTCAGCAACTGTTTTATGTTGTTCATCCTCAGCAAGCAACCTGTCCAATTCATCTGCATTGGCAATAACACCTTTAAATGTCTTTCTACCTTTCACATTATTAAGTCTGATGTGTTCACAAGCACCTTTTATTTTACCATTCTCATGAATATGATATTCTTTACCACACTCAGGACAATACTTAATAATATATGGCATCTACTCAACACTCCAATCATTTTTTTATTGTTTTAACTCCTTCAGTTTTTCCACAACACCTTTTATCCTTTATTTTCTTTCAGCCAACCAAGAACAAAAGATATACTTCTATTATCAACATCACCTGGATGAAACCCTAATGCATCACAAGCATCAAAAATCTCCTCGGTAGTATATGCCCTATGAATAGGGGAAGTATCAGTTTTAAGATGATACAACACACGTGATAAAACTGCACTTATTCCATAGTCTTTTAATCTCTTATTCATTTGAACTTCCACCTACTTATCCTCCTTTATATCCAAAAACGTAGTTTGTGCACCTTTCTTTTTGTCATCTTTTTTACCTTCCGTGACAATCCATCCACTTTTTCGTAAATCGTTAAGCTTGACTTTCTTTTTCTTTGGCATTTTCTACCTCAAAACCAGAAAAGAAATAATCAAAAATCCAATCTTTATAATTCATTGCATCTTCCTTTTCTGTCTCACAACACTTCAAGTATGCTTCCAGTACATATCTTTTTTCATCCATAAGCAAAGACATATCATACCTGTATCTTTTATAAAATTCAATAGCCTCACTAAGTGATAGTGTCATTTTAATCCTCCTTAAATTGTGTTCTATAGTATTTTATATCGTGCATCCTGCAAATAAAATCGAAGTTTTCTTCAGCTTCTGAGTTGGATGATGCCTTTGTAAGTTCTGTAAGTAATACTAAAGGATCAACATGTCCTAACATATACTTCAAATGGTCTATTCTGTGATATTCCATTTAATCAACCTTAACCCTATAACTTGCACATTCACCATTATCCAAAAATGTTATAAGTTCCATACTACACCTACCATTTCTCTTTTTATACTGACATCTCTTTACCCTGCATGGATAATTACCCTCCTCGTTATACTTTATAGTAATACTCATTTACATCACTTATTTCTTTTAATTTGCCTGAGAACAAAAACATACCTATTTCTTTTTGCACTCATTCGTTCACTCCATCTGTAAATCGACAAATCAACCTTATTCGCTTCATCAACAGTATCCAATTCAATAATATTCGGAGTTTCACCACAGCCATCCTCAGATATTAGGTCTGGTATTAGCTGATTTGCATACATCACTATGTTCAACACATCATGTTTTGCACATGCATCATCTAGGTATCCACGTAGTACTTTGAACTCTGGAAGTGTTGCAGGATGATGAAACATAGCCTGAGAATCATACTTCATTTCTAATGTCATGACTAATCCTCAAATATATTAATTGCCTCATCTATTATTTTTGATTTTGGGAGATATCTCTTTGCTAACAATAACGCAGTTTTGACAATCTCTTCTTCGTCTTTATTCATTTTAAATAAACCTCTTTATACTTAGTAATCGCTAATTTTATTATTGAACGTACTGCCTTTTCATGCTTAGGCTCTATTCCAAAGAGATAACGAGTTTCACTCCCATAAGCATAATATATTGAATCTGCTATTTCTTTTACTATTTCCTCGATAGTTGTATCTATTGTTGTATCAATCGGATTATCTCTAATTGCCATGTTCAACCTCATTTATCGTCATTGGTCTTATATAATACCATTCATTACCTGTCGGACTGTCATGATGAAAATTTTGTATTTTCAAACCAGTACGACCATCATCGAAAATCTTAAAAGTACAATCACATTTAGGTAATATCTCACGTAGCAATTCTTTTCCAGTCTCGGCAGTAACTCTTTTATATCCATCGAGACAACGCCAACCAAAACCTCTAACATCAGCCATCCATTTATCCTTATAATAATTTCTGTAATTTTTCTTTTTCATTACATAAGTCAGATTCTCTACAAAATCATCCCACATCCAATCAACATCATCTTCCCCCATCTCAGAAGTATCCCATTCCATTATTGCCTTATCCATATTTAAACCTCATCAACCTAATTTACCATCTTCCTCTTGTATCCAATCAATAACTCTTTCAACAGCAGTAAGTAAATCAGAATCTTCATCAAATTCACCCCTACCGTTCTCATCCTCCATCCTATCCAACAAAGCATTTTCGTTAGGGAGGCGAAAAAACATGTCCGATGTATATGCTGTCGGGATACATTTGCCTGTATCTTATAGGGTTTTCTCATGCCCAGCCCAACTCGTCAGTTGCTTCTTTATCAGAATGGTCATCAACAAGATGATCAATTATTGCATCACGATTACCTGCAACAAAATCACATAATGGACAAAGCAAAGTATGTTTATAGTTTTCTGCTCTTTCACGTTCCATATTTAAACCTCATTTTTATAACTTTTCATATTTTTTTATTGCTTCCCTCATCGTCTCAAAATCTAATTTATCCATTTTACTTGACATTACACCAAGACAATACGCAAGCCATTTCATATAATATTTAGGCTGTATTCTTGCATTTGCATCCTTGAATAACTTTTCTAACTCATCATATCCGCCAATCATAGTTAAACCTCATTTTTACATAGCTTCACGACATACTCAAGGTCGAAAAATTCACTATGTAATAATCCTTTTGTCATTCTCATATTTAAACCTCATTAAAAAATAGGAAGGATGAATATTACTATTCATCCCCAGATGGTTCAGATTCTTTTTTCTTCCTGACAGGATGTTTCCATTTGCTCTCAGCATCTAAGTTGACTTCGAGAACAGATATCGTATAAAAGTTATCGTTCTTGTTGCCAACGTGCCATATATGTAGATCGCCAACCATATCGCCATGTTGTGTATTGAGTTTACGTTTGATAGCATTAGGTCTGCCTTTCATGGGTTTACTGGTATCAAAACCTAATTTTCCCTCAAGCCATTCTTTCGGAATAGCGAGACACTCATTAGCAGTACAATCCCTGTCATACTTTTCCTTCAAAACCTCTGCAAGTTTTTCAGGAAAATCCCGTCTAGCTCCACCGCCAAACCCTCTCGAAACAACCGTTTCTGAGATATCATCCAAATCATCGAAGTTCTCTTCGAGTTCACCTGCCTCTTTTACTTTTCTTGCCATGTGTTTCTATACCTCCATTTCATTTCTAAAAATGCATGTTGCGTGTTTTGTGTTTTATGTTTTTACAACATGGATCTTCAGTATTACATATGTCATAGGGGTTTATAAACCTTTTGGTGATGTTAGCAAATGTACATTAATGTACATAAATCAATATAAATATTAAAATAAATGTACCCGATATTTTAGAAGACCAGTACATGTTATACAAACATACCAAATAATACCATATAAACCATAAATATAAATTATTTGTTACATATAAATTAACATTCAGAAACAGATGTTGCATTTATCATTTTTATTTGTAACATTTGTTTCATAAAAGATTTTATTTGAAAATAAAAAGAGAGTAACTCCTGAAGTTAAAGACAGGGAAAAACAAAAACAGGAGTATCTTAAACCAACTAAACTGCAACGTTTTGACACCAAGAGTTTTTCATTAGAAACGAGAAACAAAAAACCCATTTATTTTGTGAAACTCAAGGAGAAACCAGGAGAAAAAAAAGAAAAAGATGCTGTAAAACAACCTTCTGTTATTAAAGAAAAAAACAACAATATCTTCAGCAAAAAAAAGAGTATATGGAAAAAAACATCAGACGGACTGGACACCTCTAGAAAAGATTCGTCTCTTTCGGATACATCTGCTGAACACATATCTCCAGATATGGCAAAATGGCTAGATAAACGGATAAACAAATCTTCTAGTGGTGAAAAGGCTATATCAACGTCATCGTCGTTCGATAAACAACTCCTCCACGATGAGAAAAAG
>Ga0209991_10000152_pt1 | contig 30140 bp, 33 predicted proteins | sample ChitaG_FD_183167 | JGI IMG/M metagenome (GOLD analysis project Ga0209991, IMG submission 183167) | Deep subsurface microbial communities from South Pacific Ocean to uncover new lineages of life (NeLLi) - Chile_00310 metaG (SPAdes)... | ecosystem: Environmental > Aquatic > Marine > Oceanic >... | reverse complement strand
ATTTAAAAAATCTTCTCTAGAGAGAATAATCTGAGTTTCGTATTTTTTGGGGATAATTTCTTGGTAATTTGGGTATTCCCCCTCAATTAATCGGGAGATAATCTGGACCTGAGGATGAGAAACTTCGGCCATGGGAAATTCAAACATAATCTGATTGGGAGAAAAATAGATTGTCAATTTCCCTCTTTTTCCCGAGAGGATATTAATTAACTCCCGGACTGTTTTTTGGGGGATAATCAGGGAATATTCTTTTTCAATTTCTTTTTCGAAAAAGAGTTTTTTTTCGGCCAAACGGAAACTATCAGTAGCTACCATTGTTATTAAATCTTTTTTGAAAACTAAAAAAACTCCTGAAATCTCCGGGCGGCTGGAGCCGAGAGAAGTGATGTCGGCAACTTGAGCCAATCCTTCTAAAAAGGGCGCATTGTTAATTTGAACAAAATCGCCATTTTTTACTTGGGGGAGCAGAGGAAAATCGTCGGGATTAAAACATTTCAATTGAGCTTTTTGGTCCCCACAGGAAAGAAGAAAAAAAGAATCTTTTGTTTCTAGAGTAATTGATTGTTTGGGGAATAAACTAATAAGGTTAGAAAAAAAACGAGCCGGAATTACAGTTTTCCCTTCTTGTTCAGTTTTTGATAAAGACCACCATGAAATAGCCATTTCTAAATCAGTGGTGACTAAATTAAGAAAGTTTTTTTTCGTTGAAAGAAGAACGTTATTAAGAATCGGAAGAGTTAAATTACGACTAGCTGTTTTTTCCACAGCGTTTAGCCCTATTTTTAAATTGTCTTTTAGAATAACTAACTTCATTTCTTTAAATAGTTATTGTTATAGTTGGAGAAAATTTTTTTCATCGAAAGAGCTTATTTCCCAGAGGAACAAAAAGGGGAAGAAAGAAAGGAAAACGTGGGCAAAAGAGAGAAAGAAAAAAGTAGCCCATCTTTTTTCTTGTTTTTCCCCATTTTAAAAGCCGTAAATCCTCTGCCGAAGAAGGTCAATTTCCTCTTTTAAGTTTTCATTACTTGCTATTTCTTTTTGAATTTTATTAAAACCATGGATAATGGTGGTATGATCTCTACCGCCAATTTTTCTGCCGATAAAAGGATAGGAACATTTTAACTCTTCTCTTAATAAATAGATAGCAACTTGCCGAGGTTTGATAATTTCCTTTTTTCTACAAGCGGCCAAGAGCTCTTTTTCTTTCAAATCATAAAAACTAGCCACCGTCTGAATTATCTTTTTTGGGCTGGTCACCTTAGATGGTGAAAGAATCAATTTTTTTAAGAGGGTTTTAGTAATTTCTAGGTCGGGTGGCTGATTATTTAGCCTTTGATAGGCAACCAACCTGTTGAGAGCTCCTTCCATTTCCCGAATATTTTTTTGAATACTCGAAGCAATATAACTTAAGACCTCTTCAGAAAAATCTATCTTTCTCTCTTGGGTTTTAGTTTTTAAGATGGCCATTCTGGTTTCAAAATCTGGCAGCCCAATATCGGCAATCATCCCTCCTTCAAAGCGAGAACGAAGTCTTTCTTCTAAAGCGGGAATAGCCTTGGGAGGGCGATCGGACGAAAGAATTATTTGCTTATTTTTCTCATATAAAGCATTAAAGGTATGGAAAAATTCCTCTTGAGTTTTTTCTTTACCAGCTAAAAATTGAATATCGTCAATTACTAAAATATCAAGTAAACGGTATTTTGCTTTAAGGTTTTCTATGGTATGACCGCGGATAGCCGCGACCACTTCGGAAGTGAATTTTTCTGCCGGCATGTATTTAACCTTTTTATGAGAGAAATTTTTGCTTATTTCATTACCGATAGCTTGTAAAAGATGGGTTTTTCCTAAGCCCACTCCTCCGTAAATAAACAAGGGATTGTAAACTAGACCAGGTTCTTTGGCAACAGCGGTGGCAGCTGCATGGGGTAACTCGTTAAAAGAACCGACAATAAAATTTCCAAAGGTATAGCGAAGATTAAGATTGGTTTCTTTGTCTACTTTGAATTCCTGGAATTCTAGCTGGTTAGTTTCTGGCAAAGAAATAACTGTTTCCTTCGGGCTAATTTTTAGACCGGTTCTCTCGACGGTATATTTAACTTCTTTAATTTCTTCGTCAAAGCTACGGAGAATTTTTAAAATATACTTATTATACTTGTTCTCCAACCATTCTCTAGAAAAAGCATTGGGAACAGAAACCCAAGCTACCCCATCTTTTTTAGAAATAATTCCGGTATTTTTAAACCAGGTGGCGAAATTAGCCGGGGAAATATTAAATTGAATCTGGGCCAAAACCGCTTCCCAGAGCTCTTCTTTGGTCATAATTTTACTTTTCTATTATATCATAAACTGAAAGAAAAGTGTCAACCAAGTAAAAAGCAAGAGAAATTAGCAAGGCTTGTTTAAAAGCTGGGGAAAATGTGGGTATCCTGGAGAAGATTAAAATTGACCAGTGGAAAAATTTTTGCTAAATTAATAAAACGTATACCTGGTAGTGCAACTTCGATATCCGCAGTAAAACTAAAGGTTTGCTGCGGAAAAGCAATGCTGGGTAGACAAGGGCAAATAAAATATTATTTATTTTATTAAGACAACTTCTGCATATTAGGTTCAAGCCAATCGAAGTTGTCATACCGGGTATGTCTATTACCTATCAACCAAAAAGGAAAAAAAGAAAACGGGCACATGGCTTTAGAAAAAGAGAAAGAACCAAGGGAGGCAGAAGAATTTTGGCCAGGAGGAGAAGAAAAAAAAGGCGGAGACTTACCGTTTAAAGGTTTAACAAGGTAGAAATCGTAGAAATGGTAGAAATAGTTAACGATGTCTACAATTTAGACTTTTTCTACTCTCAAACTTTGTTACCTCTAAAAAATCGGCTTAAAAAGAAAAAAGATTTCGAGCGGATTTTTAAAAGCGGCAAAGGAATAAAAGAAGATTTTTTATTTTTAAAATGGGCCCCCAACAATTTAAAAATTAGTCGCTTTGGTTTTATGGTCGGAAAAAAAATTTCAAAAATGGCAACCTTGAGAAATAAAATCAGGAGAAGATTAAGGGAGCAGGTTAGATTAAGGCTCCCCAAAATAAAAAAAGGAATTGATGGAATATTAGTTGCCAACCCCGGCCTAGAAACAAGAGATTTCTGGGAGATGGAAGAAACCCTAAATAAACTTTTTGAAAAAGCCAAGCTTTACAAAAGTTAGACCATTAAACAATTCCGCGTTTATCCGCGTAGCTATCTGCGTTATTCCGCTTCTACCCATAATTTAACAAATAGAAGCGGATCTAGACGGATCAAAACGCGGATTTACACAGAAAAACAATTGTTCGACACTGTCAAAACATGAAATTTAAAAGTTTAATTCTAAAAATTATAAAGTTTTATCAAAAATTTATTTCTCCTTTTCTAGGAAAAAGGTGCCGATTTTACCCAAGTTGCTCAGAATATTCTTATTTGACAATTAAGAAATATGGAATAGTTAGAGGATTACCTCTTTCTTTTAAGCGATTATTAAAATGTTATCCTTGGCACCCCGGCGGAATAGATATACCTTAAAAATAAAACCATGGAATTACTTATAAATCTTTTCAATGTAGTTTTATACCAGCCCCTATTTAATGCTCTTGTTTTATTGTATGAGTATTTGCCTGGTCACGACTTCGGGTTGGCAGTTATTGTTTTAACGGTTGGCATCAGACTAATTTTTTATCCCTTGGGAATTCGGGCGATTAAGTCTCAAAAAGCCCTCCAAGAGCTTCAGCCAAAAATTCAAGAAATTCAAAAAAAATACAAAAACGATAAAGAAAAACAGGCCAAAGCCACCATGGAGCTCTATAAAAAAGAAAAAATTAATCCTTTGTCGGGCTGTCTACCTCTTTTAATCCAATTACCAATTTTGATTGCTCTCTATCGAGTATTTTGGAAAGGACTCCAACCTGAGGCAATGACCCATCTTTATAGTTTTGTCCCCCATCCAGGAATTATTGACACAAGCTTTTTTGGGATTTTAAACCTGGCTCAACCTTCAATAATCTTAGCCCTTTTCGCCGGCATTACTCAATTCTTTCAGACAAAGATGATGACCCCCAAAACGCCGAAAGCTAAAAAGAGCGATGGCCAAATGGGCCAATTTTCAGGAATGATGCAAAAGCAAATGCTTTATTTTTTTCCAATTTTTACAGTTTTAATTCTCTGGAAACTCCCTTCGGCCATTGCTATTTATTGGATAGTTACTTCAGTTTTTTCAATTTTTCAACAATTTCTAATTTTTAAACCCCGAACCAAAACTTCATTTGGTACGGGGCAAGAGAAACCTAAAATATGATTTCTCAAAAGAATTTAGAGACAATTAAAAAAATAACTGAACAATTTTTTGAAAAAATAGGCTTTGAGGTTGAGATTGAAGTAAGGCCTCTCCAAGAAAAAACTTTACCGATTAATCTAAAAATGGCTGAGCCTAAAATCTTAATTGGCGAGAAAGGGAAGACCTTGACTGAAATCCAGCATCTTTTAAAGGCAATGATTATAAAAAAAATTCAAGAACCTATCTTTGTAGATCTTGACATTTCAGATTACAAAAAGAAAAAATATCAATATTTAAGAGAATTGGCGCGCTCCCTTGCCGATGAAGTAGCTTTGTCTAAAAAAGAAAGAATTCTCTCGCCAATGTCAGCTGCCGAAAGAAGAATTATCCATTTAGAATTAGCCGAAAGAAAAGATGTCACCACCGAAAGCATCGGCCAAGAACCCGAAAGAAAAATAGTCATCCGTCCTTACCCTTAAAAAATAAATATTGAAATAACAAAAAAACCGCCAATTGACGGTTTTTTCAATCCACCTTTATTTTTCTATCTACTTTTAGCTATCGGAATAACCAGCATAAAGCGAGCTTCATTGTCTCCGATGTGATCACCTTTTAACCTGGGATCGCTTTTTTTGAACAGTTTTTTTAAGGTTTTTCTACCCGAAGTTTTTCTACAATTTCTTCAACCATTATTTCCTCTCCTTAGCCAGCTCTTCTCTGGCTTTTCTTATTTTCAAAACCTCTTCTGGGGCGGTAGTGATTAATTGATCTTCACCATAAGAAGCTACTGCTTTTATTGCCACATGTTTTTGACCAGCAAAGAATAATCCTTCTCCAACTGCTGCCTCCAGTAATAAGTATTTCTCCTCTTCAGTTAAGTTAAAAGTGTTTTTAACAATATCAATTGTTGCTGGGCTTTGTTTCATTAAGAGCTGTAGAGAGGAATTAGCCACAATTGGTTGGCCATATTCTGATTTCATAAAATCTGAAACATCTTGAGTGATGGTAGTTACTCCCAACCAATATTTTCTGGCTCTTTTTGCTGTTCCATACAAAAAGGAAGCACCATCTTCTGTCTGCATCAAATGCCAGGCCTCATCAACCACTAAAATCCTTTTTCTCAGCTTAGATCTGACTATATTCCAGATATATCTTAAAATTATAAACATGGCCATTGGTCGCAATTCATCTTCCATATCTCTGATGCCAAAAACAACAAATTGATTATCCATCTTGACATTAGAGGGCTGGTTGAAAAAGCTGGCATAAGTTCCTTTGGTAAATTTTCTAATTCTTCTAACTAAACTTTCTGCTCCTTCCATGGTTTCCAAAACTGACTCAAGGTCTGACATAAGGGGAACCCGATCCGGCCAAGTGGTGTGGTCAGTCTCAGGAGTAATATCTTTAGCTGCATAGGTTTCAGCTAAGGCCCGGTCAATGATGGCGTCTTCTTCTGGGGTGAGACCTCCCAACATTATTCTTAATAAACCCACTAAATTGATAATATTTGATCTTAAAACATTTTCTGGTTCTTCATCTTCTCTAGGGATGGGTAAGTCAAAGGGGTTGAGATGATGAGGAGAGGTCAAAGACATTTTAAAGTAAGAACCCCCGACAGCGTCAGACAAAAATTCATATTCATGTTCAGGATCAATGATAATAACGTCTACTCCTTGCATCAAATAGCGAAGAGTTTCTAATTTAACGCAATAACTTTTGCCGCTACCAGCTTTTCCGAAAAGAACTTCGTTGGCGTTCTCTAAACGAAAGCGATCAAATAAAATTAAAGAATTATTATGTCGGTTAATCCCATATAAAATCCCTTCATTAGAAGAAAGGTCAAAAGAAATAAAGGGGAAGACGCTGGAAAGAGGAGCGGTGTTCATAGGAGTGTAAACTTGAATTAAATCTAAACCCGAAGGAGAGCAAGAAATAAAGCCTTCCCGCTGTTGGAAAAGGGTCGGCTTTAGATAAATTAACCTGGCTTCAAAGATAGAGCGCAAGATATTTTCAATTTCTTTCAATTCTTTTTCGCTATCTCCATAAATAGTTAAGTAAAGGCCAAATTTAAACATTTTTTCCTGGGCGGTCTGAAGTTTGTCTCTCAATCCTTCTAAATTTCGATAGGCGACTTCCAAGGCCGGATCTCTAACTAAACCTTTTTCTTCTTTTTCCATAATTTCTGCCTGAACTTCAGTCACTTTTTTTCTCAATTGTTTCAAGACCGTCCCCGTTTCAATTGGATGGACAAACATAGAAATATCCATGGGGCTTTCCAAGTTAATTATTGGCGATAACCAGCCAGAGGTTATATATTTAGGAAAAGAGAAAATAAAGAAAGCCTTGGCAAATCTTTCTCCGAATTTTAAATAATTCGGGCTAACTTCAATCGCTGAGGGAGCAATGATATCCAAGGCAGTAATAGCCGCTGCCTCAAAAATTTCTTCTGGCATTTCAATCTCTTTCTTTTTTAGAAACGGTATCTTGACCATGGATAATAACACGAATTTCCCAATAATTTTCACTAATACATTAGTGGTTATTCATGTTTAATTAGCATTTGATTAGTGATTAGGGTTAAGTGATGATTTCTGGTGGGATTTCGGGGAAATAACCAAATTCGGCCTCTTTGGGGTGATGAGTGCTCCAGAAAAGTTCAATGATTTCTTCAGTAGTTAAGGGAATAGCTTTTAAACCGCACCTTCTTAACCCCAAGGCGACAAATTCCATTCTCTGCCAGAGTTGCGACTTACATCTCTGAAATTCCTCTTCAGTTAAGGTGGGAAGTCGGCGAGTTTTTAATAATTTAACAGCCGGAAGGCCCCGGGCCTCAAAGATGGTAAAAGAGACGACAACAAAAAATGACTTTGACATTATTGTTCCTGCTTCAACCAAACTTTTAATAAAATCATGATATTCATTAGTCTGAATTTTAAGCAATTCATTTTTTTGTTTCTCGGCTAACTCCTTAATGCTTTCAAGATAACCAGTAATATTTAATCTCCGCGATTGAATTAAAATCTGGCAGGAAAAATCCAGAGAGTTTAAGAAATTTTGAAACTGATACATAATGGCGGTCTGTTCGTCATCTGATTTTAAGGCAAAATTCAAAGAGGAAGACATCAAAATCCCCCTCAAGGAGCGGTTTTTCAAAATAATTACGCCTTCTCGAATTTGATCAATTTCTAAAAATTGTTGAGTAGTTGCCTTAACCATGAATTCTTTATATTTTTGTTATTCGTATATTCGTAAAAATTCGTAATACAAACCGGTCGCTTCGCTCCCTGTAATTACTCCGTAATTAAGCAAACCGGTCGCGCCGCTCCCTGCTGTGTGCGAACAGTGGGCAATTGCGGAGCAATTAAACGTAGGGCTTATTTTGTTCTGGTTTCGATCTGGGTTGATAAATCTCTTAATCTACTTTTTTCAACAATTTTGAGCAAAGGAGCTTTTTCAATTTCCTCCCTACCAATTTCCACCTTTTTTTCAAAAATGAGTTTTGGAGGCACTCTTTTCTTCCGCCAGAGATAAATTTTAGAAGCGACAGAATAACTCAGGAAGTTTTTCAAAAGAGCAGGCAAAGATTGGCCGCCAATTTGCAAAAAAGCCAAACTCATGGCTGCCCCGCCAATAAAAATGGCAATTAATATAAACCAAAGGAGATGTCTGACGATGAACCAAAGAAAAAATAAAATCGCCGCCGCTCCGCCAAGCAAAAGAAACTGCCGCCAGGTTAGAGGCCCAACTATTTTTGTCTCCATTTCAATAAATTGAGGAACAGGAAACTCCATAAAATTACATTATTACATTACTAAATTGTTAAATGGTTAAACTTTTATAAAGAAAATAGCTATTAGCCATTTAGCCATTAAGCCATTGAAGCTATTCTACAGGTTCTCTATAAACATCTTCCCCTTTCGGCTTTTCTTCTTCTGGTGCTTCAGCAGGTTTTGCCTCTGGAGGAACAACGCCGGGTGGTCGGGCAGGCGGGGCAATTTCTACTTGGTAAAGCTGAGAAAGAACTTCTTTGACTGGGAAGAAAATGAAACGAGTAATTTCCCGAGCAACATTTTTCGCTATTTCTGCTTTTAATTTCACTTCTTTTACTAGAGCATTTTCAAACTCATCTGGTGGCAAAAGGCCCATTAAGACTCGGCCAGTATATTTGGCAACTTCTGGCACTTTCTTTTCTTCAACTTTATTTCTTTGACAGATATTATCAATATTATCTGCTGTTTCCACTGAGAAAATTGCCTCCTTTAATTCTTCGGGAAGCTTCTCATAAAGCTTCCAAAGTTGTTCTCTTAAATATTCCTCTGGCATTTTATTTAGCTTTTAGCGTTTAGCTTCTAGGCGATTAGTTGTTTATTTTTCTAATTCTATTTTACTACAATTTTAAATTTTTTAGTAGGTAGGATTTGTTAATTTTAACATAAATTAAGAAAACAAAAAAACAAAACAGAAGGGTTGACAAAATTTAGAAGCGTTGCTATAATTCAAACGCTAAGAAAAGGAGGTTTCTTGGCTTCTGGGTAACCCCAGAAACCTTAACAACTAAATAGGAGGTGCACAGAAATGGAACGGGAATGGATTATCTTGGGAGTTTTAGCCGCTGGTTTCTTGGGAACGATTGTCGCCCTGATGTTAATCATGTTCCTCTTTCCGATAACAAGATGGATTGTTTTAGGGTTGGCGCTAATAACAATAGCTTCAATCCTGTATTCTTTTGGAGAAACAGAGGTCCGTCTGGGTTTGGGGATAGGATTAGGGACAATCGCCATAGCAACAATGCTATTTCCTCTTCTTGTCTGGTATGTCCTGGCCCCTTCCAACCGTTTTTTCACCTTTGTTAAGGAAGGAACGGTTAAGATAGTAGTCAGGGGCGATAAGTTCGAGAAGGCGTTAATGCAATGGAGCGGTTATGCTCTTGATAAGGAATGGAATATTGTCCCCGAGAATGAGTGGGTCAAAGATGGTAAAGTAGTGTCCGAAGGAACGCCCGGTGCTCGAAAATACAAAGAACCGTGGCATCCTTTTGGCGGCCTCCGGTTTTACGGCCTCTATCCGCTTATGGACATCTATATTTATACCTTTACGTGGACAGGAGTTGCAGAGGATGGTGAAATCGATCCTCATCCCAAAGAGCCGCTCAGTTACATTCTCGCGGAAGATGACGTCTATTGGTTTGAACTCGTGAGGGCTGAAGATATAAATCTTCTCCCATTACGCATAGAGGTTCTTTTGACAATCCGAGTACTTAACCCCTTCAAGGCATTGTTTAGAATTCAGAATTGGTTAGAGACAATAATTAATAGAACAAGGCCTTTAGTAAGGGATGCTATGACGACGGATAGTTATGAAAACCTGATTAAACAACAAGAAAGATTGGGCGTAGCGATAATGAAAAAACTAACCAAACTAACCACAGGGAGAAAGGGGACACTGGAAGCAGAGTTTGAGGACCGTTACGGAGTTGAGGTCAGGAAAATTGATGTTAAAGAAATCGATCCGCCTCCAGAATACCGAGAGATCACTCTTAAAAAGTACATTGCTGAGCGACAAAGAGAGGAAATTGTAACTTTGGCTGGCGCCGAAGCAGAGAGAATGGAAACTGTCTATCGCCAAATTCAGGAATTTGGCGATACAGGGCGGTTGGTGCGAACCCTTGAGGCTGCTGAAAAAAGCCCCTTCGCTGCTAGCCTAACCGTTCAGGCCATTCCCGGCCTCCAGGAGATTTTGCGGGGAGTCTTTGGTAGACCGCCGGAAGCAGTTACCAGAGAGGAATACCGTGAACTCCGCGAGATGATCGAAGGATTGGCCGCACGAATACCGGCCCAAAAATAAGGAGGGTAATCCCTTTGAAGTAAAGGGGAGCCAATTGCTGGCTCCCCTTTTTGTTTTCTCTAAGAACCACCTACTCCTGGCCGTCCTCTCGGTGGCCTCGGAGGTCGTTCCCTCGGTGGTCTTCTGGGTCCAATCCCTGGTCTTCCTCTCGGAGGTGGAGGGCCTGGTGGTGGAGGCGGTCTTCTTCTCCGCTCTTCTTTTTCTTCTTTCATTAACCTACTTAGATCTTTAACTTCTCTGATTAAAGCATCTCGTCTGGTAATTTCATCGAGGGTTAAACTGGGGCGGCTTTCTAAATTTTTCAATTGCTCCTCATAGTGAGTAAGCCACTTTTCTGAAGAGACGCCGGGTTTTGGTTCTGCTGACCCTCCTTGAGCCGGTGCGCTAAATCCTAATTCTCCCGCAGGCGTTCTATCAAGATAGCGCAAGGGTTTTGGGTTATGCTCTTCGTACCATTCCCGACCTCTCGAATAAGCTGTCTGCATATAAGGATCAACAAAATCTCGGTCAAAAGCTCTACCTGCAGCTCCAATTTGTGTTCCTCCCCAAAATTCATGGAATGCCTCTTTGACCTCTGGCTCTTTTAAAGAGCTGGGGGCCATCTTGGCTATTTCTTCTGTCTTCATTTCACCAACTATTTTATCTATAACAGTTCGGTATCTTTTTCTTCTGTCAGCATCAGTTAAAACCATTCCGGCTGCCTCTCTTCTTTCTTTAGGGAATTTTTCGGCTATTTCTTCTGCCATCTTAGGATAGGCGCGGGCAAATCGCTTGAACACCTCAGGATGAATTTCCATAGCTTCTCTGCCAAGTTGCTCCATTACTGCTTTTCTTCTTTCTTTGGGAATAAGTTTTTCGAGGGGCTTGAGTTGTCTTTGCTCGTAAGCTGCCAAAAATGTTGCCTCCCTCTGTGTTTTAGTTTTCTCGGGAGAGAGGAGGTGAGAAACTTTCATTTCAACACCTCTTTTCTTTGCCTCTTCCTCTTCTCTGGCAACATCTGATATTCCAATTTCCCGGGCAGCCAAGCCAGCTCTTCCTGCTGCCCGGCCAACAGCCCAGATTGGAGCACCTACTGCTCGAGCTACTGTCCCTCTTACCCCAGGTATTTCTTTTCCCGGTGCTTCAGCTATCGATAATCTCTTTGAGATTCTTTCTGCCATAGGTGATTTTTGCCATTTCTCTTTGGCGTAAGTCTTCCCTCTTTCCAAAGCTTTGGTACCTGCCAAGGCTCCAGCCATTTTCCCTACCCTAATAACCCGTTGAGCTCCCATAGCGCTGGTTTGGAGGGTGATAAAGAATCCAAGGTAAAGTATAGCGATTGGCAAAGCAGCAACCATAAAAACGGCAAAAAAGTCAGCGAACCACTGAAAAGGCCCTCCTTCAAAATCAGCGCTGGGAATGGTAATCCCCTGCGTAAACTGAAAATGAGTCATACTGGCTGCGAGAAAAAGGAAGAAAGCTCCAAATACTCCCGCTAAGAGCCAGCTCGTGAATTGATGCCACCATAGATTCCAAAATGGTCTGGTAATAGGTAGGATATAAGAAAAGAAAGCCAAGGGGGAAAGAATAAAAAGAATCATCAAGGCCAGATAACGGAAAAAGAAAAGGAGAACAAAAAGAAGAGTGATAAGGGTGCCTAAGACATTGAAAATTAGTTGAGCTATTGCCGCAGCAAACCTTTCGGGAGGATCCTGCCCGGTTAGGTTGGCGAAAGGTTTGAGACTCGCTTCATAGACGAGTTTTGCTTGTTCCAAGAGATTTTTCCCAACCGCTTCTTGCACAAAAAAGCGGATTACTATGTTTGAAGCGTCAATTAGTATACCCATAATTACCGGAGTAAAGTTGATCAGCAGGGCAATAATGATTAAGAGGGGAAGGGCTTTTCTTAACTGATATTCTCCGTATCTTAGGGCTGTGCCTAGGCCAATTGCCACTAAAGCTAAGATAAAACCCATATTAGCAAAATCCCTTACTAGTCTCCAGGCATTGTAGGCGACTTCATTTTCTGGTTTGGTGATACCAATGGCCAGGAAATCAGGACTAATCACCCACATTAGCAAGATAGTGGCTAGCAGGTAAAAGATGCCACTAATGGCAAGAGGAAGGTAAAAAATTATGTCAATAAGGGAATTTAGAAATCCTGCGCCAATGTCTCCGGCAATTCCCGGGCCAAACTTCCATAGCAGGCCGCCACCAAGAAGAGAGATGCCAGCAACTATGGCAATGGGTATAAGTGGTAGTACGGCAAAGGCCTTTGAAGGCACAGCCAAAAAGAAAAATATCAATAAAAGAAGAGAGAAAAATAATTTTTTCTTTGGTAATTTCATAAAAAATTAGCGCAATCTCCCTTTAAAAATGGCAAAAGAAGAAATGCAAGGCTTCCATTCCCCGCCAAATGGACCAATTCTAATTCCCACCTTGCATCTTCCAATATAGTGGGTTCTGATTTCGCTTACTTCTTTATCTCTTCCTGGAGCAAAGATCTGGCATTTCCCGGTACCATCGGATTCTTCAAAAACTGCTAAGACCCAGCCCTCGCCTATTTTCAGAGAATAGATATTATCATTCCAGTCATCTCCGCATTCATCATTTATGTCTTTGGGTTCCAATTGTTCTCCGGAGATGGTGCAGACACCCTCCTCTTCATCAAAATTCGGGAGCTTGTATAATTCTACCGCGTAATCTCCGGCTGGGTCTTCGGGAAATAAGACTGATTTGGAAAATACAGTAATTGAAGAAACATCTCCTTGGACATCACCGCCCATACCCCCCCAGATTAAGTCAGGACTGAATCTTTTCTCGTAAAAGATGCGGCATTCCCCTTTAAAATCCCGCTTAGTATGCAAAACAGCATTAAACTCTATATCTTCTCGCCAATCAGTGTTAAAACAGATTTTCTGGGTTTTATTGTCAAATCCTTGAATAGCTAAATCGAAAATACTCCCTGTAGTTCCTACATTTTTGAAAACTGTTAAAATTTTATCTTCAAGTTCAATTTCTCTTTCTTCGTCACTTATCAGATAAACTCCTGCCAATGTCCCTCTTGCCTCGAGCAAAAAATCTTCTATGCTTTCTAAGGTGAGGCGGGTTAATTGAGGATTAATAGTAATTAAAAGCAGGACTGATCCTAAGAGCAGAATTAGACCTAACAGGCCGGCAGTTATGCCTTCTCTTGCCTCTCTCGTTTTGCCCGGGTCGCCGGCCGAAGTCAGATAGTTAAAACCGGCCAAAACCACAACCGCAAAAGTAATCAAGCCGGCTGTAGCGATGGCAAGATAGAACAGATATTTTATAAAAATTGGTAAGGCGTCTTCCCCTTCAGCTACCGGCCGAATCCCGTGAAGGCTGGGGTATTTTACCTCCAGACGCTCCTCCGGTGGTGGAACAGGTGGAGGGTTGCATTTTCTAGTCTCAAAATTGATGCCGTAACGGCACTCTCCGCACTCTCCTGTGGCCTGGTTAAAGTTAACACATATTTTTTCTTCACAGCCGACTATACCGGGAGGAGGGGGAGGGATGGCTCCCAAAATTATTTTTGGGGAAAACCAAATCAAACCCAAGAGAACAACGGTTAAAATCAGAAAAAATCTTTTTTTAGTACCTAATTTTATTAGCGGCATATGAGCCAATTATATAAGCTTTTACAAACTTTTTTATCTTGGACATCCTGGAGTTCCACCCAAAAATTTTTGATGGCAATTTCACAGGGGGTAGGACCCCTTAGGAGTTGATAAAGTTCAACTGTTGGCGCATTTTTCTCAAATAATCTTCTGGCCTCATCTAGTTTTTCTCTGATTTCCGGCCCGCTCTCATTTAGAAGAATATTAATCGTTGCTTTCCCTCTGGCTATTATCCTTGAAAGCGCGGCTAACTGTTGATATTTGGTTTCGATTTCCTCTCTCTGCCAACAAGGATCTCCCCAGCAAGGATTGGGGATGCAAACGTCATCTGTCTCGTCGTCTGGTGTACCCTTGTCATTGAGGGTACAACTTGGCTGGCAAAATCTGCTGTCGCATTGGCTGGCCAAATCTGCAATTTCGACAACTGTTCGTCGGTATTGGTTAGTTGCCCATTGAATGTTGGCTAAGGCCTTTGATAACCGGCAGGCAAAGTCCATGGCTCCTTCTATTGCCTCGCCAATTGGAATTTCTTGAACGCAAACTACTATTTCTCCTGGGGCAAATCTCCTTTCTGGACCAGGTGGTCCTTCTATGGCTTGGATTCTTGCCCCACTGTTGTCACTACTAAAATTATACCAAATTCCAGCGCTGACAACCACTAAAAGCATTAAAAGTTTAAGAATTAAAAATTTTTTCATAGATTTATTTGCAAAAACTTAAAGGGAAATTTTTACCTGCCAGTTCAGGGTTGGCAAAAGCGGGGGTAGTAATTCTTACTTTAAATTGACAAGCAATGTTTTTATCAGTCTTAATCAGGGAAAGAAAATTTTCTTCTGCCTCTTTCCTAATTTCTTCAAATGGAGAATCATTAATTGAGATAATAAAAGTATCATTCGATTTTTGGTAAATGATCTGATATCGAGGGTCTTGAACGAGTAAATATTGTTTAAATTTGTCTCGGCTGATCATTGGATTACCTCTCTCGTCTAGTAGAACTTGCTCGAGGGCATTTTCTTTTGCTTTTTCGATCGGAGAAAGAAACACCCAATTTTTAAAAACAGTAAGGATAATTCCAGCTATTAGCACAATAGTCATCATAATTAGAGTTAATAAAATGTATTTTTGAGAAACTCTCAATGCCATAAAATATTTAAGGGTTAGGGCAGAGATTGCAATACTGGGGATGAGCGGTAGTCCAAGGACACCAATTACTTCCACCACCTGAAATTTGCACTGCCCAATTGATATTTACCTCGGCATTGCCCAAGCCATAGGCTTCGGCGCATTGCCTAGCTTTTATTGGCGAGGTTATTGGATTCGCCCATTGGCAAGTAGAGGGACTAATTTCTATAAAAATCTCACTTTCGGGAATACCTATTGCGTCGCACCTCCCGGTTCGATAAAGATTAATTTGAAAAAGCCCCACACTGTAATCATAGCCTTTGTCATCATACTTCCCATCATAGTCTCTGTCCAAGCAGCCATCGTTTAAATTCCAAATATTACCACCACTTTCAGCATTGCAAATTTGAGAAGCTTCTGAGGCCTTTACTCCAAAGTAAGGGAAAAGATTATCTACCGAACAGGGATTGTCGGGATCGGTAATCACTTCGCATCTTCCTCCTCCACCACCGCCCCCTGGCCCACAGATATTTTCGCCAGTGATATAACCAAGCGGATCGATCCAGCTGTTGGCGAAAGGATCAAGAGTGTCTCCTACAACAACCGCTTCTCCGTGGATTACAGCGAAATGAAGGTGAGTTCCTCTTTCGTCAGGAGGGTCTATCAGGCCTGTACATCCCATTGTCCCAATTTGTTGACCTTGATCTACCTCATCGCCGGGTTTTACCAGAACTTCGTCTAAGTGAGCATAAAGAGTATTGATTCCCAAATCAGAATGTTTTATTAAAATCCAGTTTCCATATCCTCCTCCACAACTTTTGTCTTCTCCGCAAGTTCTCGGACAAGTGTTGTTTATCGCTACTACCTCTCCTTTAGCTGCAGCTACTATTTCTGTGCCCAAATTGTTTGCAATATCTATGCCATTATGAAAACCGGTTGCGTAAATAGGGTTTTCTACGCCAAATTTTTGGGTAATTGCTCCTTGAGCCGGCATAATAAAAGTCCCTGGCTGGCTTGGTACACAAATTATATTAGGTGGAAGACTTATTCCGGGACAGGTAGGTAAATACTCTGAACTTAAATTCTGAGCAAAATTAATGGCTTTTTGCATTTCTTCATAAGTTCGCCAAAAATAAAAAGTAGCGGGGTCAGCTATAATTCTACCATCGGGGGTCTGAATATAAATACTGATATCTTCCCATTCTGGCAAGGTCTCAATTTCAATTTCCCGATTAAGGCTTTGAGCTACCGAGTCCCGCTCAATTACAAAAGTAAAGTAATCTCTTACTTCATCATAAAAAATAGTTGTTAGGAAAACGGCTTTATAAAGATTTAAAAGTTTTTCTGAGATTTTAGATCTTAATCCCGCCACCTCCTGTTCTTTTTGTTCCAGCTTAGGCAAAATAGGAGAGTTTTTAATTTCAGAGGCTTTGCTTCGGATGGCATCTATATCACAATTTATCTGACAACTTTGAGGCTGGCAGTCGGCCGAGCATTGGGAAATACCACAATTGCAGGCGTCAATAAGAGCCTTTAGTTCAAAAAGCTGAGAATCTAGCTCCCCGGTTAGGTTAATAATTTCTTGGGTTACTCCGTCTAATTCTCTCAATTGCGACTCTGCTTCCCCAGATAGAACCGCCTCCTCGATAATTTTGCCTAGTGGTATTTGAAAGGCGAAATCTTTTCGTTCTTCTACTGGAATCGGAGGGATTGTTACTTCCGGAACCTCTTCGAGATCATGCTCCACCTCTTTAAGGATGATCAGTTGAGGATTGATGGTGGTTAAAATCAAATAAGAAGAAAGTAGAATCATTAAGCCGATAATTCCAGCAGTAATTTGTTCTCTGCCAGCAGCCATAGCTAAGGGTTGGCCAACTGAAGTTAAATAGCGAAAACCACCATAAACTAAGCTGGCAAAAGCAACTAAACCAGCAATAATAACCGAAAAAACATAAATATATATTACATATTCAGGCAAGGTAGGTTTTTCCGATAAAGGAGGAATACCAGGAAGGTCAGGATATTCAACTTCTAGGGCTTGGGCAAACCCTCCTAAATTCGCCGCAGGAAGCGAACTTGGGAGGGCAAAAACAAAAGTACCCAAAAGCAAAAATAGAAAAAACAAAATCAAGAGAGATACTTTATTTTTTTTATTTTGGAACATTATTGTTTAAGTTCAAAATAAACTACTACTGTCCAAAGGGGAAGTATTCCCACAATAGGAATAAATTCTAAAATAAAACAGAGGGGCCTGAGCCATTTCATTCTCCTTGTCCACTTGGCCATTTTTCCTACTCTGGCTGCTGCCCGGCCAGTAACAGTTACATTTTGGGAACGAAAAAACATCCACCCTCCAATAACTAGCAGTCCGATAATGTCGCTCAAAAAAGAGAAAAACGTTCCTATAATAGGAATAAAGTCTGAAAGCCCACCTACGTCTAAAATGATAGCCAGAGAAAGCATTAGGACGCCTTCTGGGCCCATAAAAGTTCCGCTCCTTTCTTCTTCTGAAATTTGCACCTGAATTTCATCCTCTTTGTCCGCCATATATATGCTTCATCATAACATAATTATCACCTAAAGGGCGCGCCAGGATATTCCCAATATTCGTTAAGAACTTCTGTAGTTTTTAGCTAGGGATTTCCAGGCCTTGATATCCAAAGCTTCTGCCCTTAAAGAAGGATTGATGCCGCAGCTTTTAAGCCATTGTTTTATTTCCCCTCGACTTAACGAAAGCTTGCTATGTAAATTATTGATTAATTGTTTTCTGGGTTGAGAAAAACCAGCCTTTGCGATTCTAAAAAATAAATCAGCATTAATCAGCTTTTTATTAACGTTAATCAGCGGCGCGATTCGAAGAATCGCGCTATCAACTTTTGGCTGGGGCCAGAAAGATTTTTTTGAGACAAAAGATATAATTTCAGGCTTTGAATAAAGCTGGACAGAAACGGCTAACAAATTCATTTTTGCTTGCCCGCCGAAGCCTTGGCGAAGGCGGGGCGGTTTAGCGCAAATCCTTTGGGCCACTTCTTTTTGGACCATCAAAACCATTGAGCGAGGCTTAGCCTCGCTCAATTCTAAAAATTTTCTAATAACCGGAGAAACAATATAATATGGCAAATTAGCCACCACTTTATAGTTTTTAGTTTTTAGTTGATAGTTTTTAGGTTTAATTTTCAGAATATCGTCTTGAATAATTTTAACATTTTTTAAATCACCAACAGTTTCTTTCAAAATTTCTACCATTTTTTTGTCTTTCTCAATGGCAATCACTTTTTTTACTTTTTTGGCTAATTCTTGAGTTAAATTGCCAATTCCCGGCCCAATTTCTAAAATTACATCTTTTTCTTTTAGATTAGCGGCTATAATAATTTTTCTGAGGACTCTTTTATCAATCAAAAAATTCTGGCCAAACCTCTTTTTTGGAAAAACCCCATGTTTTTTAAGCAGGCTTTTAATAATTCTTTTGGAGAAAAAATCCATTAGCCTATTTTACCATAAAAACCGAGGGCCGTGGGGGGTGTGGAAAAAGCCCTTGACTTTCTATAACAAACGAGTAAATTAGGAAAAAGGAGTTTCTTTTTAAAGGAGACCTTACTATTTCTAGTTTCTTTTTATTCAGATCGCTTTTGGCGATCTGGCCCTTGGTTTCCTCGCTAAGGGTAAAATTTTTAATTTATCTTAAGAAGCCGAGAAAGAGATTAATGCTTAATTTTCGGGGATCTTTAAAAGACCCTCTTATTTATTTGGGAATTCTTTCCCTTTTTTTGTTTATCTTCTCAACTTTTGGCCCAGCTTCTTATTTTCCGTCCCCAGGAAATCTTTCCCCAGCAGGGACCTCGCCTAAATTCATTGCCAGAGAAGATCTCTTTGCTAGCCAGGAGGGATTAGAAAAACTAACCTCTCCTTTTTTTAGTCTAATTCAAAATAATAGTTTGCTCAGTTTTTCCTCACCAACCATTATTTCCCCCAGGGTTTTAGGAGGCTTCGCTGGTCTAGGAAGCGATTTCTCAACCAACAACAAAGAAATTATTGAATATACGGTTGAGCCTGGTGATAATTTATCTTCTCTGGCTGAAAAATTTGGTATTTCTCTTAATACTCTGCTCTGGGCTAATGATTTAAGCAAAAACTCTTTAATTAAACCAGGTCAAAAACTTATTATCTTACCAGTTTCCGGTGTTTTACATCATGTCAAAAAAGACGAGACCTTATCTGGAATCGCAACCATATATAAAGGAGGGGTGGCCGAAATTATTGCTTTTAATGAAATTTCTGGAGAAGATATCTTTGTTGGTGATATTTTAATTATTCCTGGTGGAATAATGCCTAAAAAATCTGTTTCCAGGATTGTTTCACAGCCTGCTCAAATTCCCTTAGCCAGTTCCTATTTTATTTTCCCGACCCAGGGAAAAATCAGTCAGGGGCTTCACTGGTACAATGCCATTGATATTGCCGCTGACTGCGGAACGCCAATTTATGCTACCGCCGCCGGCCAGGTGTTAAAGGTTGATTATGGATACAATTTTGGTGCCGGTAATTATTTAAAGATTTTACATCCTAATGGAATAGTAACTATGTATGGGCACGTGCAAGAGATTTTAGTTAGTCCTGGTCAAACAGTTTCCCAGGGCCAAATTATTGCCCTGATGGGCGGAAGGCCGGGAACGCCAGGAGCTGGCAAAACGACCGGTTGCCATTTACACTTTGGAGTTCACGGCGCCAGTAACCCGTTTGCTAGATAAGAAAACTTTTCTCGAAATAAATTTCGGAGCTGTCAAACTCCGATTTTTTATGTTTCTGTTTCGGAATTGAAATTCCGAAACAGCACAGGAGGGGTCGGGAGGATTGGGTATCCTCCCGTGTAGGAAAACAGGCTTTCGCTGAAGGCGAAAACGTTAGAAACCGTGGGTGTCTAAGGAACATAGTTCAGTTTATCGCGAGCGAAGCGAGCGACTATGTTTCCTCTCTTATTCGATACATTAAAGCTTCGGCCAAATTGTCGTATAAAATATTTTCTGAATTTTCCAGGTCGGCGATAGTTCTGGCTACTTTTAAAACTCGGTGATAGCCTCGGGCAGAAAGCTGGCCCGAATTTACAGATTTTCTTAAAAGCTGTTCTGATTTCTGGCCAATTCTGCAATATTTTTTTATCTGAGGAATTTCCATTTCTGAATTAGTTAAAAATTTTTCTGCCGAGAACCGTTCTCGCTGAATCTGGTGAGCTTTCTTCACTTTTTCTCTTACTTTAGAACTTAAGTGCTCCGTATCCGGCGAGACCAATTTTTCATATTTTAACTGGGGAACTTCAATAAAAAGATCAATCCGATCCATTAGCGGCCCCGAAAGTTTTCTTCTGTATTTTTGAATCTGGGAACTCTGGCATTGGCATCTTCTTTCTGGATCATTGAGGTAGCCGCAGGGGCAAGGGTTAGAAGCTGCCACTAAGGTAAAACGGGCGGGTAAGCGCAAAAAATGCTTTGCCCGTAAAATTGTAATTTCTCCTTCCTCAATTGGCTGTCTGAGGCTCTCCAAGACATCGCGATGAAATTCAGGAAATTCATCTAAAAATAAAACTCCCCGGTGAGCCAGAGTTATTTCTCCTGGTCGAGGAGGATTTCCTCCGCCAATTAAGGCTACTTCTGAGGTAGTATGATGAGGAAATCGGAAAGGTCTGATATTAATTAAAGGTTTTTCTTTAGTTAAAAGGCCAGCTATACTATAAATTTTAGTTATTTCCAGAGCTTCTTCAAAAGAAAGAGGAGGCAAAATTGAAGAAAGGGCTTTGGCCAAAAGTGTCTTTCCTGCTCCCGGAGGGCCAGTCATTAAAAGATGGTGCGAACCTCCGGCCACAATTTCTAAAGCTCTTTTAGCGTATTCCTGGCCCTTGATCCAGCCAAGGTCTAAGGGATAATCAGGTTCTGCGAGGAGCTCTTCCCCTTCAATCTCAGGAGTAGGGATTTCCTTTCTGCCTTCTAAATAAGAAATTACTTCTTTTAAGTTTTCTGCTCCAATTACTTTTAAATCTTTAACCAAAGCCGCCTCTTGACTGTTTTCTTTAGGAAGAATAATTTCCTTCCATTTTTTATTTTTGGCAGCCAAGGCAAAAGAAAGCACTCCTTTAACTGGTCGCAACCTACCGTCCAAGGCTAACTCTCCAATAAAAATTTTCTCTTCCGGGTCAAATTTTAATTGTTTAGAAGCTACTAAAAAACCCAAGGCAATTGGTAGGTCATACAATGACCCCTCTTTTTTTAAGTCAGCCGGAGCTAAATTGACCAAAATCCGCCAGGGCTGATGACCGGGAGCTTTGAAGGCAGTGTTTTTTATAGCTGCTGATATCCTTTCTTTCGATTCTTCAACTGCTTTGTCTGGTAAACCAACAATCTCAAAATGCCGCAATCCGTAAGAAACCTCAGCTTCCACTTCAATAATTTGAGCATCCAAACCGACTATGGCTGCGGAGAAAACTTTGGAAGGCATGTTGTTTAATTTTAATGAATTAATAGAACATTGTCTACATTCAAAAAATCGCCTTCTTGGCGGTTTTTTTGTAGTGTAGTAAAAAGCAGAAGGCATTTCTTGGCTACCCATATGCCTTTTGGCGGTGGCCAATACGGATTACAAGAATATTTAGCCTTGCTTTATAAATCTTATAAATAACACGATATACGCCAACACGTAAAGAATAATATTCTCTGAATTTTCCTTTAAGTTTCTTTCCTAAATAGGGGTCTTTTCTTAAATCAAATAAAGCCGCAAAAATATGCGGCTTATATTTCTTATTAATCTTATCTAGATCTTTTACTGCGTTTCTTGATAGAACTACTTGATACATTTTTACTTCTTGGCTTAACAGCCAGGACAAAGCCTTCTTTTGACAATATTTCTTCAAGAGTTAAGTAATTGCCTCGCCTATATTCTCTTTCTGCTTTTTTAATATCTTTTTCTAAATTAGGGAAATTACGTACCACTTCTAAAGTCTCCTGCCAAGATTCAAATTCTTCAGCAGACATGAGAATAGCCTTAGGCCTACCTTTTTCGGTTAAAGTATAATAGGTAGCAGGTTTTTGAACTTTTTCAGCTATCCTAAATATTTTCTTTCTTGCCTCAGAAATAGACAAGGTTGTTTTTGTATCCATATAATTAATATTTATTTTATTACTTCAATTGCTATGTACATTATAATGTACATCGTATCGCTTTGTCAAGCCCCGCAAAACAAAAAGGCGGCACTAATTTGCCGCCTATAGCTTCCCCGGTTATATCTTTGGGATAAGTGTTCGAACCACATAAATCGCCTTGTTCGAATGTGGATGACGCCGATAGGGTTTTAGGGCATCATCAAAGTCATGGAATCCTTGAAATGTACGAGATCCGTCTTCGTGAACTAGTGAAACAATAAATGGATAATTGTCCAACAGCAGAGGCCAGGGATTAGAGAAAAGAACGTCAGATACTCGATTCGCCATCGCTATTCCACCTCCTTCTTATAAGAAAGAACTTTCCCTCCCAACTATAAAACAGTCTAATGTCTTTGAATAATAAGTCAAGCCCGCAAAACAAAAAGGCCACACCTTACGGTTGGCCTATGGGCGATATGCCCTTAGTGACTAATCGGACCCCCATAACTTGGGGCAGTGACGTAGAAACCCGAAAGTATCTCTTCTAGCTGGAAAGGAACAGCTCCTTCGGGCAAAGATGCTATCTCCTTGACCCGAAAGGTGTGGCGTTTTCCGCTACACCGCGGAAAACAGAATCCCCACGGAGCTTTCGGAGTCTCCTCAAAACGCTTCAACTCTCTCTCTACCTCTTCTTTACTGCCTCCTTGAATATGGAATGTGCACTTAAAGGTTGATGGAGGCTTATGTTCCATTATCACTTCGAATATGGACGTCTTATCCTCCTCTTCTTGTTTCATTCTAAGACTTAAGCTGCCCTTCTCGGAATTCTTTGGCTTTCCAAGAGTTTTGCTGTGGGGAAAACCACAAGATCTCCCTTAATCCACTTCTCTCTCAAAAGTCCATCTTGAATAAACTCGCCTATATACCAGTCGGTAGAACTCCTCTTTGCCATTAGTTCCAGTTCGGCCCTTTTGACTCCAACTAAACTGCTTCTATTATCATGGTTTGCTCTCACCAAAACTAGAAGTTTTGCGGCCAGACTTTCCCTTTGAGCTTTGCCTAAACTTGAAAGGCGAATTTCTCCGTCACATTCCCAGATTTCAAACTTCCGATTCAGTTCTTCTACTTCTTCATCAATAAAAACCTGACTAAAGAATGATTGGATTACAACTCTTTTGCCTTTTTCATCAATCCAAATCTCAACACCTTGGCCTTCTGCCATCGGTAGCTCCCTCCCTCAATTATGAAATAACTATACCGATACTCCACACTATTACAAGTTTAATTTTGTGTCAACAAAAACCCCACACTTGGCGAGACAACCGTTAAACCCTCACTTCCATCTCAAATTTAAGATAATTAGTAGACCACTGTACATGGTTTCTCAATTACGAGGCAACAACTCTCGGACGGGCCCCGCAAAAAAAGGCCGTCCATAAGACGGAGTAGAACGAAAAAGTCTCCTAACTGGCTGTTAAGAGACCTGTAGTATTGAGAAGCTATCCACGGTCATTACCGTAGAATCGCTATCTCTAAGCGTAGGACATCCCGCAGAAAAGCGAGAATAAAGCAGACACACCAGACTGCTGCAGAAAGAGCGGTGATGCTGCTGAGCAAAAGATAGGGTACTGATGGCTCGCTCTTTCCGAAGAGGATAACGCCGATAGCGGTGCCCACATAGAAAAGAGCAATCACCCCACAGATTAGTACCGTTCGCATTTATACAACCTCCTCTATACTTTTACTTACATTATATACCCATATTTTAATTTTGTCAAGCTCCCTTCCCCGCAAAACAAAAAGGCCTCTTAGCAAGAGCCAGAGGCTTGGTGCGAAATTATGCTAAACGAAGTTAAGCGCAAGATAGATCTTCTTTATAAAATTCTTTAATAAATCCGTGAGGCGTAAAGAAAAAAAGATTTAGAGGATTCAATCGGTCTGTCTCCTTATTGGGGTTGCCAGTAATTGAATCATTGTAAAGACGGATAAGCTCCTTGCCAACAGGATATGGCAGTGTGGTAAAGCCATGCTTCCGTCCCCATGAGGCCGATAGGCCTGTAAGGCCGATGATCATTCTAATATCGCTTAATCGTGAATCTTCTTTTAGCGCTTTAGCCAGAAGATACAGGTCTTTTTCTATTGCCTTTAAAAATGCCTTGCTTCTTTCCAGCCAGGACCCTATTTTGCTCAGCTGCTCAAGATTTTCTCTAAAATGAATCGAGATCCATCGCCCTTCTCCTTTTCCCGGGCAATTATGAATTAAGTAACTAGTATGAGTGTCTACTACAATCGGGCTTAATTTTCCGTATCTAAGGGCTTCCTGAAAAAGCAGATCGCCAATACGACGGATATTTGATTTGGGCAGGGCTGGTGCTTGAGGTTTTTCAGATTTTTTGGCCATATTGTCCGACCTCCTTTTTATTTTGTTGTGAATGAACCAATGTTGATAGTTAAAAATACAACGAGGTAAGCTCCTTGTCAAAACAAAAGCCCGAGAGCGAAGCCCTCGGGCAGTGAGCCTTAATCTCAATAACAATTTTTATTCCTGATCACCCTTCTTATTTTTCGTTTCTTTCTTAATAATTCGCCAGTGATAAAGATATAAAGGTAAGCCAACTAAAATTAGAGCTAAGTTTGTTGAGGCATCTCTGTGCCTCCTGGCAGTAACATGGTCAATTTTTGACTCTCTCTCTTTCCAGTCTTTGTAATCTGTTAGCCATTGTTTAATGGTAGTTTTTTCTTCTTCAGATAATTCTTTTTCATCTTGAAGCTCCTCAATTCGTTGGATTGGATACGGCGTATAGGGCGGCTGTTTATAAATTAGTCTCTGCTCTTCTTCGGCCTTAGTGAAAACAAAAGCCTTAAGTCCCATATCAACAAAACGGACTCCACCAATAATTAAGAGCACTAAACCGAGCAGGGCAAAGAGGTAAAGATAAATTGTGCGAATAAGAGGAAGGTGTTCTTTATTTATCATAAGTTTTCTATTTCTTATTATAGCTTAACCACATTTATAAAAAAGCCCATCCCTGGGCAGTTTTTATTTCCCGAGGCAATCCTTCGGTAAACTCAGGACAAGTTTAATAGACTATTGTACATGGCTTCTCAATTACGAAGCAACAACTCTCTTTTAAAACAAAAACCCCGCCTATGAGACGGAGTAGAAAGTAGAAGAACCCACCGAAGTGAGTTCTTGCTGTGAGCCGAAGCCCTTGTGTTGGCAAAAGGTGCTATTGGGGGGAGGACGGATTTGAACCGTCAATTATTTTCTGTGGCTCTCCCCATTTAGGATGGTCTGCTACTTCTATTATATCGTAGGCCAAGATAATAAGTCAAGCCCGCAAAACAAAAAGGCCTCTTAGCAAGGGCCAGAGGCCTAAGTATAAAGAGCAGGTTTGCTTTTCTGGTTCACCGTCTTCTTATTGACGGAAGAATAAGAACCGCAATAATTACAACCAGAATGCCGACCATAACTGGTATTCTATCTGTGCTGAAACTCAATAGGCTAATGATTAGAAAGTAAAGCTCGTTCACTTCGCCTTTTCCCTCCTTCTAGAGAATGAACAATTATTGATACTTAACCCTTTAAAGTGCTCTGTTGTGTGTTATTCGCCGCCTGTAGTGACCACGATCACAACTATGATGATACAGAGAACTATGTTGATCCAAGTTGCCGTCCATCCTCGCTTTCGCAGGAAATACTGGACTATCAATCCAATAAACCCTGCCAGTATGAAGCTGAGAACGTAGCGGCCTACTCCTACGACATCCTCTTCTACTCTTGTCTCCTTTACCTCTGTTGTTTCTGGGGCGCCTGTCATGGCTCTCACCTCCTTTCGCCGGGAATGAACTATACTCTTTTACCCCCAAAGAACAAATAAAACATCTGTTTATGGTCCTTGATCTTTAGAGGTGTCGGTATGTTTTGCTGGCTTTTGCCTACCTTTCACAACCATTGCAAGAAGTATGAGTGCAAAGATAATATCACTGACAATGGTGATGGGATTCGTTAAATCATTAAACTCCTCGTTGGTCATTTCGGGATTAGCTATCATTACACCGAATCCCAGCACGAAGCCGAACACGACTGCAAATACTATTGGAAGTAATGCCCAGGCCTTCCATCCTCTCATCCATGCCCAAATAACTAACCCAATCTGTATTACTAGCAACATGCTGTTCCCTCCTTCTTCTGTAATGTGCAAGAATGCTTAACACTATTATAGGATTAGCTCTTTGTCAATAAAAACAAAAACCCCGCCTATGAGACGGAGTAGAAATGGAAAGAACGCCGAATCGAACGGCGTTCTTGAAGAGGCACGGAGAGTTAGACGCAGGAAGCGAAGAGCACTTGCTTGATATCGGGCGTGAAGACAACCAGTTTGCCCTCTTTCACGAGCTCCGTGAGCGCATAGCCTATCTCGCGGGTGTCGAACTCTACCTTCTTCTCCAAGCTCGCAACCCAGCTCACGAAGTCGTCGATAGAGAAGCCAGCGTCGACGGCCTGAGCCCGCTTCCACGTCTCGAGGAACTCCTCTACTAGTTGCTTGAAGTTGACCTCGACCCTGTCTGTTCGTGAAGCCATATTCGCACCTCCTTTGCGACAATCTACTCTTACTAATAAGTTGCTAAGTATAATGATACCATATTAATTTATTTTTGTCAAGCACGCAAAACAAAAGCCCGAGACAACTCTCGGGCAATAGATTATACCTTCACTTCCAGCTCAAATTTAAGCCAATGGTTCGACGAGCTCACCACAAGCTCCTTCGGCAAACTCAGGACAAGTTTAGTAGAGCATTGTACATGGCTTCTCAAGTTGTAAACGGTGGTCTACTAATGGCTGTTAAGAACAAAAAACGCCTTCTTGACGGTTTTTTTACGAGCTCCCCTGGTGGGACGATGTTAGAATCTGTTTGTAAAAATAAAAGGCCCGTCTTTCGGTTAAACCTACTTAGCGGGCTTCTTACGAAATTCGTTCGATGGTTATTAGTCTATGGAGCGGCTGGGACCCCTTGCTAGTTGGCTACTAGCCTCTAGCACGTTTCGAAGATGGCTCAGTTTAGTTCTGTCGTATACTCCAACAGGAACGCCTCCATAAGCATAAAAAGAAGTGCAACTCTCGCCAATACGAAAGGTCAAATGACCGTAAGTCCAGGTTCCTTCCCTTGTGTCAATCTCTACTTCTTTTGGTACCTCTGTCTGCAATAAGGTGTATGCGGTGTTCATGCCATACACAAGAACTATCAAGTTTTTCTTCCTATGTTTCTGTCTGGGCTTTCTCATCTTCGCCTCCTTCTCTCTAAGGAACTATTCCATCCTGACTATAAAACAGTCTAATATCTTCAAATAATAAGTCAAGGCCGCAAAACAAAAACCGCCTTCTTAGCGATTAAAGTTCGGAAATAACGCGTCTCGGTCGGGGTGTTTTGAAGCTAAAATGAGACACTGGTTGAGGGTATTTTTTTTGTGTCTCATTTTTGGCTAAATTTTGATTTTCTCTTGCAGAAACAATAATCCTAGAAATAGATATTAAATTGGAAATTAAGGCAATTAATATTAATGTAGGAAATATTAAACCTGTTATTCCCGCGAACATAATAAGAAGGAGTCTTCCTGGTCTTTTGAACTTAGGCCCATACCACACAAGTTTACGATCTGTTATGTCGCGGTGCTTGACAGGTAGATAATTAAGAAGTGCAAGCCCCATGACCGCAAATGCTGCAATGGGCCAAACTAATGAATTTTGACTAATTACCCAATAGCCGTAAGCCATGCCAATTACAATTAACATATCTATATAACGATCAAATGCGTCATCAAGCCAGGCACCAAATTTACTGGACAAAAACTTGAGTCTTGCAATTTCTCCGTCACAGCCGTCGGTAATCGAAGTCATCTGGGCCAATATCCCTCCCATAAAAATCCAGGGGAAGCTTCCTTTCGCAAAAAGAAGGGCGGATGAAATTCCAATCATTAAATTGAGTATAGAAATTTGATTAGGAGTAAGTCCGGTTTTTACTAAGTATTTTGAAATAAATATAGAAACTTTTCGATTAATTATCTTTGATACAATTCCATCCTCGGATTTATTGAGATTCTTAAGAAGTTTGTTTTCTGCAAACTTGATATCTGCATAAGTATCGCAGTCTGACCAAAATCTTCCTTTAATGTTAAATGCCCTCAGTTTTCCTTCTTTTGCAATAACTCTCATCCCATTAGTCAATGAATTTTTATGATCTGAGATAGTTTTTTTTAGAACTTTAAAAATATAGGGAGAACACAAAAACATTCCGGTATCGTAGGCGTTATAGACATCAAGGCTCTTATTTATTGAGGTAATTTTGTTATTTTTAACTAAAACTTTTGTGGTATCGCCTATATCTAAAACGGAATCCATGTTTTTATCTATAACAAGAACACACTCGTCCTTTTTTAATTTTATCCTCTTAAGTTTAAGGAGTGTTTGCCAGTCAAAGACATGGTCGGACATCAGGAGAATAAAATTTTCTTTAAAATAATCTCTCGCTTTATAAACAGAAATTCCATTTGCTTTCTCCCATTTATTGTTCTGAACATAAGTGATTGAAACACCAAAACGACTACCGTTGCCGATAGTTTCCTTAAGTTCTTTTCCTTTATAGCCAGTAACAATTACAAACTCAAAAATGCCTGTCTCTTTTGCCCCAAGAATAACTCTCTCAATAATTTTTAAGCCCAATAAATTCATAAGCGATTTGTGTCGCCCACGAGTTACCGACTGCATTCTTGTGCCGTTACCGGCTGCAATAATTAACGCTTTCATAGTTGTTCCCAAATTAAAAATAAAAAGGCTGAGAACACGCATTCAATTGGCTTAAACTGCTCTGTCTATAGTTCTCAGTCTTGAAGAAAGACCGTTAACATAATTGGATTGGCCAGCGACGCTATTGACCACCACCCTTGAGAGAATAAGGTTGGTTAACCAGTAGACCATTTGAGCTTATCGCTCATCCGTTTAACTTCCAGCCTTATCATCATTAAAGTTTAACTTAAATCTAGATTTGTGTCAATAGAAAACTCCACTAGGTAAGAGGAGTAGTTTAGCTTCTTAGATGAGACTCGAACACCTAAACTCTAACTTCTATCTCAAACCCCCACGACCTAAAAATAGGTGTGGTGGTAAACTTAAGATAACGCATTTTCGTATCACGCATTTTTCATTCTAATCATAAAACAATGAAACCATGAAACAATGAAGTAATTTACTCTTTACATTTTTGGCAAGTTTGAGCCTCAGGAAAAATCTTAAGCCTTTCAATGCTTATTGGTTTTTTGCATTTTTCACACTTTCCGTACTTTCCTTTTTTAATTTTTTCCAAAGCTAAATTAACTGCCTGGAGTTTGAGTTCTAGTCTGGCCTCAATTGGCAATAAAGTAACATATGCTTCAACTTCATCGGCCGCCTCTTCCAATCTTTGACCGCCCACTCCTCCATTGAATTTTGGGTATTTTGTATTCCAATCCCCCTTTAATTTAGGGTCCTTCTTAGCAAAACTCTGAAGTTCTTTTTCCAGATTCTCTCTTTCTTTTTCCAACCCCTCTTTTAATTTTTGGAGGATTTTTTTATTCATATTTTTAGTTGTGGTCCCCAAAATTGCGTAGCAATTTTGGGGTAGAATTTATACAATTATCTCTTCTATTATTTCAGCCATACTTTTAAAAGAGCTGGCCCAAATTAAATATTGGTCAGAGACCAAATAACAAATTCCCAGATCTTTTAAAGTAAAAGTTTGGCAGCGAAAACCTGCTCCTTTATGGCTAACTTCTTTAAAATAAGGCCGATAGGCCGGCCCCTCTTTTCCCAGAGGTAAAAAAATTTCTTCAAAATCTCCTTCCATATTTGGTTCCCAAAAGGTTAACAAATCTTTTAATTCTTCTCTTTCTTTAATTTTAACAATAAAGCCAAATCTTTTACCTTCTTTTTGGCCCCAAATAAAAAAAACTTCCCCTCCGACTATTTTCTGATAAAAATTTTCCGGAGCTTTAATTTGGAAAGCATCAAAAAATTGAGAAAGGTTTACAAATTTGTTCTCGCTTAAATCTTTGATTAAAAGCCGAGTAAATTGCTCCTCTTTTAATTCTTCTCCTAA
>Ga0209991_10000149_pt1 | contig 30449 bp, 39 predicted proteins | sample ChitaG_FD_183167 | JGI IMG/M metagenome (GOLD analysis project Ga0209991, IMG submission 183167) | Deep subsurface microbial communities from South Pacific Ocean to uncover new lineages of life (NeLLi) - Chile_00310 metaG (SPAdes)... | ecosystem: Environmental > Aquatic > Marine > Oceanic >... | reverse complement strand
TTCATCGAGAATCTGCATAAGCGTTTGTAAAAGTTCTTCTGCCGAATAGCCACGTTTGGGGAAGTGCGGATGAAAATTTAAGATGGCTCGTTGAAGAATCATGAAGAGGTTTCCCTTGCATTCGCGACAGTTGACGTGAACGTAGTTGAGGTTTATTCCTCTCTTTTTTGCCCCTCTTGCTATTTCTAGTCCGAAGTGCTGGGAAAGAACTGTTTTTCCTGTTCCAACATCTCCGGTGATTAGCACACGCTGGGTCATTTTTCCGGGGTTTTCGATGGCGAAGCGGAAGAATTGGTTTAAGAGGTTGAGTTGGAATTTTCTGTGGGGAAGGCGAGGTGGTACGTAGTTGATGTCTAGTTTGCTTTCATCCTTAAACACGCTGGAATGATAATACATAGTTCAGCCCGTTATCTTGAATGAAGCTTCATTATAAATAGACTAATTTATGGTTTTTGTGTGTTCAATGATTCCTTGTCTCAATCCTTTGGAGTTTTGCTAGAATCTCTATGACAAGTGTTAATCCATGTGCGGAAAATAGCAAGCTGCAAAATGACCGCTCTTTAACTCTTCGAATACTGGTTCTTTTTCACTGCAGATTTTTTGTGCCTTTGGACATCTTGGATGGAAGCGGCATCCCGAAGGAGGGTTGATTGGACTTGGCACCTCTCCAGGCAGGACAATTTTCATAGCTCTTGCTTTTGGGTCGGGGATTGGAACAGCTTGAATTAAGGCTTCAGTGTAGGGATGGAGAGGTTTTTTGAAAAGTTCATCGGTGTCTGCAAGTTCAACTATTTCGCCTAAGTACATGACTGCAACCTTATGGCTGATCTGTCTAACAGAACTCAAATCGTGCGATATGTACAGATAGGCAAGTCCTATTCTTTCCTGAAGTTCTCCTAGTAAATTGAGGATCTGAGCTCTGATGGATACGTCCAACGAAGAAACAGGTTCATCAGCAATCAAGAATTCAGGTTCAACGGCTAATGCCCGAGCCATGCATATTCTTTGTCTTTGCCCTCCACTGAACTCATGAGGGTACCTCTCCGCATGATATTCCTCTAGTCCCACGAGCTCAAGAAGCCCGTAAACTTTCTCTTTCCACTGGCTCTTAGGCACGTGTTTATGGATGATAAATGGTTCAGAGATAATGTCGAAAACCGTCATTCGTGGATCCAATGAGCCATAGGGATTTTGGAAAATTAGCTGCATTTTCCTCCTTAATTTCAATTTTTCTTTCTTGCTAGCAGATTGAAATTTCTCGAAAACGTTTTCTCCTTCAAAAAAAACTTCTCCAGATGTGGGTTTTATTAGGTTCAATATTAGCCTGGCAACCGTGGTTTTTCCACATCCGCTTTCTCCAACTAGACCAAAAGTTTCTTTCCTTTTGATATTAAAACTAACATTGTCCACGGCGTGCACAATGCCAACTTGTTTCTTAAGCAAGACGCCTCTAGAATACACTGGGAAATACTTGACCAAGTTCTTAACTTCGATAAGATCACTATCAGTCAGTGACTTCTTTCCCCCTTCAACGTGATATTTTGCCATTCATGGCAGGCAACAAAATGCCCTGATTCTATCTCCTCTAAGACAGGAATATCTTCTTTGCAAGTCTGTTTGGCATATTTGCAACGTGGATGGAAACGACAGCCTGAAGGAGGTTCAATGAGATTAGGGATGTTGCCGGGAATAACTCGCAGAGTTTTTCTCATATCCAGCCTGGGGACAGCGGCAAGTAAGGCCTCTGTATACGGGTGTCTAGGACGTTCAAAAAGGTCATAAGTTTTGGCGATTTCACATACGCGACCAGCATATAGGACCACGATCCTAGTTGTCATTTCGGCTATGACGCCCATATCATGCGTTATCATCACAAGTGACATTCCAAACTTTTTTTTCAGGTCATTCAAAAGATTTAGTACCTGCGCTTGAATCGTTACATCTAGGTTTGTCGTAGGCTCATCAGCGAACAAGAGTGTTGGCTCACAGGCTAGGGCTCTGGCAATGGCTACCCGTTGTTTCATGCCACCACTGAACTGGTGAGGATATTCACGCATTCTAGTCTCCGCGTCAGGAAGGCCGACGACTTCTAGAATTTCGATTGCCTTTTTTCTAACCTCTGTCTTAGATACGGTTTGGTGAGCCATTATAACGTCCCTGAGTTGGGTCTCAACAGTGTATACAGGATTTAATGAAGATGAGGGGTCTTGAAAAATGATGGCAATTTTACTTCCTCGTATTTTCCGCATTTCTTTTTCAGTCTTTTTGAGAAGATTTTCATCATTGAATTCTATTTTTCCATCCGTGATTTTGCCAGGTTTTGGAACTATTCTGAGCACAGAGAGGGCTGTTACTGTTTTTCCAGACCCAGATTCACCTACGAGTCCTAGGGATTCACCCTTTTTCAAGTTGAAAGAGATGCCGTCCACAGCTTTGACTATTCCCGCTTCAGTAAAGAAGTGTGTTTTCAATCCTTCGATGTTCAGTAAGGTCTCCGCCATTTGCATGCACTCCCCTAATCTCTGAGTCTTGGGTTCATAGCATCGGATAAGCCGTCACCAAGCAAGTTGAAACCAAATACTGTTAATAAGATGGCTATACCCGGGAAGACCTCCGCCCACCAAACGATTCTCATCTCTGAGAAGTTTTCTTGAAGAATCTGTCCCCAGGTTATCGTGTTTGCGTCTCCGAACCCGAGGAAACTCACTGCAGCTTCTAACAAGATTGCGTAGGCAATTGTCAGGCTTGAAACTACTATTATAGACGACATAAGATTGGGCAGGATATGTCTAAAAATGATTCTAATATTACCAGCTCCTAACGCTCTCTCAGCTTCTATGAATTCGAGTTCTCTAATTCTGAGGAATTCACCGCGTATCATTCTTGCATTTGATGCCCAGTTGAACAAACCTAGAATCACTATGACGATTGTGAGACCTGTTGGAATTTGAATGTTAATTATTGGAATGTTCAAGAATGGTTCCCCTACTGATACTGTAAATATTCTGACAAATACTAGAATAAGCAGCAAGGATGGAAAAACCAGAAACACTTCAGAGATCCTCATCAGAATATTGTCAACCCAACGTCCGTAGAATCCAGCTATGGCTCCAACAGCGATGGACAAAACCATGGTGATGACGGTCACTAAAACCCCTACGTAAACTGTATACTTTGTTCCGTGAATTATGTCACTGAAGACATCTGTGCCTATAGGTGTTGTTCCAAAGAGGTATTTCCAGCTATTTGGTTCTTCAGGATCCATCCAGCTTGGCGGTTTACGGACGTCTCCTATCCCGGTAATAGGATCTATATCATAGAAAGGATCATAGGCATGTGGATCTGGTCTAGCTGGGTAGGGCGCAAAAAAACTCCCAAAGATTCCAACGAAGAACACAGCCATTACAATGATTAGGCCAAAGATGCCTGCCTTATTTCTTTTAAATCTTCTCCAAGCTACAGCCCACTGGCTGGCACCCCTTCGCTTGGATTTCCCCTTCTTTTTCTGTCCTATTTTGTTTGAGGCCATTTCTTTATCTACCTGATTCTTATTCTCGGGTTTATGTAGACATAACATATGTCTATTATCAGGGTCGCGATCAAAGTCATCACAGTTATTATCATGTTAATCCCCATCACGAGAGGGAAGTCTAACCTCATGGCGGCATCAACATATCTACGGCCAAGACCTGGCCAGTTAAACACGTATTCCGTCATTGGCGCACCAGCTATTATCGCTCCCAATGAAATCCCAAGATATGTGATCACAGGGCCGATGGCGTTTCTCAAGGCGTACTTGTACACTACTTTACGTTCGCTTAATCCGCTTGCTCTAGCTGCAAGAATATAGTCCGATCTCAAGATTTCGAGCATGTTTGCTCGGATTAAGCGAATGTTTTGAGCCAACATGACGTAAACAAGGACGGTGACTGGTAGTATTAGATGCGCTATTTCGTCCAAGATTGGATTGTCCCACCAAAGATATGGTGCTCCATATGCGCCTGCTGAAGGTAGCCATCCAAGCTGAAATGAAAATATTATTATCAATATGAGCCCTAGCCAGAAAGTGGGCATTGAAACTCCAAATAAGGAAATGGATGTAACGGCTATGTCTTGTTTTGAGTATTGTTTCTTTGCCGAGTTTATTCCTATGGGTATGGATATAGCAAAGGCCAGTAGAATTGAGATTAGCTGAAGTTTAACGGTTTCCCAAACCCAGCTTCCTATGAGGAAGTTCACGGGTCTGCCGCCGTATAGGGACTTTCCGAAGTTGAATTGCAGTAGGTTTGTGAGCCAAGTCAAATATTGTATGGGTATCGGCTTGTCAAGACCATAATATACTTTTAGCGCGTCTATGGTTTCCTGAGTTATGTTTGGTCTTCCGAGTCTAATTATGTTGAGAGGATCTCCTGCTGCGTACATTACAAAGAAACTGATTATGGAGATGCCTAAGAATACAGGAATCATGTAGAGTAGCCGTCTAACAATGTATCTGAACATTGCGCTGCCCAGAAGCGATGAAAACCTTCTGGTAATGGATTTACCAGAACTCAATAATGTCCATCTCACTTGATTCGGTTCTGTAGAAAGTTTTAGCTACCTAAGTTTATATCTTTTGTGAAGTAGCATATCTTAAACTATATAAGTAGAAATCGTAAATATGGGTAGTCGCGAAAAGGAAAATGGTGAAAATTATGAGAAACTCTAAAAAAGTATTGCTAATACTATCGTTGCTCACGCTGTTGGCTCTAACTATGTTGCCACTAAACATGGCAAAAGCACAAGATGAAACATTATTCAGTGTTACAATAATTGCTCCTGGAAATGCAAACATGTTAAGGCGCCAGTGGGGACAGATAATTGCAAACTCGCTGATACAACTGGGAATCGACGCTAGAGTCGTATATTTGGGCTGGGCAAGCGTTTACGACCGCGTTTTCACACCTCCAGAAGAGAATGTAGGCAAGCCTTATGCTGAAGGTGGCTTTGACATTCAGTTGGTTGGTTACACACCAGGATTGGTTCCTAACCCCAGCCAACTGTATTACGGAAGCGAAGAAAGCTTCGCGCCGACCGGAAACAACTACTATCTGTGGAACAACACGGAAGCCAACGACCTCATGGATATTTATCTAACCACAACTGACGTGACCGAACGAGATGAGGTTGGACAGGGGATGCAGACAATCTTTTACAACGAATTGCCCGCCTCTATAATTATGTTTTCGGCCACACCTACTGCAGTAACTCCTGAACTGGGAGGTCCGGCATTGGGTTCGAGTCCGGGCGGCGAAGGTTGGCTCTACTTCAATGCGCAACCCAACCCTGAGATGCTCACAGGCAAAAGCACAGTAGTCTACGCTTCCACAGGCGAAATTGAATCACTGATCCCGCCCCTCTCTAACTCTTGGTATGACACTATCATAGCTGCGAATATCTTCGGCGGCTTGGTTATGGTGAAGCCTGATCTTTCTGATTTGACTGTTCCTAATTTGCTAACGTCGTGGGTACCAAGTAACGATGGTTTCAAATGGACTTGGACTTGTAGAACTGGTGTAAAATGGCATGACGGAGAAGACTTCACCGCAGATGATGTTGTGTTCTCTCTATGGGCCTTGATGAACCCTGCCACGGGTACTCAGCACCAGGGAACCTACACAATGGCTTTCGGAGACAACGTCAAATTCACTTATGCAAACGGCACATCAACAACTGTGGGAACGGGTACCAGAATAGGCAACGTAACAGCGTTGGACGCAACTACTATTGAGGCCTGGCTTCCCGAATTGATCCCTGGTAAGCCCTACGGATTTTTTGACCCATACCTCTTAGGCTTAGCTAACAATATCATTCCCAAACACATCTTTGAGAAAATGGCCCCCGCAGATTGGACTGACAGCCCGTTCAACACTGGTGACGGATCAATAGACATAGACGGAACTACATATACTGGACCTGTAGGAACTGGCCCTTACAAATGGGTAGACTTCAATCCAGTTGCACAGCTTGTCCATCTCGAAAAATTCATTGACTATTGGAATAGAACGGCTCTGGAAGCCGATGGATTGTTCGAAGTGGAGGACTATTACATTAGATTCATCGCCGACAAGACTCCAGCTCTAGCAGCGTTAAAGAATGAAGAAGTCGACATGCTGGATCCTCAATACCAGATTCAAGTGGACATTCCAACCATAGACCCAGCTTGGGGTAAGGTGTTGCTTAATGAAGGCACAGGTATACAGGAAGTCGGTTACAACCATCAACACCCAGTTCTTGGCACCGGCGTAGACACTCCGCTGGGCCAGTCTGATCCAACAAGAGCCGCAGAAGCAGCCAAGTACGTGAGAATTGCTATAGACTATGCCATTCCAAGGCAACTCATTATCGACAATCTAATGGCCGAGTTTGGGCAGCCCGCAGCTGTGCATTGGTTACCATCAAACCCCTTCTACAACGCCTCGATAACCGCAAGATCCTACAACCTAACGAGGGCTGCAGAATACCTAGAACTGGCAGGTTACGGGGTTCCAAGTCCACTGCCTAAGCCAACATTTCCTTCATTCTTGCAAGGATGGTCAGCCCCCATAAGAGGCTTCTATACAGGTGCAGATGGAAACCCATTGGCTAACAGAGAACTTGAGTTGAGGGAAGTCACCGACAACGCAACGAAAGAAATCTTCACGCCCATAGATCGAAAAACCACAGACCTGAGCGGCTGGTACAGTTTCACTGTAACGCCTCCAAGCACAGGAGTATTCTATTATTATCTATTCGATCGTTTGGCCACGGTAGGGACCGAATGGACATATGTTACGATGCTGAATGTTTCCTCACTTGACGATGCTTTGACACCCCTCCACGACCTAATAGAGGACAACTATCAAACACTGCAAAGCCAAAGTGATTCGTTGGATACGTTGAGCAGTCAAATAGACGCACTGCAGGCTTCAGTAAACACAATGACATATGTAGCTGTTGCAGCGCTAGTTATTGCAGTTGCATTGGTAATCGCTATATACATGGCAAGAAAAAGGCTCTGATTGGGCCTTCCGCACCCTTTTTTTGTATTCAAGCAGTCACAGAACCAAAACAGCTGAAATAAGGGATTCTAGAAACAAAATGATTCCTGCCAAGATATACAAATTGGCTTTTCGTTCACTCTTTTTCTGTGTTTCTTGAGACCACTTCTCATCAGAATGAAAGATATACTCCCTGATTTTACTTGGAAAAATCGAGGAAAACATTGCTATTAATCCGCCTGCCAAAAAAATAATGCTGGAATTAAGAAGCAGCATCGTAGGAAAAAAACCTGCTTTCACTAAACTGAGCACGCTAACCCCAAGGAATAACGATGAAAATGGTAGTAGCAAAAGGTCAATTACCAAAAAGATGAGATTAACTTTCAAAATCCAAGTTACCGGCTGTCGCCAATTCCAAGGCATATCGATCATTAATAATGTCAGTGACGATCTCTTATTTCTTTACCGTACAACGAAAGGTGATTATTTGGTCCTCAACCTTGGAACATGATTACACGCACACACATGCACACCCTAATCAAAGATAGGAAAGATCAGCACATGCTTCGACAAAAAAGGAGCATATCATACTATATATCTTGGCGTCACCTCAAGAAGTTACTCCGAAAACACCATTTCCATTATAATAAGAGTGGGCTCCCGCACTCAAGATCACAATCATAAATCAGTGGGGCCAGAGTCGTCATCGCCCACCGAGCAAAACTAAATGTAAATCCCACATAAAAACGTATAGTTCATAGAAACGGTGTGTTGAGCGTGAATGCTTAGAAAAATCAGGGTTGTTCCGTTGGCTGCGGAGAGTCTCGGCGTCAGGTCGATGTGCACCTACGTGGAGACCTCTGACGTGAAAGTGCTTTTGGATGCTGGGGCTTCTTTGGGTCCGAGCCGCTTCGGTTTTCCTCCGCATCCTAGAGAGTACGAGGCACTGGCTGAATGTCACGAGAGAATTTTGAAGGCTGCAGAAGAAGCGGATGTAGTCACGGTGAGTCATTATCATTTTGATCACCACACTCCTTCATACATGGACTGGTTCTGTAACTGGTCTTCCGCTGAGATGGCTAGGCAAATCTACGCGGGAAAGCTGGTTCTCGCCAAGGACTATCGAGCTATAATTAACTTCAGTCAGAGGCGCCGAGGCTGGATGTTCAAGAAAACTGGTGGCAAGCATGCCGAGACGCTGGAGATCGCAGACAACAGAACGTTGGAGTTCGGAGAAACGAGAGTGAAGTTTTCTGAACCCGTTTTCCACGGAGCCGAGAACACGCCGCTAGGCTGGGTTTTGATGACCACCGTTCAACATGGTGATGAGCGGGTGTTGTTTGCTCCTGATGTTCAAGGTCCCATGTACGACCATACGTTAAAACTGATTCTCAGCGAAAGACCACAGTTGATCATTATAGGTGGACCTCCACTTTATTTAGCAGGGTTCAAAGTGCCAGAAGACCACATTCAACGTGGAATGCAAAATCTTGAAACCATAGTTAAGAACATTCCATTAACGATTCTGGAGCATCACATCCTTCGGGACAAACGTTGGAGGGAACTTTCTCAACCAATCTTTGATGCAGCGTCAAAAGTGGGTCATGTAGTCGTTACGGCTGCTGAATTTGCAGAGAAAGAAAATAACTTGTTAGAGTTTCGCAGAAAACCACTGTTTGAAACCGAACCGCCAAGCCTCGAGTTTAAAAAATGGATGAAACTACCACTTTCTGAAAGGAAACTGATTAGACCCCCCAATTTAATTGCACATTTCCGAGGTTGCAGTGAAGCCACGGGTGACATCTGAAAAAGCCAAAAGCTAATTTTATCCATTAACTCATGTCTGGTCATCAGCCGATATCCAAAAAATAATATTTGTGGGGAAAGTTAAGAATTATGTGGAATGAAAAAGAAACTTGATCCAAGCGTTGTTCGACCTGATCCTAAAGAGAAGATTATGAATATGGCTAGGAAAGGAATCTTTGATCGCAATCCCCTGCTTGCAACCCCGCATACCCTGACATGTGAAACTTGTGGCTGCAAACAAAAGATAACATACCTTGACCAGCTGAAGTCTGGAACATTTGACTTAGGAAAGCCAGAATTGGTTGAAGTTACTTATGCGGCGCCCACCATAACAGGGCTCACTGGTGAAAGGGAGAGGATAACGCCTATAATAATAAAAATTAGATGCCAACGGTGCGAAACCCAAATATCCTGCAGTCCCGTAAGCCTTGAATACTTATCCTTCACAGTGGGAAAAGAACAGAAGATGGAGCACATGTATGTTTGACGTTTTCAATGTCACTTGATATGAACAACGTCTTGTTAGAAGCGCTTAAAAACGGAACAGATCAACTATATTATATCATCTCCGGTAAGGTGTTATTGATGGCTGAATGGCGGAAAGAACGAGATTGGTTAAGCATCGTTTCTTTCGGCTTCTTTCTAATAATTGTCGGTGTAATATGGCTTATTACACCCAACCCTTACGATGAAGCCCTTGCCTTCGCCAAAGATTTCCATCTTGAAAACATTACTGAAAACGTGTACTTGCCTGCTCCAGCATCACCTCATCCAGTGGTCTATACGGCTATTGCCCAATTCTGTCTTACGTTCGGCATATTCCATATCATCGTCTTAGGACTAAGAATCGTTTTCAAAGAGCCTTTGAATAGGAAGTCTGGAACGGTCCCCAGCGTAGTCTTCTGGCTTGGTGCAAGCTATTTTTTGTTCGCTTTGGCGGCTGAGAATATCAGCTGGTTTGCCTTTCTCGCTGGACTCATAATCATTATAGGCTTGATGATTGTTGTAAGCAGCCTCATAAAACTGTTATTCTTAAAGTATAAGCCTTGAGAAGACATGATTGAAGGTTTCAAGCGTATTATCATATTAAGCATTATAATCCTTAATGGTGCGGTCGCCGGGATTTGAACCCGGGTCGTCGGCGTGGGAGGCCGAAGTTTTACCAAGCTGAACCACGACCGCCATGTTCTCTATTCGTTTTTTAGGGTTTAAAGCCTGTGGTGATGCTGTTATGAGTGTTAGGGCTGCCTCTGTGATTTTGCTGATGTTTAAGCCCTGTTTTCTGGCTCTTTTAAGTAGTTCAGTGGGTAGCCTAACACTGGTTACGGTACTGGTACTCTCATCTGTATTACAGGCTCCCATTATGATTCCTCCTGGCCCTTTCTGAACTGTTTAAAAGCTGGATCTCTAGCCTCTAGATCAGCCAGAGCTTTCTCTATCCTGGCCTCCTTATCCTCAAAATCCTTAACCTGTTTCTTAGTGTGAGTTCTACCCTTAGTATGAGATCCAGTTTTTAGATGATAGAACCTCCAGAGGAGCTTTCTCTTAGGCCCTCCAGCCTCCCCATATCCAGCCTTATCCATAGCCTCATAGATGAGCTCCAGCTCTACTCTGGAGAGCTTAGGCCTAACATCTTTATACTCAGATTCCTCATAAATTGCGTTATTTCCCATTTCCTATCTACCTCCTGAATCTGTACCTATAAGGTACTGTACCGTACTCAGTATTTAAAACTAACGGTACCGATCCAGATCTGATCAGGATTTTCTCTTAGCCAGAAAGAATCCCAGAACTCCCAGGGCTACAAACTGGAGGGCTACACAGAATAGTAGAATAGTTCCTTTCAATTCTGCTGATGAACCTAATGAGAGGTAGATCCCTGGGCCACTTACGATAAAGAGCAGCTCTAACGATAAAACATCCACTACTACACTGAAAGCTATTAAGAGGATGTAGGGGAAAAAAACTTTCTGATTCATTCTCTCTGAGGCTCCCATCCCCTCTTTTTGAGAGGCCCTATTATCTCTGGAATTGTGAGAGCAAAACCAGTATGTTCACAGTTAAAGCTCTCACAGTAACTACACCATAGCTTACCCCCAGGCTTAGGATATACATCTACATAGAGGCCCAGTTTATGATCTCTGATGGTAGCGTGATCTTCATAGGTGTTAAAGTGTTCAAACTGTGGAGCTACAGCGTGGGATAGGAGATAACAGATGTAGCCTGAGAAACTGGTTATCCCCTTCTCTCTCCTGTACTGATCCTTAATTTTTTTCCATTCTTTCATCCAGTAGTCATAATCAGCCTGGGAGATCGTGATACTCTTATAACCTTCTCTGGGGATGGGCTTTACCTCCACTAAGAACCGTACCGTACATCGCATATAAGGTTTACCAAATTTGAGGGCTTTATCTAAACTTCTGTACCGTCAATGTTAAATACACGTACAGTACACACGTACAGTACAATTACCGAACAGTGTTATTTGGAGGAGAAAGATAGTGCCAAGAGAAGGCTACAAAACTGTAACAGTGAAAGATCAGCTCCATGATGATCTGGAGGAGGAGGCTAAACGGAGAAAGTGTAGTATCCCTAAGCTGATCCATGATCTTCTGGAGCCACTAAAGAAACCTGGGGAGGTTCCTTAACATGGAGGTAGAACAGCTCACTATCCCCAGGGAGAAAGCTGAGGAGATCTACCAGGAGAGCAGAGAGCCCTTAAACATCATGCTGCTGCTAAAAAGAGCCAGTTCCTAAATGATGTTAGATCTCTAACTAATCAGCTCAGGAGAAAGAGAAAGATCCTGGATATCCAGCTCACTTTTAAAAAGGCTGGGCTAAACCAGGAGGGAGATCCCAAACTGGCCATAACCAGGGGGGATCAGGCCTGGGCCTATTTTCTGAAACTGAAAGGGGGAGCTGGAGTATTCCAGTTCAATTCATCCAGATCTCAGAGATGGAATAAGCTGAAACCAGATATCACTCTCCCTAAAGGAACTTTCCCAGAGTGGCCTACTACTGAGGGTACTTACTCCTGGATAGAGAAAGAGAGGAGAAAAACGATCAGGCCAGGAGTACCAGCTAAAATCCTGAACCTGATTCCTAAACATCATACTCTGAAAGCCTATCATATTCTCTGGGAGGCTGAGAAATGGGAGGCTGTTCCTAAGGATCCTTTCCTCCTAAAGAGGATCACTCCTGTTTTCTATGCTGTGGTAGGAGCCTGGAATCTCACTAAGCTGGAGAGGGCTGTTATGAGGGGGAGGCTCTGAGATGGGAAAGATGAAGATCCAGGAAACTACTAAAACTACACATGAGTTTCTCACTCTCCACATAGGAAAGGATGGCTCAGAGCTGGTAGATATCCATAAGGATCTGGATGGAGATCTCATCTCTGTAAATGTAGGCTCCACTGAGATCACTCCAGAGATCTGGGAGATCCTGTGTTTTCTAAAGAAAAAGGGAAAGCTGGAGGGCTGAATCATGCAGATCAGAGTTATCTGGAGTAAGAGGCTCACATCTCTCCAGGATGAGGTTAATAAGGCCCTGGAGGGGATTCCTGATGAGAGGATCCTGGATCAGAATACCTACTTTCCCAGAGGGAGCCCTGGGGATCCCATAGTAGTTATCCTCTGGCTGAAATCACAGGAGGCCTCTTAATGGCTATGCATATCAGCCAGAAAGTAGCTGGGAGAAATTTCAGAGCTAAATGTGGATGCATGATCCAGAAAGGCTCCCCCTACATGGTTTTTGATGATTATACCTCATGGAATAAGCTCCATGAGAGTTTCTGTATCTCATGCTGGAATAAACAGAGCATGATAAAAATGAGGGAGGGGAACTGATGAAACTGATAGCAGAAATAAAGGATGCACAGCTACTACTCAGCCTCACTCACAGGAAAGGCTCTACATTCTACACAGAGGTAAATGGCCTCTGGGAGATCCTCTACTACAGTGGAAACAAAATAGTACACTATGTGGGGAAACTGGATGAGAGCCAGGCTAAACAGATCAGAGAGATCTCTACAGAGTGTGAGGCTGTACAGTTTGACGCTATGCAGGATATCTGTATGATCCTACAGAAGTAAGAGGAGATGGAGATCCTGGAGAGCTGGAGAGCCTATCCCTACATACATCTGGGCTACCTCCTGATGATGGAGTTTTTTTAGGATGAGCTCTCCAGCCCAGAGATCCACTGTACTTTTAAAACAGAAGATTAAGGCCTTTCAGGGCCTGGGAAAGCCTCTCAGTTTTGGAGGAATCACTATCCAGCTCTGTGCTTTCCCCAGGAAACTGGGCCAGAATGGAGCTATCAGCTACTCCAGTAAGAGTACCAGGCTCCCCATAGGAGAGGAGTTCTACCCTTTCAAACTGGGCTATAAGTTCCTGAAATTTGAGCCCTACACATCCATCCATGATGTGTACAGGCTCCTCCAGTGGCAGCTAATCTATGAGAAAAAAGTACGTTTTCTAAATGCTGAGGGAAAGGTAGTAGATAATAAAGCTAACAGTAAATGGCTCTCTGATCATGTGGAGCCCTTAAAGTTCATACTGAGCCTCTGGAAAAAACATGATCTCCAGATAGATGTAGGAATACTCCTGGAGGCTCCCAGATGAATAGAACTAAGATCCCCTGGTGTAAGTGGAGCTGGAATCCCATAACTGGCTGTTTACATGGCTGCTGGTACTGTTATGCTAAAAAGCTAACTCAGAGATTCCCTAAGAACTTTCCCAACGGATTTGAGCTTACATTCTATCCGGATAGGTTAAAGGAGCCCTGGGAGGAAAAAACACCAGCCAGGATTTTTGTGTGTAGTATCTCAGATCTGTATGGCTCCTGGCTCCCAGTAGCCTGGAGAGATCAGGTACATGAGGCCTACTATGAGTGTCCTATCCCTCACACTTTCATAGAGCTAACTAAGGCTCCAGAAAACATCCCCATCCTGGATTATGAGTTTCCAGATAACGTATGGATAGGAGCCACTGTAACCAGCTATGATGAGATTTCTAAGATAGAGGCTTTAAAACAGGTAGAGGCCAGAACTAAGTTTATCAGTTTTGAGCCTCTCCTGGGCCCTATCATCCATCCTTATTTTTCTGAGTTTCAGGATCGGTACCTACTCCAGGATATACAGTGGATCATCATAGGAAAACTCACAGGATCCAGGAAAGTGAAACTAAAGAGATCCTGGGTAATTGATCTCCTGGAGGAGGCCAGATTCCACAGGATCCCAGTGTTTCTAAAGAATAACCTGGGATGGAGTGAAAGGATCCAGGAGTTTCCAGAGGAGCCTGAACTGGGAGGAGCCCTTTCTCCAAGAGGTAGAGTACCATGAGTAGGGTTTATGAAAACTGTAGGGAGATCATGGAGGTTATCCTAACCTCAGATTTTAAGAGAGCTATCAGCCTGAGAGAGCTCCAGAAAATCATTAGGCTAAAGAGGGGAGGAGATCCCAGAACCCTGAAAGCCTGGATCAGGAACCTCACAGCCCTGGAGTTCCTAAAGAGAACTAACAGGTTGGTTTTTACAGTGAATTATGAGGCTCATCCAGAGATGATCACTCTGGGAGTGAAAGTAGGCCAGAGTAAGTTAGCTTAATGAAATGAATAGATCAGAAAATAGGATGTGTGTGAGTGTGTGTGCACAGGAGGAGGATGGTTAGTGGTAAGGCTGCTGGAGGAGGAGGGAGGGAGTACCCTCCTATTAGAGGTTAGAATAGGATGTAAAGAGGTACACACGCACACACACACAAAATCAGAGGTATGGAGAACTATACCGTAAAAACATAGGAGGGATGATATGAAAAGAAAAATCTTAGTACTGCTGCTGTGTTCTGCTGCTATTCTAACTACAGTTTCAGGAGCTGCATACTATGAACTCTACTACCCAGGCCAGGCCAGGATCCCAGAAAACACTGAACTCTCAACTTTCTTAGATGGGCTACCCTGGAGTAACGGAACTCTCATACAGTGGGGAGATGTGGAGCCAGGCTGGGCCTATTCTAAAAACCTAACAGTAGTGAATACCGGAACCACTCAGCTCCATGTGTGGCTCTATGTTTCTGGGCTGGAGCCTGGCTGGAGCTTAACGTGGGCTGCTAACGGTACCGATCTGGATCCTACAGAGGCTGCTATAGGAAACCTGATCCTGGAGGTTCCATCTAACGGTACTGCTGGTACATACAACTGGATCCAGAGAGTGAGAGGATCCTGATGGGAGTTAAAGAGGCCATTAAGGAGCTGCTGAAAATCCTGAGAGAGGATAACCTCCTCCATCCTGGAGATGAACAAACGGTTCTAAAGGCCCTGGATAGGGAGGGATCCTGATGTGGAAATGTGCTTATGATGGGTTCTGGAACTATGAGCTAAGAATAGTTTGCTGGAACTGTGGGAGAACCAGAGAGGCCTGTGAGCATAAGGAGGAATCCTGATGGGCTCTCAGAAGTTTAAGCCAGAGGATCTCCAGGATCAGATCTATAGCCTCTCTATGAAATGCTGTAGGATCCTGTTTATTTCTGTAGATATGATGGATCCTGGGAGAAAGAGTATCTCTAAGAAGTATCTCTCAGAGCTGAAAGGCGAGGCTCAGGAGCTCCAGAAAGAGGCTGATAAACTCCCATGAGTAGGAGGAGGGCCAGGCCCTGGCTCCAGGGAGTAGGTAGGAGAACCCTAAAGGATGTAAGGAGAACCTGGAGCCCACAGGAGATCTATGATCTCATAACATCTAAGCAGTGGACCTATAAACAGAACTGGCCTTTCTACCACTGTAGAGATAAAGCCTTTCTCAGCCTCCTCTATCTTACTGCTGGGAGAGTGGGAGAGATCCTCAGCCTGATCAGATCCCAGTTTGATCTGGAGGCTGATCAGGATTTCATCATTATTAGGAATATGCTTACTGAGAAAGTTTCATCTAAGTCTATGAACCTCCCTTTCAGAGAGGAGTTTCCCCTGGCCAGGGAGGGGATTCTCTCCCAGTTCACTCAGCTAATCATGGAGTACATCCTACCTCTGGAGATGGATGAGAAACTCTTTCCATTCTCAAGACAGAGGGCCCATCAGATAACAGGCCATATAACTGCTAAGTGGCCTCACTGGTTCAGATCTCAGGGAGAGAGGCTGTATGCCAGGCTGCTGGGATCTGATATCATAGCTCTGAAAGATCTGGTTAATGTAGTGAACATTTCTACTCTGAGCCAGTATGTTAAGAAACCCTGGGATGAAAGTAGGGAGAAACTGGCGCCATGAGAGATCTAATCTTCACTTAACAACCCAGCAATAACTCCCAGAATGAAGATTATCAACAATCCAAACAAAATTGCTCCGATTATGTCCCCTCCCTTCTCCCTCTGTTTCTTTTCCTCTTCCAAAAGATTTCTCAGCTCCTCTGCGTCCTCAGTAGTTATATCGTTTTTCCTGGCTTTTGCCATGAGTTCTTTTATTCTATGATGACTGGCTGGCGATCCCTCGAGCATTTTGAAGCATACATCCACTAAACTTCCATTCATAGCCTTTCCTGGTTTAACCAGAGTTTCAACTAAATCCTGAGCAGTAATTTTTTTCTTCTTAGGAAGTTCGAGCAATTTTACCCTCATCAACATCCACGAATCAACCACTGCTTTAAACAATTTGAGAGAAAAAATCGTATGCCTTTCCAGTGAAATGAGATATATCAGATTTGAAACTGCGATCACACCTAAGAAGATTAGAAAATACAGGATGATGTCAAAAGGATAGGAGATGAAGGGTTCAGAACGATTAAGAATGTGTAATGCTATTGGAATTATTACACTCAACACATAAGGGAGAAATTTTGTTATTTTCATATCTGCCCCAATAGGGTAGTCCAGATGGGCTCCTATAACTCTTTCTGATTATACAGTACGCTTGTAAGGTATAATGGATGTATGCTGAGATTCAGCTCCACACTCTTTCTTTATGATGAGGATGAGGGAGAACATAAACGGATGAATCTGAATCCATGAGAGGGCCTATCTTTTGGTTATATCTATGATCTGATCCTGTAGCTTATGATTTCTCCTCTTACATCTACTACAGGAGCCCAGGGCCCTTACCTCTCTGTTATGGTTAGCTATGTGATTATGCACAGTACCAGCAGATCTCTTTATGAGCTCTCCTACCTTTCCCATGTTCTGTACCTCCAGGTACTTCTCCAGGATCTTAGTGTGTTCTGTGGCTCCTACATGAGCTGCTGAGTAGCCAGGCTGTAGATAATCAGGGAGCTCTCCATACTGAGGCTCCAGATCCAGAATCTTGAGAATATTCTCTTTCTCCTGTTTGTGCCAGGGAACCTCCTCAAACCAGCCCAGGGCTATAGGGCCTCTACTACAAACTAAAACAAAACAGGAGGGATCCAGATCCATCAGGGAATCTGGATCTATGAACTTATAGAGCCAGTGGATATCATCTGGGAGCCCATGTACTCCCACTCTCTTAATGAAAGTGTAGTTAGCCAGATCTCTTACCTCTTTATCCATAGAAGTCCATCTAACAGTATCCACTCCTATAGCATAGCCTGAGTGCCGGAGCTCCCTCATTAGATAGATGGAATCTGCTTTAGCTACAGCCTGATTCTTAACTATCTTAATCCTGGAGTAAAATAGGTTAGAGGCCTCTCTTATCATAACATACCAGGGCTTTATCCAGTGAGTTCTCCTCCAGAGCCTTTTAACTATCTCATTCATAGCCCAGAACTCCTCATTATAGTTTGAAAAAAAAGCATGAACTGAGAGGATCACTCTGTATTTCTTAATATCAGCATAGGTTAGCTTAGAAATCTGGATACTATCCCATTTCCCATTAATCTCCACACTATCTCCAGTAACAAAAAGGATATCGTCTTTCCTGGAAGATCTACACCAGCCCAGGCCTTCTGAATCTCTACTCCCAAAAAGATCTATAACTTTCGTGTGTTTGAGGGCTAACCACTCCAGGAGAGTACTCTTTCCACAGCCAGGGAGCCCTACAGGGAAAAAAATGTTAGGCCTGTTAAAATTGATATGCTCTCTACCTCTGATCCAGAACAGATCCACAGGCTATTTCCCTCTCTCCATCTTTATTTTTTCCATAACTCCAGGATCGAATCCCTTACCTCCCTGAGGCATGAAGATCACTATGGGAACCTCTTTAGTTACATCCTCTCCCATAAACGATTTCTGAATGATGCTTAGAGCCATAGTGTAGAGATCATCATAATACTCTGGGCTACTTTTGAGCTCCTCATAATCCTGTAGGAACTCATCCACTATAAAGGCCATGAGCCTGTTATGTTTATCTCCAGCTCTATTCCAGGGCCAGGCTGAGTTAGTGAGGAGGAGTACTATGTTATCCAGGGCCTCCCTTTTTTTCTGGATCCCAGCTATAGCCTTTTTAACATACTTCATTCTCTCTTTCTTATCCAGTTTCTCCAGGAGCTCCTCAGGGATCAGCTCCATACTGGCGCCCTCTCTGAATGTAGCCAGGGCTGAGGATAGGCCCTGATAGAGGTTCTGTACTCTATTCTCTAACACATCTGTAGTAAGAACTCTTAGGAGCCCATCTTTCTCCAGCCTGGAGAGAGTAGTTTTTAAAGGCTCCTGGCTCCCATCCTTACCTGAATCTCCTGTTTTCCAGAATTTCCATCGTGCCATATCTATCCCATCATAGGAGCTAAGTAGAAACTATACACTACTACAGCAGCTATCACTATCAGAGCCATAAAGCCCAGAGTTTTCAGGTTCAGGAGTTTCCATCTCCAGGGCTCCTCAGCCCTCAGTACATGGCCATACCTTCTCTTATGATCTGCTAACATCTTTTGTCTAACCTTTTTTATGCTGAAACTTTCAGTTAGCTTACTCTCCAGCTCCTCTCCTATGGTTTTTACCTCCAGGTTCAGCTCTATGTTTTCCTTAATTAAGGCTGATTCTTTAGCTCTCTGAATGTCTTTAGGCTCAGGCTTTTTACCTAACTGCTGGGCTAAAACCTCAGGGAGCTTACCCATAGTAGCCTGATAATGGAGTTTAGAATCATGTACTAAGCATACAGGGATGAGCTCTCTCCTATTAACCTCCCATCTTTCATAAGGATACACATGGAGGCTTACATCCTCAGCTTTAGGATGAGAAATGGGAAAGCCTCCATACCAGATTTCGCCTCCACTCCTAAAATGAAACTGTTTCTCCCACTCTGCTGGGAGTAGCCAGTAGGTTCTGTTAAAGCCCAGGATTCCCCTGGTAGGATGATTATAACCTATGAGAAAGGGGAAAGTGAGCCTGTACACATAGTGGCCCAGCTTATCCTTTTCATCTCCATTCAGCCTCCCTATGTATTCTATAGCTCCCTCTGGGAGTACCAGATCTATAGCAGCTACCTGTGTTTCACTGAATCTCCATTTAGAGGCTGGAAAACTGAGCATAGATGCAGCCTCACCTTTCACATGGGCCATGTAGCCATAGATTCCAGATGCCCAGAAACTGAGGCCTATAGCTAACTGCATAGTAACTACCATCTCATCTACCTCCCACACATAGTAACTCCACTGGCTTAATCCCCAGATAAGATAAAATGGAACCACTACCACAGCTACCAGTTTGAGTACATTTCTCCCCCAGTTCAGGCCTGTAACAGCAGATTCTTTAAAGCCCAGTTTTTCTCTAAGTCTATCCCATAGATCCATTAGAGTAGGCCCTCCAGTTTCTCCTCCAGCTCCCTGAGTATCTCCTCCTCTTTCTCAGAGGGCTTATGGCTTTCTGTGGGATTTGAAACCATAGAGGAGCCTTTCTGATCGGTACCGCTTTCATCAGGATCCTGAGAGAATCTACATCTCTCCAGCTTAACTACCAGGATCAGAGCAGCTTTCAGGAGCTCTAAACTGGGATCTTTCTTAAAGTAGCTGAATACAGCCAGGAGTATGATGAAAGCCAGGCTCCCCAGGTTAATGTACATCCACAGATCAGGATCTATAATCATGGCTTTCTTTCATCCTTAACCTTAACCTCTAAAACGATTCTGTAGGCCCAGAGGGGATCTCCAGGCTTACTCTCCAGCCTGGCTACCAGCCTCCCATGTAGGAGGGCCTCTTTCAGCCTGGTTAGTAAGATCCATTTTTTAGGGATAACTATTCCCTTAGAGGTTCCTCTCTTTCCCAGGGTAGGGTTAAACTCATCCAGAGGTTCCTCTTTCTCTTTAGCCATGATAACCATCTGGGATATACATCTGGGATAACCACATAAAATATTTACGGTACCTATACCTCATCATAAAGTACAAACTCATTTCGGAGGTAAAAATGAAAAATGTCAAAAGCTAATAAGGGTGTGCCACTATGGGCTATTCTCATTATTGCAATTCTGATCTTTCTCCCAGTAATACAGTTAGGCATACAGAGGTACACTTCTGAGTACATAGACTGGCCTACAGATGATGATGATGTAGATTATCCCACAGAGGGAGATATTACTGTTAATCGGAAAATCGCTTTTAGTACTCCAGATAAGTACGGAGGCTCTGCTGTTTCCACAGGAACCTTAACTATCTACAGTGAATCTGGAGTTCTCCTGGAAAGCCTGGATATCTCCAGTTCTAAGGTTACTACTGATAACTACAGATCTGGAACCAAGCTGTTCGCCAGGCTCATTAACTCTAACGCTAAGAAATGGTGGGCCATAACAGTTCCTAAGATGGGAGAGGCCGATGTAGATTCTCAAACTAATAACTCTGTAAAACTGGAGTTTTTCGCTATAGGCTCCTACACTGCTAAGGTTACGGATCAGGCTGGAAACCAGATGGCTGATGCTGGTGATTATAACCACACAGCCACTGGTGATGTAGCTACTCTCACTGTGTCTTTCTGGGTAGGATCAGATAACACTGGGATCATGGATAGTATCCCTAAGGATCCACTGAATGATCTGAACTGGTACTGTGTTCTGTATCTAAAATGCTTCGGTACAAACTATGAGTACATAGACATAACAGGGTTTGATATGAGCTGGAGTAGAGGAACTGCGAACTGGTATGCTGTAAGGCTTACCGACACAGAGCTCACAAAATGGAAAGTCGGCCAGGATTATGTGTACGATGGAACCAGCTCATTTACTCATGGAGCTGATTTCACATCCTACACCGGAGATGCAGCAGATCTACAGTACTACCTGGAGTTTTACTCTGATCCTGATTATATGATGGATCATGGTAACGCTGGCCCTAACCACTATCAGTCTGCTGAGATCACTATAGACGCTATCACAGATTAGGGAGCTGGATAACTGATGAGTGCCAGTAAACCTAACATTATGGCTGCTATGGTGTTCATGGCTATAGGCCTGGTATCAGGGTTCATTAGTGATATGCTGCTGAGAGTAATAGGCTGGGAGGCTGGGCTACTCACTACATTCCTAACCTTTGGAATCTTCTTTGGCCTACTGGTGTACATGGGAAAGGCTAAGATGGGTATGGGCCCTCTGTTCATATTCGCTATCTTAGGGTTTGTATCCAGCTACCTCAGTGGATTCATGGGAGAACTGTGGGGAGTATCTGGATCCCTATATGGCTCTATGCTCTCTTTCCTAGTGTTTTTCATAGCCCTGGCTGTGGTAGGCTCTAAGAGAACAGGCGTACAAACTACTGCTTAGGATCTCCCCTACACAGGAGGGGATCCTCACTGCACAATAGAAACATAGCTGTACCTTAAAATCCCCCTTTTTTAACTCTATTCTGATCCTCCAGCTCAGGAGGAGGCTGGAAGGAGATGAGGAGAAGATCCTCTAAACAGTACAGATGAGGAAAACAGATGAAAGAGAAAGTAATACTCTACATAGTTCTTTTACTGGGCTTAATAATAGCTGGGCCCAGCTTACTTAGAATGGGAATCATACCAGGGCCAGAGGGTTTAAACCTGGAGCTCTCTGGTGTTCAATTTGGATCTTATAGTAACAAATTCTGGGAGCTGGGAAAGATCTCTAATAATCAGATCCTGGAGAGCCTGGAAACTGATGAGCCTTTTATTTTTGGTAACGCCTGGAGCAAAACAGAGATTAAATGTGTTTATCCTAATCCCTATAATACCCAGTTCAAAAAGACGATAGATGAAACAGCCTCTGCTGGCCCTCTCTGGCCTGGTAGTGAATCTCACATCTACACTACTCTCCAGGTAGAGAGGGAGAGGCCTACTATCCCAGAAGTGAACATACATGGGGATCCCCTGGGAGGGCCTGGAGGCCCTACTGATGTGAGATACATAGAGTATCATACAGCTAAGATCCAGGAGGGAAACCAGATCAGTTTTACTAAGTATGTGATCCATGTAGTTCCTGTGGATTTCATTATCCAGATGAGTGTTAGGGGAGATAGATGGGCTGGATGGAGTGATACTCATCTCTGGTTTAAGCTGGATACAGTAGTATGGAGAAATGCTTTCACTGGGAGCCAGGTTAAGCAGATCCAGGAGTGGCTGGATCAGAACCCTCCGGAGGGAGCCACTATCTCCGGTTACAGTTTCAGAGGAGGCTTTCCTATTTGGGGATGGGTAGGAGAGTGGGATCCTATAACCTGGTATGATGAGGAGGATAGGGAAACTCAGCCTCCACAGGAGGCTTATGATAATGTTAGGATCTCTCCCAGCCTAAAGGGTAGAGAGATAACTCTCTACACAGCTCCATCCTACACAGTATTACAGGAGGGGGGAGATGGAGATCTCCCTGTTTATGGGCCTCCAGGCCTACCGGATCCAGGAGATATCCAGGCTTTCAGTATCATAGGTTTTCCCTCAGATCTATCTAACCCTGATATCATGGATAATTACCTGGTAAGCTGGATCCCAGATCTCCCAGATCCAGATTTCGCTACCACAGTTTATACTCCCATCTACATAGAAAAATTCTATCCCTACTACCAGGAAGGGCCCTGGTGGAATCACTGGGTAGATGAATGGTACCCTACTACATACATGAGAGTTAGGATCCTATACGCTATCTATGGAGAGTTTGTTTACCTGTGGACAGAGGAGGAGGCTGAGAGCCTGGATTATGAATGGGAAACCAGAATCAGCCAGTATAAGTACTCTGCTGGGCCCTGGGAGGGCCTGGCTGGAATAGGAGCCTGGATCACATCCCCCTGGGGAATCCTTAATATCCTCCTGATCCTGGCTGGAGTGGGCTTAGTGCTTATAGCCATAACTAATCCCTGGATTCTCCTGGGCCTTTTTGGGATGAAAAAACGGAGGAGATAACCATAAGCCTCCCTAAGGCTCCCCCTATCAGAGTAACCCTGATTACTGTAAATGCAGCCATTCTTTCTCTGGTACTCTACTACTATGCAGCTACCTACATGGATGAGGGGATGAGGGAGAGCTCCCTTTTTGGAGCTTCTATTCTGGTAGCTGGGATAGTTATGATGATGGCCCTGGGAATCTGGAAACGAAAACAGCCTGATGCTGGAGTAGTTAAACGGAGTGGGAAATCTCTCATGTGGATAATTATCTGTTTGGGAGCTATTTTCATCTTAAACTGGAGTACTACCTGGAGCTCTCTATCTCTAAATAGTAGTGCTCTGGGAAATGTGGCTCACTCTCAATTAATGGGAGTATCAGAGGAGATCTTCTTTAGGGGATTTCTTACATCCTGGCTTATGGCTCTCCTGGGCCCTATGCTGGGCCTCATTTTGGGAGGTACTACTTTCGGTATCTACCATTTCTCCAGATACGGAGAAAGTTTACCTAACCTCCTGATCTGTGGGGGAGCTGGGATACTACTGGGTTACGCTATGATGGAAACTGGAAATTTAGATAGTTCGATCATAGCTCACTCTTTAGTGAATTTTATAGGGCTGGGAGGCTTTCTCCTGGGGGGAATTGCTGGGAGTATGGTAGCTATGGCTATCAGTGGAGTTCTACTCCTCATCTTACTGAAACCTAAGAGAGGAGGAATAAAAATTTAGGAGGAAAAAAAGAACATGAATGTAGGAAAATCTGGAATATCCATTATCATCATGCTGCTGCTTATAGGAACTGCTGTGTTAATCGGTACATCTCCTGGAGTCCAGAACTGGCTTAAAAGCCTCTCTGCTGGAGCCTGTGAGATAGATGATAGCTGGTACATCATGTACTACCATGAGGATCCTTATGATAGCTGGAGTGCCAGGCTAATCAGAGATGAATATGGAGCCACTATGGTACCCTTAGATAGTGCTATGGAACCTCAGTATAACAAACAGGGCCAGAACCTCCTGTTCATAGGAGGCTCTAAGATATTTGCTGGGAAAGTACCCTGGATGGAATCCTGGCCTACTCTCACAGTAGTTAAACCTGGAGGCTTTCCTAATGTGTACATAGCTAATGATGGAACCTGGAGTAATATCTGGATAGATACTCCTCTGGGGAAATACTACATGGCTGAGGATGGAGAGTGGATCCATGATTTCGGTGTAATAGCCAGAGGCTGGGATAGTGATCTACAGAGATGGATAGTGGTGATTATAGGAGGATCAGCAGCCTGTACCGGAGCCGGAGCTGTGATCTGTGTAGAGAATTGGGAGGCTGTAATTAAGGGGAAATGGCTGGTGTATGAGATAGATCTGGCTATCTGGGATGAGAATAAGGATGTTTCAGAGTGGGATGTAAGCCTGTTCAGTGAGCCTAACCTGGTAGCTTATGGATAAGCTGGGGAGAAATACAGTGAACATAAAGGCTCTCTCCCTTCTCTTACTGATAGCTTTAAGCCTAACTGTGGTTAGGATCCCAGAGGCCAGGGCTGAGGATCCACATGGAGAAACTGGTAGTTTTGGATTTGTTCCTCCTCCAGTGAATTTTACTCAGTTCTGGAGCCTTTTTAATCGGTACTCAGCCTGGGATCTGGAGGCTAACACTGGCTCAGGCTGGTTCAGTGTTAAACAGGATCTAACAGTGGATAAGAACTACACTGATCCAGGAACCTGTAAGATTAACCTCATATTTTCAGCCTCTTACTCAGGAGATTATAGGCTCACTTTTGGAATAGATCTCAGAGTTAAAAACTACACTTACAGGGAGAATAGAACCAGATACACTCTGGAGTACCAGAACTATACTGTATTTTTTGATTTCTCAGATCTCCTGGAGGTTCCTCAGCTCCAGTTTAGTCATGGAGTAAAAGAAGTGGATGGAAAGGATGTTTTCTGGTTCAGAGCCAGGAGAGATGATGTACCTCTGGGAGCCTACCTGGAGTTAGATCCTACTTTTGGATTCACATCCCAGGGAGGATCCTTCTGGTATCTTCAAAAAGCTGATAAGATAGCCTGTAAGTTTACCAGCCCTGTGGGAGGATCAGCCAGAACAGTGAGTATGTCTGTGTACATCTACAGCTCTCATGGAGGCCTGGTTTATGGCCGAATGGCCATCTACTTTAATGGGGATAATTATCCAGATAATCTGAAAGGAGAAACAGAGCAGTTCACGATTACAGGAGGAGGTCGATGGTACACAGCTACTATGGATCCTCTGGCCTTAGGAACTAACCCTTTCTGGCTGGTAGTATGTGTTTATGACCAGAATGAGGATGAAATCAGGGTATATTATGATGGGGGATCCTCAGGCCAGGCTGTGTATAAAGCTGATACCACAGGTAGTTTTAAGAATCCTTTTGTGCCTGGAGGTACTCCACATGATAGAAAGATTTCCATCTACCTTACCTACTCTTTTTATCCTACCATAGGAGATTTTGAGGCCTCATCCAGTACAGTGTATGCTGATGAATGGTTTAACGTGAACTGTAGCCTGGCTGATCCAGATGGAGTAGAATATATCAAAAATGGTACTCTGGCTCTTAATGGCTCTGTGGTTCTGGCCTGGGATAACGCTACAGGTAATTTTACCATAAACCAGGATCCTAACAGTTTCTGTACCCTAAACTCCACAGCCTGTATAATGGAGGAAATCAGTAGTACAGCTTTAAATCTCTCCTGGAGGATCAAACTAACCAGCAGCTATCCCACTGGATCCATAGATGTACTAAGCAGCAGCACAGTTTATGATATAGATGGATTCTCTGGCTCAGGATCTGAAAGTGGAGTTTTCACTTTTGCTCTAAGAACTCCTGATTATGCAGGAGGATTCACTACAGGTAGAAAGAAAACATTTTTTGAGGAGGTAGGGATCCCAGGGATACTCCCCCCTGATGTTATGGTAATAGAGGCCCAGTATGGAACCATAGCTCTGGTACTCATCATGGGGGGAGCTGTGATCTACTATCTGAGAAAGCCCAGGGGAGCCAGGGAGCTCTGGAAAGCTCAGAGAAAAAAGGCTCCCAGAAGATCCAGGAGTAAAAAGCCTAAGCCAGATAAGAACTCTGGAAAGATCCAGAGGAATTTTAAGAAACAAAAGGGGAGGAGATCTAAGAAATGGTAAAGATCAGATCTGGATCGGTACAGATCAGGATCTTAATTCCCATCTTCATCTATATTTTCTCTCTAATTTGTGTGCTCTCCCCTACTGTTCATACATCCCCAGATGATGAAACCAGGAGCCCTACATCTAATTCTGGATACTGGAATGATCCTACAGATGCATATTCCAGTAACAACGATTACGCTAGTGCTTTTATCAGAAATCAGATCCATGAGTGGGGGGATTACGGATTTTCTTTATCTGATGTAGATATCGATGAGGTTCTTATTGGTGTTGAACATTACGTTTCCTCCAGTGCATATTCTATTCAGGTTTCAGTGTATGATGGTTCTGAATGGACTCAGTGGAGTGATACATACACCTACACCACAGAAACTATGTTATGGTTAGATTACACAGATAAGGTAGAATGGACTCCTGAGAAAGTAAATGCCATTAAAACAAAGCTGATTTATCGTGTTAGTGGAGGGGGAGGCTGCTACCCTAATAATATGTATTTTGTGGTTATAGAGAACACTTCTCTACTGGAGAAAGAGTTACTGGAAATAACATCCTGGGAGTTTTATAATCCTAAACAGATACAGGAGGCTCTGAGCCAGAACAGAACACTTTATGTTTTAAGCTGGAAAGAAGGGAAAGGATGGTTCATAGATGAAGATAGCGAAATTATCAAAGTAGAGGTTCACGATGAAGGAAACTACACGCTATATGATATGTATTCTGGAGAGATGGAAATCACCTTTTTGGATGAAGATGATAAAAACAAAACTATAATATGGGAAAGCCACATCGAACTTACCAGTAACCATGATGTAGTCTGTTCTTTTGATGGTGAAAACTGGTTCCTGGAAACAGCAGAAAATGTTTATGGCCACTGGAATACTGGTGAAACAGTCTATGTTAATCACCTGTGGTATAACTACACGTTGAAACCCTTTCCAGTTACAGATGTTAAAATCACTAAGAAGTTCAAAGATAAGGTTTACAACGTACTAACTAAAGGGGATACTGGAGCTCCTGGGGATGTACCTAATCAGTACAAAAAAGGGAAAACACTATCTGATCAGGAGTATGATATGCTCATGCACTTAAAGAAATGTGGAGTTCCTATAGGCCAGTTTCCTCCATTCTTATCCATAACAGCAAAGGTTCCTTACACTGCTTATTTAGACTGGATCCCAGTTAAGGTTACTTATTCAACACCAGAGGAGGAGGAGGGCTGGGTAGATTGCCAGTATGTAGGAGTGAATAATACCATAGCTGGAGAACCTACTCTCTTTAGTTCTGAGTGGAGTGATATTAACGCCTCTGAGGGCCTAAGCCATTTCATGTTTTCCACAAATAACACAGGGCCCTGGGTTAATGATACCTGGAGCTCCTCATGGAGAGATACAGTGTGGGCTGAGGCTGAAAAAACCTTAAACTCCACAGAAGATCTTACCATAGCCTTTAGGTTCTATATCAATAACACAGAGGGTACAGTGTATGAGGGTACTATCTGTTATTTCACTACTCCAGTAACCAGAGTGTATGAGGGCCCTTTTTTTGGAGTAACTCACAGGGTAGATTATGGGCTCACTCTCCTGATCGTTTCTCCTCCGGATAGAAATCCCAGTTTCCTGGAGTTTCTCTATGATAAGGTAGAGATCCCAGTGGATTTAATCATCCTGAATAGGGAGGATAGAGCCAGGTATTTTGATCTCTCTTACACTGTGCTCTCAGAGAGTGGGGAGCTGCTGAAAGAGGGAGATCTCAGCCTGGAGATAGAGGCTAAAGCCCAGCAGCCTGTAAGTTTCAGTTTCCAGGTTCCTTATGGAAAGAGGGAGGCTCCTAAAAATTTCAGTGTATCTCTCCAGGCTAATGGAGGAAAGGATCTTATAGATCTGGAGCTCACACTCAGCCACTCAGCTATATCTTTCATATATCCCCTGGCTTTCATAGGAGCCATAGGCCTGATAATAGGAGTAGGGTATGTGATAGTTAAAAAAACTAAGAGGGAGAAATAGTATGGGCCAGAGATTAAGTGGAATAGCTGGATGGGTAGTACAAGCTCTGCTTATGAGTACATTTCTGGGCCTGTACTGGTTCTTTAATACTCCCACTAATCCCCTGGAGAGCATAATGGGAGCCACTCTCTGTATGGTTACAGCCTGGTTCGGAAAAAAGATCCTGGAATCCTGGTTCAGGAGTAGAAACTAAGTAGGGATCTCCCCAGAGGGATCCCCAGGCATACTTTTAACAGATCTGCTGAACAGTATGCTACACAGAAAAAAGAGGTATAGTATGGCTGATGAGAAATATGAGCTCCTCATAGAGGCTCAAACTAAGTCTAAAGCTAAGATCTTAGGCATACCAGTAAAGTCTTTCGTAGAGGGGCAAGAGTATACTCAATCCTTCCTCCTCACAAACTTAGGAAAGGAACCCTATCCTGGCGGAAAGCTCTTCATAAAAACAGGTTGGGCCTCACAACAGAACGTTGATTCCGAGTATGAGATACCTGAGATCTTGCCAAAAGAATCCTACCGCACATTAGAAAGGGTTGCACGTGTCCTTTCCAGTGGTTATGGTTTGATTGCTGTTGTGGATATAGGCCCTGAGGATGCGGAATCAGTTGAGCTGTTTAAAAATGCTGAGAAACCAATTTTCCTGGAATTTAATGAAGCTTTTCATTTGGTTCCTGGTAAAGCACATGAGGAGATCTATGAGTTCTGGGCTATGATAATCGCTGCTTTCTCCCTCCTCATAATTGCCTTAGAGAAGATAGTGGAATTTGTGCAGTGGTTACTGAAAGTTATTCCATAATCAGATTTCTAAGCCTCATGGAGCCAGTTTATCTCTACTCTCTTGCCAGGGTTTCTTAACATACTGGCTCAGAGGGAGAAAATAAGTAGAGATTTCATCTCCAGGAAAAAAGATCCTACAGTTCTGGATGAGAAATCCTTAGGGATCTCACCAGGGTTCTTTCAAAACTTCGGAAATTCTCTCTTTTAAAGTCTCCTCATTTTTAAGAAGGTGTTCCTTCATGCGTGTCCAAATTGCATATGAAGCTTTCATTCCATTCAATATTAAATCTCTGGGCCCTGTCCGAGCCACAATTTCATTTTCTTTTACTCTTCTGGCGTCAAAGTTATGGTTTTCTATTTCAAAATAGATGGCAGCTAACTGAGTTCTTTCATTAAATCTGAAAAGCCTTACATCACCAGAGATTACTGAGGAGTTCCACATTTTAGTGGGTAAGAGTGATCCTTCTCCTGTTAGCTGTTCCACACAACTCTCTAACTCATTTTTCAGGCTCTCTTTGAGTTTCTTTCTATTCTCTCCATCTCGGTAAGAACCCCAGAGTCTCTCTAAACCAAATGCTGCAAGAACACCCAGAAAGGTAGGCATGAAAAGGAAGATTATTTCTATAATTCCCATGTTTCTTTCTCCTAGAGGAATCCCAGATCCACTCTTTAGCCCTTCATATAAGTAGTTTATGAATCAAACTCTGAAGAGATATTAAGATCTGGATCGGTTCCGATGGCCCTTACTCCAGAACTTTTAGCTGTGCTTTCTCATAGATCTCTTTCATATTCTCAGGCCTAAAATCAGTGTAGTGTTTAGCCAGAACACTTTTAGGAACTCTCCCACTGAAACCATCCACATACCTATCTGGAACTCCCAGCTTTCCCAGTTCACTACAGAACCATTCTCTCAGGATCTGAGGGCTTAGTTTCACTCCAGTTTTCTTATGGATCTTCTCAGCTTTCTTACGGAAATACATGGGGGATACTGGGAATACTCTGGCTTTAGGATCCTCTGGTAGGATCATCTTTAGAACCTCAGCAGCCTCCTCATTAAAGAAAGTGATGTAGGTTCTCTTAGTTCTGCTACTCTGTTTCCCTGGTATAATCATCCGTTTCTCCAAATCTATGTGTTCTCTCTTTAGGCCCAGCAGCTCATTTCTCCTCAGCCCAGATGTAGCATATAATAGAAACATGGCCCTGGCCATAGGCTGTTTTAATTCACCATAGAAAGCTCTCAGATCTTTAGTGGGGGGGATCTGGAGTATTCTCTGGCTGCTGGGAGGAAACTTAAAGCTCTTAACTACATCCTCCCTATCCAAGAAATCCCTGTAGAACACTTTTAGAGCTGAAAGTGAGTTCTTATAGTTTCCAGGAGAGTTCTCTTTTAACCATCTCAGATAAGCCCTAACACCAGCCTTACCTAAAGCCCTGGGATCCCCTCTAACATACTGCATAAACCTGG
>Ga0209991_10000148_pt1 | contig 30557 bp, 47 predicted proteins | sample ChitaG_FD_183167 | JGI IMG/M metagenome (GOLD analysis project Ga0209991, IMG submission 183167) | Deep subsurface microbial communities from South Pacific Ocean to uncover new lineages of life (NeLLi) - Chile_00310 metaG (SPAdes)... | ecosystem: Environmental > Aquatic > Marine > Oceanic >... | reverse complement strand
CACGGCCTTGTTTCACTTCTTGCCCTTCTTCTTCTCTCCCACCGGGAGCCGGGCTTGCTGTGTTTCGATCCCGATGTTGCACGCTTCCCCCTGAAGATCCGCCACTTCCTCGAACGCACCTGTCTGTCCCGACTTTATCGTTATATGCAACGTCCGGATCTTCTTCGCCTTTTCCTTTTCGTCCTCGGGATTCTCCTTCTTCGACGAGACCTTCAACATGACCGATGTCACGTCTCCTACTATCCGCACCATATTTCCACCACCTTTCTTTCCATTGCGTTATGCCCTCGGGCGATCTCTATTCGGGCCGCCGTTCTTCTTGCTCCTGACCTCCTTCGGAAGTATCCCCCGGCCCAACACGACGATTCTGCCATCATCGAACCACTGAGTCTCACCAGTCTTGCCATCCTTGTCAATCTCCGGCGTAAGACCGTACTGGTTGCAACCGAAAAGATAATCAATCTTACCGATTACTATACCCGTAAACCCAGTTATCTTGTCCCTCGCCTTCTGTCCTAATTTTATCATCAGTTTCACCCCCTTTCTTTTCGACGTTTCGCTTTCTTCGTCTTCGTTTTCTTCTTTTGTTTCTTCTTCGAATCGAGCGATACGTAATCATCTTTTTTGTAATCTGTGCAATACCTTGTGCCGAGTTCTTTTTCTTGCCTCTCTTGATCATTCACTTTCTTGCAATATGACTTATACAAACACGTCTCGCATATCCTCATTCTCTTACCTTCTCCCTTCGTCCCGGGCGATATGAAGCGCACGATCCCCGGCTTGCTCCCTGTCATATTCTGCCGCCGGGATCGCTCCACCGCAATCGAGCCAATCCGGGCATACATAAGTCCCGTTGATCCGCTCCATCGCCTTCCCACATTTGCAGATAGGATTCATGTCTTCTCCCCGGCTTTCTTCATATCTCGCAACATATCGATTCTGTCCTCGATATACTTGCATTGCTCACAATCCCTCGCCGCCCACGGGATAGCGCTCTGCAAGCAATCCACCGCGTCTCTGACAAGTTTCCGGGCCGCTTCGATATCAATCTTCAGTTCGACCACTTCAACCAGCCAATCGCTTAACGCAATGTTTGTCCCAATCGGCTTCTCTTCCGAAATGATCGATCTCGGAGAATAGAAGACCAGATATGCTTTCCCGTTGAGTTCGAGTTGTGTCGGTCCCTCTGATAGCATGAGCGCATAGCAATTCATCTGTGTTATGTAATACTTGTGTGAGTCTTCCTTGATCGGATATCCCCTCGTTTTGTAATCGAGCGGCGCAACCCGATTATCCTTATCTTGCAGAAGATCATCAAGCGCTCCGCCAAGCGTTCCCCCTGTATCCGGGCATGAATACGTGAGCGTCTTCTTGAAGTAATTACGCCACGAATCGATCTTCTTCTGATCCGGATATAATACCAACCCTTTGCTGATTTGCCCTTCGATCTCTGACGGCAAGATATTGACGCTCCTGTGATTGTCATAATGTATCTTGATCTTCCTGTCCATGCCGCCCGGTAAACTCGGGAAGATCCCTCGAGGCCACTTCACTTTTTTGTTCCTACCCAACCAAAAGCACCGGGAACACTTCTCAAACTCTCCCAATGCCGAAGGTGATACGTCAGCCATTTTCAATCCCTTCCTTTCTCGCTCTCATCGAGCGTCATAAACTGATTGCGCTCCAACCCATCAGGAACGCAATTATCAATAACTTCACCAACACGCCGACTACAAACACAAATCCGACCGACGCGACCGCGATCATCACAATCGCAAGTATCCTTACAATCCATTTTCTCATTTCACCAACTCCTTCCCGACCCGAGCGAGCATCAAGAGAGGTAATGACTGGAGGCTTATGTCTGCCCAATCCTGAACGCTCGCCCGGGATATTCTCAAAACTTCTTCCCTTCGTCGATATATTTCAGGATACATTCCGTAACCTTCTTCCAGATATCCGCCCAATTATACCGCTTGCCTGTCACTTTTTCGAGTCCCTTGAAATCGTGATTCTGTCGGTACGGATGATCTCTTGAACAAGCCGGGATCACCAGTCGATCCTCACATTTTTGAGACATGCCACGCGACCCGATATGATCCGGCTCGGTTGGATATCCGCTCTCATTCCTTCCGTCTGGTAGTCCGCAGAACATACAAGGTAACGTCCGGATCCAATTCAGATATCGCCGGCTCCTGAATGTCTTCACCTTCCAGTTCGGCAAGAAAACTGTCCGCGTCATGGCGCAAGTTTTATGTTGGATGGTTCGCCGGTTTCGCCAGTCTTCGGTTTCCTACCATTACCGCCCGATTCTGTCCCTTCTTCGTCCTTCTCCAATTCCCACTTATGTTCAGAATCCGGGACGAATGTCATCGCCATCGTCCCGTAAGGCGCATCTACCACTCTCATTCGGCCGATAAGTTTCGGGTCTCCCTGTTGCATCTTGATAATTACTACCTGCACAATCTTGACTAACCAACCGCTCGGGACACTCGCCCTCATCGTTTCGTTGTCAATCTTTTCCCACTTCAACATATTCCCTCACCCCTTCCTATCCTGCTCCTTTTTGTTAGTATCATCGTTCTTCGGCTTCTTCTGGAGTTCTCCCAACTTTGTAGGTACGACTAACCTGTTCAAAAATCCAGAATGTTTTTTCACAATCATAACAATCCATTTCCGTTACCCCACTATCCCAACTGCCATGATAAGTCATTGGGTAATTACCATCGTCGGTTGTCTGAAGTGACTGACAAAAAGGACATCTTATCTGTCTTTCTTCTTCAAACTGTTTCCGCATTTTCTCAATGTCTATCATTCCCCTCGTTCTCCTTTCGGCCTGAAGATAATGGCTGTATAATTTCCTGTTATCTTCCGGGCGCGCTCTTTCGCCTTCTTCCCTTCGCCGCAGAAAACATCACACGTTGTCCAGTCAAACGATCCCGTATCTGCTACTGTCTGCATGAGACAGCCGTTGATCTTCTTCACAAACATGACACGATATCCAAACGGGATCCCGTTCATGGCGCAGTCCCCGATCCTGACTTTTCTCCCGGACGCGCCGATCCCGTACCACTTATCCCCCTTCTCCTTGCCGCACTCCTTCGGGTCAAGCGTGTATCCTGTCACCCGAACGTCCCGGACCTGATAGACTTCCCCGAGACTTTCCGGGTCTGTTTCGCTTTCGAGCATCGGGAGTGAATCAATCATTCGTTGCGTTCCCCTTTCTATCTTCACCCGGAGAAGATATCCTGTCGTCATAAATACTATGACAATCACAGTAACTGCCATTACACTCTTCGTTGTTGTCATATTACCACCTTCCTTTTTTTATTTTGGTTCTACAAACATTGCCTTGTAGCCAAAACTTGAGGGTATAGGTATCTTTATTTCATCAAGCCCGTTAAACCTTTCCTCAAATATCTGACCACGCTCCACGCATGCCAAGATATTTTTTGCAGACCCTGCACCAAGAACAAGCTGTTCTCCTTCCCGGCAAGGCTCTAAATCCCTTAACGCTTTCTCTGTATCAGCCATCATTCACCTTCCTTTCACCGAGTCTCCCCGATCTTCGCCTTGTAACGATTCCATAACATCTCCTTGTTATATTTTACCCACATGGCGCAGAACGTCCTCAAGTTCGAATAGAAGTTCTGCATCTCCATATCCGGGAACTTCTTCCGGATCTCCCCTGCTATCGCCTGAAAGTCCTTTGCGCAATCTTCCGGGCCGGTACACATATCCCCCTTCGCATAGCATAGCGCGTCCATTCCCCGGCGTAATGACAGGATACACCCGGACCGGCCATGTTGCTCTATTCTCTTGACACTATCCCCGAGGACCTTCTCACGAGTTATCATCTCTATGAGGTCAGCCATACGCCTCTTATTTGCCTCAATATCTACCTTCTGCGGCGCTTTAGCGCCTTTATGGAGTGATATCCTATCCTTTCTACCTATAACCCCGAATCGGCGCGTTTTTCCCCCTATATTCACTTCTCTTCTCTTCTCTTCTCTTCTCTTATACGTATAGTGGCTTTCTCTACCTTTGCCAACCTTTCCTGACCTTTCTCAATCTTCCCGACCCTTTCCGTATACTTCTTGAGGTAGATCGATTCGGGTCTCCTATACAAAAACTTCTGCGTCCCTTCCCATCCCAACAGCCGCACATAATGAGGATACTTCCATTCTACCAATGCCGGATCTGTATCTGTCTTCGTTGCTTCAAGTTCCTTCAAATAGCCAGCGACCTCTTTGTCCGTCCATTTGCGGCCCGGGACAACCTTCAACCTTAATTCTCCCGGCTTCCCGGGCAAGTATCCGTGAGGATCGGCTCTCGCAATACACCATGTGAATAAGAGCGCGGCCTGATCTGATACCATGTTCAACTGTTCGTCTGTTCCTATGTCAGTCGAGATCTGCCGGCTCGTTGCCATTACTTCACCTTTCCTGTTCTTCCAATAGCATATCTTCTAATGTTTCTATTTTCTCTTTCAACTGTTTGTTCTCGGATTCGAGGCGTTTGCCTTCTTCTAAACCCATTAGTATTTGCCCGTTGCTCCAAACTGTTGAAGCAGGAATCAATCGTCTGCTGTATTTATCATTATCTTCTTTGGAAATTATTTTCATATCGGCAATAACTGTTTCCCAATAATAAACCTTTGCCATCCCTACACCTTTCCTTTCTTCCATTCCTTATACATAGCCCAGAGAGCCTGAAGATCTTTGCCGGTTAAACGTAGCAACCAGATTCCGGGCGTGAATGTTGGTCGGATATTGTTCATGATTTTTGATATCTGTTTTTCCTCTTTACTTTCCATCACTCACTTGTCCTTCCCGGATCTCTTTCGTTGCCCGATCCTCGGCCTCGATGATAAAGTTCTCAAGCGCGATCATACATTCCTCAAGAGACTTCCTGCCTTCCTTATATGCTTTCAAGACTGTCTCGATCCACTTCTTCTCGCTCGGGACAAACTTCCCGGAAGCGGTCCGACTTGAGCCGCCGATGTGGGAAGACGACTCCTGAGCTACATTATCGGACCGCTTCTGTCGGGCTTCCATTATCTTGTCGTGATCCCTATTTCTTGATATATCTCAAGGCCAGCGATTTCTCTTTTCCCTTGTCGTATTGCTCCCATGATTGTGCCTTTGTTCAACTGAAGATATGCTCTCGGGACTTTCGCTTCATCTACCACCTTATATGTCCAATGTTTCACGGCTGTCGTCGCTCCGACTGACTTCACCGGCGCGTCAGGCGTCTCCTTGATCTTGACGCGAGCCGGCTCCTTCGCCTTCTCAAGTCTCTTCCGGTTATCGGCTTCGATCTTTGCGGCTTCCTTTTCCTTCTTCTCTTCTTCGGCCGCCCACCATGTCGTCATTTTTTCCTTCATAATGTCAACGGCCTTTTCTACCGGCGCCCGCATCTCCCTGAATCGATCCGTTAAACGTGCAAGCCCTTCCTTGAATGGCTCGCAATGATATTTTTCCTCGCCTTTGACCGCCCGGATTATATCCATGAGCCACTTGACAACGACCGAAGCCTTTTTGTATTGCTCTTCGTTACCAAGTGGGAACTTCTCCGCCCGTGATACCACTCCGCCGGCCTCTTTGTTGATGTCCTTTTCCAGTTTCGCGAGCGCTGTTGACCTTTCCTTTTCCACCTTTTCGATCTGTGCATCGATCCTTATTCCCTTCACTTCCCACCTTGCCTTTCTCGCTCGCTCGCTGGCGAGCGCCCTTTTCCGTCCCGAGCAACTTCACCGGGACAAGTTTCGTGAAATCCGTCGGCTCCGTATAGCCGCCCTCTCTGTGTTGCGTCGATAACTTCCATTCCCGGCCGGCCGCGATAACCGGCTCCCCCATCCTAACTGCGATCTCCTTTTTGATATCTGTATCGAGCCGCTTGTGTTCCTTCTTCAATGCGCCCATCTGATCCCGAATGGCAAGGAACACGACGGCCTTATCCTCGAACGTCTTGATATCCTTCTGGTAGTAAACTTGCCGGAGATAAGCCTTGTAATCGGTACAGACTTGCGGACACGTATCACATCGCGCACATGGCGCATTTGTCGGCCATGTCTTCTCGGTCCGGATTGCGTGCCACCGGTCCGCGAGATGCTCTTCGATCGCTGTCAGTTTCGTCAGATCCTTTTCGACTCTCCGGGACTTGCCGGCAAGCACCGCGTGCCACTTGAGAATAATCCGCTTGACTTGTGGGAACTCCTTCCATATCAAATATGAATAGAGCGTAAACTGTTCGTTCGCGTCCAATTCTTCACGCGTCGGGATCAAATACGTGATCTTGTAATCCCACAACGTCGCGACCCCTTCCCTTATATCGAGCCGGTCAAGTGTCCCGACAATCCAGATCACACCATCGTTTTTTGTCTCAAGTTTGACCATAAGAGGATATTCAACCTCAAAGATCGGCGGCTGTGACGCATGGGTTTCTTCGGCATGATTCCGTATCCCCTGCCATAGATTCTCGTAGAACGGGAGATTGAGATTCAGGGGTCGCATGGCTTTGTCAAATATCCTCTTGACTTCGACCGCATCGAACGCGTCCCGGTCAGTCTTAATGAACTTGTTGATCAGATGCAACGCGATATGTCCATGACGGCCAGCGATTATCTCCGGCGTCTCCCTGCCCTTGAGCGGCGGTTTATGCTTCCGAAGTAGATACCAATACCGGGGACAATATCCGAAGTCTGCCATCGAAGAAAACGAGATATGTGGCGATGGGAATCTTGGTTTCACCTCTTCACCTTGCCTTTCTTCGGTCGCCAGTATTTGCACGCTTTATCACACCCATACGTTAGTATCATGGGGCTTTCTTCAGATAAACAATGTCCCATTTTAAGTCTGCGTGGCGGTGTTAGTATATCCTCGCGATAATAGTTACAAGACCTACAGGTTTTCTTCATTTCTTCTTATCCCGATTCTGGATCAGATGGAGTTTGAACTTCTCGATCGCTCTCTTGTCACCTTTGATCGTTGCGATCGTGTGTTCTCGTTCCTTGATCCAGTCAAGCGACACATCAAATATACTGTCAACCCCGGCGATTATCTTCGCGGCGTCATGCCATAGATCCTTATCAACCCCAATCTCCGCGCAACGCACGAAGCAAGCCTTGACCATCTTCTCAACCTCGGCCCGATCTCCACCAACCTCTATAAGCGCCTTCTGTCGGTCATAAGGGATCTTCGCGATCAATCCCTGACGCTTCCAGACGGCGAACCATTTCAATTCGTCCTCAAGTTTATTCAGTTTCTTTTGTGCGTTCCGTTGCGATTTCGAGATCGCCGAGGCATAAGCGAACTTGTTGATCTTGCCGGTGTCCCATTGTTCATCTACTTCGGCACCGCCCCACGCGTTCTCCCCGGTATCCAGATTCGTGCATTCAGTCCGGACGACCCATCGCTTTTTGTCCTCAAGATATGTCTCCTTTGGCTCCCCGAACTTGAAGCGATAGGACGCTCGCGCACATTCCCGAATCCCGATCATGCTTAATGCCTCGACCGGATTCCCGTCTTCGTCAAGATACGGCTTCCCGGTCTTACTGTTGACCAGAGCATAACCGAGTTTCTTCACGTACCGGCCGGCATGCTCCGCCGCGATCAATTCTGTATCTTCGTGATCGAATAGCGCCGCAACCAATAAGGCACTTTCCCTCGAGATAAGATTTGTACCTTTGCTGATCGTCATGGCTGTCGTTATCTTGATAACCTTCCGTTTCGCCTTCTTTACTTTCTTCGCCTTCTCCTTCTTTGTCTTCTTCTTTTTCATAATACGCTCCCTTCTTTCAATAGACTCCCTTGTCCCATCTCCGCGAGTCGGCCCGGCGGCAGGTAGTTACTATAATCTACCATCTTATACCACCACATTGACCGGATCGGCTCTCGCGTCAGGCCAAAGTGTTCGCAATGCTTCCGATCATTCTGCGATATAATCACACAATAGCGCTTGTGATTGAGATCCGATATCCGTCCCTTGAGATTTATGATCGGCCCGGCATGTAGTTCCCGGACAATATCGTAAGTCGCGTGCCACGCGCCATCCTTCAGGATCTCGAATATCTTTGACTCTTGACTCATTCCGATATCACTCCTTTCTTATATCCTCAGCTTGAACTCGTTGCTATCGAAACTGTGACAGGATATATTGATGCTTCCATCTTCCGAATCCTTCCAACAATGCCAACCACTCGGGCTTGTCAGGATCCGGACAGCGAAAATGATATTCCCGGTGATCTCACCTTTCTTAAAGTTTACGGCCGCATCATAGGCGTAATCATCTGTATATACGCCGTTGCATTTCAGGTACTCATATTGTCCATTGATAATCGCCCGGAGCGCATGAGGGACTGTCCACTTCTTCGGCTCTTCCTTCAACGGCTTGTAAATCTCGAGTAGGTTGAATGGCGAGAAGATTCGAGCCGAACGCTCTTCAAAATGACTGATGTGCCACTTCCGGCCATCCCTTTCGATTTCTTTCGAACTGAAGCGATCCACTCCGGACATATCAAGTGAGCGCAATTCCTTGAAAGTCTCAACTAAAGAAGCCCTAAAAAAGTTATGCGTGCAATAATGCCGATCGGGCTTCTCTAATTTAATCGAGATCTGCAAACAAGTCTTACCTCTCTTCCCGGCATTTGATATGTCCATAATGTAGATATCCCCGAAGCCGGAATAATAGGTGAGTTTCAACTTGTTTTTGCGGTCATAGATTGTGTGTTTGTTGACCCACTCTTCCCAATTCTCTTGAGTGACTTCATCCAATATGAGCGCGTCATTCCCGGCGCTCACTTCCTGATCCTTTACCATTTCGATCATCTCACACCTTCCTTTATCCGGGGACGCGACTGAATGCGCATGAGGACAAAGCCAGAGGTCGGACATCACTCGGCCGCGTCCCGATTCTTTTTTTGTTTCTTGAAGCGCTTCGTCTCTCATGCTACCATACAGTATACCACATGAAAAACCATTTGTCAAGTCCCAAGCATAAGTTTTTTCGAGGATTCCAGCGATTCCGAGCCTTCCCGGGCAATGGGTCTCATATTCTCTATATGCGGTATATCCCGTAGGGATAGCCTGAAAAATCGGCTTGTAAGCCCCTTCTGCGCGTTCCTGTGGGCCGGCTGATAGGATAGGACGTCTGGATCGGCTTCCTGAAGGTCTATCGTTTCAAGCGAAAAAAAGCCTGATTATTTCAGGCGGCAAGAAGTTTCCGGGACAGGATTTTTCTGAAAACTCGCTATGTGTCCGGATCTTCGGGACCGGGATCTTGAAGCGAGCGCGTAAAGTGAGCGTCAACTTCCGCGCGAGAATGATTTGACCGATGTCCGGGTATCCTTTGTCAAAGTTTCCTGCAAGAGCAACCCCGATCGCGACCCGATTCATATATCCCTTCGTATGCGCGCCGATCCGGATCAATGGCCGGGCTTCTATGATAACGTAAGCACCTTTGTATCTTTCAACTACGAAGTGATAGCCGATATCACTCCATCCGTTCTCTTCGATATGATATCGTTGCACGGATCGCGCATCTCGGCGCTCGCCATCCGGAGTCGCGAAGTGATGATAAACGATCCCGGTCCAATCTCGCGTGTGATCCAGATTCCAGTAATTAAGCCCTGTGACTTCCCTGACGATCCTCAACTTACTTATCATATCTTATATGCTCCCTTCTGAAAACAGAAGCGCCGAACATAAGCGGCTGACGCCGGGAGCGCCGAAACGCTTTACCCGGATATCTTCTCCCATGCCCGGCGCCTTCCTGTTATTTTTCTTTTCCGAGCGCTTTGTATATCTTCCCGAACTTCGGCGACCCCTTGAGGTATCCATGCAGACCGCAACCAAAGATCGCCGCATGGATCGCCGGGCCGACTGTGCTGACAAACGTCTCGCCGCCCGGGATTATTTGCTCGACGAGTCCCCATATTCCCACCGCCAAGAAGGTTATGATATACGGGAACGCCTGCGACTTCTTCAGACTGCTCCTTTGTAGGATCTGCCCAAGGAACGGCAACGCGGCCGCCACAGCGACATTGATAATCTTCTCAACGCCGAAGACGCCGCAAACCAGATTTGCTATCCCTTCCATGTCTCTTTCACTCCTTCCCTATCTTGAGTAATACCGCGTAAACTCCATATCGCCATACGCCGGCCGTAAAGTCTCTCCCCACAAATCCGCCGACGGAACTGACGATATCCTTCAATGTGCAATTAACCCAATCGATCTTGTCGATATTGATCCCGATCTCGATGATCCCGATATTGTTCTCTTCTACCGTCGCCATATAACCGAGCCGCAGATCAAGCGCGAGTTTGTCAGACTCAAGAAGCGACAATGTTATAGCCGCTCCCGGTTGACTTACCGCGAAGTCATATAGAACATTCACCTGTCCGTTCGGGAATACCGGCAAGTCAAGCCATGATCCCTCTTCGGCGCCAGCCTGACCGATTACCGAGAAGAACATGACCACCATTACCATCACGATTGCCATCTTTTTCATATCTATTCACCCCCCTTCTTTCTGAATATCCTCTTCCACCAATCCCATTCGTGCCATATCTTCGTTTCGATCAACGCGACAATGAGTACCGCCGCAATTGGTAGCGCGACGGCCGTCAGCACTTGCAACCATAAGAGATTCCCTTTCAACCCCTGACGAAAACTTTGACCAATGCACCGATCACCGCGAGGACGATCCCGGCCATAAGATAGTCTAATGTTCTGATCCGCCGGAATGCACCTTTGATCTTCTCCCTCAATGACGTGATCTCCCGTTCGTTCGGCGTGCAGTGATTCTCTCTCATTTGCTTGAATGTTGTTCCAATTCCGGCGAGTCTATTGTCGATTGACTTTAATGTTTCATTGTGAGATATCCCCTGCGTTTCGATCCGAACGAGCCGCTCCTTGACCGATCCGCCGGGAGTGTCGCCGTCAGGCATCGATCAATCCTATCTTCTTCGCTATGACTTCGATCTTCGCCGTCGCAGTCGAAGCCGCCGCATATTCCGCCTTCAGATCAACTACCGCCGGCGCCTTGTGTTCGTCAAGGACTTTCTGCGCCTCAATCTTCATGCCGTTTGTTATCTCCCCGTCAATTACGATTGCGATCTCTTTGTCGTCCATCGAGATTCCGTTGCCATATTCTCGGCCCTTGTCCTTGCCTATCTCCGCGATATCGCCACGATAGACCTTCACCGCGACTCCATTCAATTCTGTCTCCAACTGTCCGAGATTGATTTCCTTCTCCGGCTTTACTAATTTCAATACGCTCATATCATCCCCCTTCCTTATACTTATATCTTCAAGGCCAAACAGGTCAATGCCCGATCTTGTACGTCAACCGATCCAACTGCCGCAGTAAGTCGGAATTGACCCTTAATAGTATGCACTCCGGCCGCAACCGACAACATAAATGCTACACAAGACGGATTCCAACCACCAGCCGCACCAACCTTCAGATCTTCCGATGGCGACGCTCCGACCAATATCCTGAATTCCCGAATCCCTGCACCACCACTTTCAAGTGATGTCGCCATGTAATGACAAAGAAGAATCGATGGTACCGCGACTGTTACATTGAACGCACATACGGAATCATCAACATAAGCGGTTGTGTTTGTGTTCTGATTCCCCGGTGTCCCTGCATAATTCCATGCTCGATTCTGATCCGCCGCGAGGATCGGCGAGCCTGTCCCTTCATATGTTACCTGTATATTGTCGGTCGCATCAGCGGCGTTGAATCTTATCATGCCGGTCTTGAATTGATAGTCAACTTGAAACTCTCCGACTCCGGGAGCCGTCGCGACTTCGGCATAACCGGCGACCGTAACAGAACTCGGCGATTCCTGTCTCGGCACTTCGAGCAACTGGATATAATACGGCGCCCCGGCCGGTATTGTATGTGCCTCGTTGACAATGCTATTCGGCGTTAAGACTTGTGTGAACGGATCGTATCTCCAATTATATCTCGTTAGACTTCCACCCATTTTATCTTCCCCCTCTCATTATATTACCCTGTGTATTGTCATGTTCGCGGCTTCAAATATGATGTTTTCAGTATTAGTTTCATTAGCAACCCATATCTCGACTGTATCTGTCTTCACCAAAGACGGAATTATCCCTGAAATTGTAGTCGCTCTTATATCACCGCCACCGCCGAGAAGTGTTTTGTGCGCGTGTAGATTGTTATAGATTACCGTTCCGTTGTTTTTCCTGATATCAATAGCAAGCACAATCTCCGTGCCAGCCGTTTTCTCTATGCAAAAAGTACATACAATAAAATAGTTACCTGCAACGTCGATAACTATGTGATCGTTGGTGTGATCCGGCGTTGTGTAATTGAAAGGCCCGTTATTCGCAAAGGCGAGCATTTGAACATAAACTCCTGCTGTACCTATCGCCGTGGCGCCTGCATTGCCCTTTACCCACAACTCCCCGTAACATAGCGCAATTCCACTTCGATGAGTGATCTCCTGTGTTCCCCTGTCCTCGGTTAGCTGTTGCTGTAGTGCCACGACCGGATTGACCGGCTCGGGATCCGCACTCGCCACGCTCATATCAACCTTGATCCCCCCTGATGAGCATTTGTATTTTACCTTCTTGATATATAGATCATATGAGTTTATGAACGTGAACGTATAGGAATGAAGCGCCGGGGACGTTCCCGTGTTCGTCTCAAGTCTGACCTGTATCTTCACGTATTGATACGGAAGAACGGTTAATTCATTCAGGCTCAAATCCACAAGCGCCGCGAACCAGTCAAGCGTCAATGAGTATTGTGTCGGTACTGTAGGCCATACAGCCGTATCATGTATGCAACCGATCCGCCAATATCGGCGTTTTGTTCCCGTCGGCATTGCTCCTGAATCGTCCACAAGCGAGATCTCCCGGGTTGGCCCGTATGTTATACCATCGCTTGATTCGGCCGCGACATAAATCAATGACGTGCTTGCCGGTATATTATGCACGACCGATAATACGACATCATTTTCCGGCACTTCGCCGAAATCAATCGTGTTCCTTTGATATCCATATCCCGGGTGTATGAATGCGTCAAGATAATATATCGTGTCCTCGTCGTCATTTGTTATCTCAAAAGCCAAATATCGAACGGCGTCCTTGTCCCCGTCTGCTATGTCGGAGATATCGATATAGACTTTCTGCCATGTGTCAGCCACCTCGATGTAGAGATCAAAACTATTCTCATTATAATTCGCTTCACCAAACCAGAAACGGATATGCTGACCCCCTCGAGTTGCCCGGATCCATAATTCCAAGATCGCCCACCCTGTCATATCAATCGTTCCCCCACCGCCCAAGTCTCGCTCGATTCGTTCGTTCAAAGAATCTGTCTGGTCTGCCACAACTTTCAAGCAATATGTACCTTGTTGTTCCTCTACATCGTCGGAATAACATTGAAGTGCTCCTGCATCAGTCAGATAAAGTCCATCTATATAATCAAACTCCATATCCAGCTTGCCACTTTCTGTCCTAAAATCACCTGCGTAGAATTGAACCTTGCCAGTTGTATGTTGCAAATCCTCCAGAAGAACAGGGTCGCAAGTAATCAATGGAGTGACTCCATCAGCAGCATAAACTATTATCTGTATTGTGTCCGTATCTGCCACATTACCCGTTTTTATAAATCTGAAAACATAATCAGTCCCTGTTAACCAAGTGACACCCGTAGCAGCGTCTGGAACCCACGCAATACCACTCCACCAATGAGCACCTCCCCCCACATCGAAATAAACAATCCTGAAATCAAAACCAGCTAGGAAATATATAGAAAACTTGCCATGTGCTGTCTGGGTTGCTCCTGTGCCACAATTGCCATCCCACGTGTCATGCATCAATCCAAGAAATCCATGTCCTGATGTTCGTGCAGCCACCTGTGCTTTGATTCTGAAATCAAACGCTGCTGTTCCTAATATATCAGCGTCAGCGGTTTTGATAATTGATCCATCAGTAGTCGCGGGTGAATGAGTCGTGATCTTACCGCCCAACTCCACTACTGTACCATTGTTTGCTGTGGCTTTATCTAAATGTGGGTCAATAACATCATCATCAAACTCGTCTAAATAACTTGGTCCTTTGCTCGTCACCCATGCCGCCTGTGCCGCCGCATCGTTGGCATATTCCATATTGTCAATTACCGTCGGTGTAGGATTAGCCGCAAGCACAACATCTCCGGGAGTCGTCGCCGTGTCAATGTTCTCCTTCTTCTGGCTGAACCCTTCCCAATTCGCCTGACTTGTCAATATCTGATACCATGCTCCCCGGGCATATCCGATCCTCTGCGATATGATCTCATTCTGTAAGGTCACGTTCCTTGAGAATCGCCCTTTCGCAAGCGGCTTCGATCCCATGTTGACAATGTTTGTGAGGATCGTATGTCTGCCGGCCGCCGGCGTATCAATCAACGCGTCCCCGGGAGTCGTTGTGAGATCCGTCAGGTATTGCACGATCGCGGCCTGCCAGTCGGCCTGACTTGTCAGCGTCTTCGTTATCTCTGCCATTATGCCGGAACCTCTGTCAATAGAATGCGCGCCTTGCCGTCTGCCGATATTCTCTCCTTCAACAAAGTGATATCGACGTTCTTGATCGTGGAGCGTACTGTCGGATAGGCATACTGTGTGAGCTTCTCCGTTCCCCATTGTGTCGCGTCGGCAATATCAAGGACAGAAGGCGCGGTAAGAACCTTTGACCGGATCCCGTATATCCCCTGACTCGTTGCATCATTGAGAGTCACGATATAATTCGATCCCCCTGTTGTCTTGCCGCATTTGATATACAGACGATTCGCGATCTTTGTCGCATCTTCCTGTGGAACGAAACTGTCCATGTGCTTCCCGACTGCCTTGATCGCCGCTGTCTGAAGCCCTGTGTCTCGCGGCTTGAAGAAAAACTCTTGATATTCGTCTACGCCGAAGACCCAATTCCCGGCAAGCCGCGCGAGCTCACCCATTACTTTCTTTGCGTCCACCAAAAAAAACTGTTGATCTTGTACTGTGTAGGCCGTCGTCTGTATCTTCCCGGCGTTATAGATGATATCACTTTGTGGCGTGACCTCGTTCTGGACAAGATGTTTCACTATATCTTCGACCTTCTCGGCCGCATATACCCGGTTGAGTATGACGCACCCTTGCAACTGATTATAATATCCGACCCCGGAGTAAACCTTTCGCCGGTCCGTACTTCCCAACCGCGGCAATTCGGTTACATAGCCGGCATACCACGGGACTATCGACTGAAAGAGATATACCACAATCTTGAAACTGTAATCGATCAGGAATGGCGGCTCTCGGAGCAATGTCAACTTGAAATTACCGCTCCCGATCTCCCCAAGCGCGAAGTCAAGGATCATATATGCGCGCTCATTTATGCTCGATAACTGACCTATCTTGACGCCGTTGCGGTCATAGACAATCGCGGTAAACTCCGCGATCTGTGATAACTTCTCCTGAACGGTAAGATCTGCATATTCCCGATATCGCCGTTCTTCGCGATATCTCCCCGTCCGATATTCTGTTACCCTGTGGACGCTCACAATTTGCGCTCCCGATATTCCGTGAGGATCGTTACGTCCGCGCCGGTATATTCCAGACTGTTTGATCCTTTCAATAACGGGAGAAAAGAACCATCGAAGGCCGATATCAGATTCGTCCCGTCCCTTGTGACTGTTCCTTCGTGACAATCGATCACGACAACTGAACCGATATAAAAGCCTGTATCCTGATAACGAAGTTTCCGGTTGTCGTCTGTCGCATTCGCAAGTGTCATGTCGGTGTTGTTCGCGATCGCTGTTATCGTAAATATCGGATATGTCTCGGCACTTCCGTCGTTGGCCAACACGAAAACCCACGGACTACTCGTGACAGTCTGCGTATCCGATGTCAATGCCGCGTCATACCAGAATGGATCCTCACAAACACACGTAAAGGCTACCTTCGCGATACGCAGGAAACCGCCCTCGACAAAACTGTGCTTGAAGTTCGATATCCTTTTCACCTTGATATAATTGCTCACGCCGTAAGATAATTGTAGATCCTCTTTGTAAAGCCATGATGTCAACTCGAAATATGCCGCCTCATAAGCGGCCTGATTCACGCCCTGAACGATCCCCTCGATCTGAAGCACTCGCACCCGAAGCATACCATCGGCCATGTCCCGGCCGCCATGACTGAAGGCCGCCTCTGCTGTCTTCGATCTCTTCTTCCACGAAAAACTCCCGAGCCGGAATGTATCATTCAACGTCAACTCGTTAAGGTCCGTATCTTTCAGTTTCAGACTCATACCGCCGTCCTTATCTCTTCTCTTACCGCTTCCCCGAGTTCTCTTCCTATCTCTTCAATATCAGTCTCCGGCGAAATGCCACCTTCAAAGGTGACGTTGACTGTGACCGCGCCAATCCCTGCGGCCGCCAATGTTGCCGGCGTCCCGATAACTTCGTTCTCATGCGCTGTCACAAGATGCGGCGCCCCGGCTCCTTCGCTCTGGAATGACGGGATCGGGAGTCTCATTCCGCCCGGGCCAACCATGCCGCCTTCAGCAAACCCAGCCGCCGCCCTTATTGCCGCCTTTGCCGCGAGTGAGGCCGCTAATATCAAGGGGATCATCAGGAGCGTCGCACCGAAAGACATGGGGGCCTCGGCTGTCGCGATACCAACTTCTGTCGCCACTGTTGTTGCGAGCTTCGCGATTTTGGCGTCTACGTACTCTTCGATATGTGCCACCATCGCCTTCTTCGTTGCATCTGCAAGAGCTTCGCCAAAAGTTTTTTCGCCCTTGACTATTTCGTCGGATGCTTTGCTCGATACTGCCTTGATTTTTTGCCATGCTGATGTCCAGTTTTTCTTCCATGCTTCTGTCGTCTTCTTTTCCGTCAGATTAAACTTCACGCCATTTGCCGCAACCCATGCCGTGAAATCTTCTCTTGAGATTTTCCCTTCTTCCATCATCCCCCAGAGAGCCTCTGTTCGGCGCATATATTCCTCAAGTTCGGCTTCCGTGTATCCCCGGATAAGATCTTTCAACTGTTCTGTTGTTTCCATCTTCTGTTCTGCCGCCTCTTGCGTTATCTCTGCATTTTTTATAACTGCCTCATTGACTGGCCCATACATTCCCGGGACAGCCGCGATCTTTGCCGCGACTTCGTCAAGGCCAGTCTTGAATCTTTCAAACATAATGCCACGCTTTAACTGTGCCGCTTCACCTGCGGCGACTTCTTCATCACCGGCCGTTATCATCAAATCAATGTTTTTAATTACATTGCCTGCGCTCTTGTCATAGAGATTGACAACTTGCATATAAACCCTTGCGCCTTGAAGCATAAGCCCAAAGGCCTTCACGCCTGCATTGCCGACTTCCGTCCATGTGAACGACAGGAAGTTCAGGCCATCGACAACAAACCCGAGCCCCTTCACTAAATTGACAATCCCTGTCTTCACCAGTTCGGCCATTTGCAACTGATGTGCGCGTATCCATTCAGTCGCTTGCATAATCGCATCCTGCAAGATTCCAAAGACTATACTCAAGCCCTGATTCTTGACTATCACATCTCCGGCTGCCGCCGACATATCCTCAAGGCGAGCTTTCATTCCCTTCATAGTGTTCGCCCAACTTCCCCCTGTGCGCTCCATGTCACCAATCGCCGCCGTGCTTCCCTTGACTATGAGCGCATATGCCGCCTGTGCCTTGTCTGCGGCCGTCAATTCCTCTTTCGAGGCCGCAAGACCCATGCCAAGCGCTTCCTGTTGGACTGTAGTGGCATTCAGCACGACTCCGTACTTCTTCATGGTCTCGTAATTACCGACAAGAGCGCTTTGAACGTCCGCGATAACCCTCTCGGTCGGTAGATTGTTGAACGAGCCAAGATCCGCGGACAGTTTCACCACTTCAAACGACATACGGCCGGCCGCGTCTGCCGCCATTCCCATCGGCACAAGTAGATCCTGAAAGGCCGCGAGATTCGCTTTCGCTTCCCTTTCGCTCATCTTGAAGGAGTCCACCAAAACAGAAGCCCACTCATTCGCCTTGTCTATTTGTGTCGCAAAGACTGTCTCAAACTTTGCGATTGTTTCTTCCAGAGCCGAGGATGCGGCGATCGCCGCAAGCGCCTGATTCGCTATCCCCCGGAGCGCGGCCGCCATTTGTCGCATGGCTACTCCGGCAACGTTCGCGATCACGTTTCCGAGCGCAACTGTCGAGACAGAAGTCCCCTTGAGCGCTCTTTGTGCGCCCTTCGACTCGCCGTCTATAACAAGCGTGACTTCTTCTTTTGCCATATTATTTTAACCCGAGCCGCTTCCTTGCGCTTGCTGTAAACTCCTTCGATTTTTGTTCCGTGACTCGTCTCCTTTCGCGCTTATCGAGTGCGCCGATATAGCACATGAGCGTCTTCCACGGCATCTTCATGATCCCTTCGTGCGATTCATTGATCATCACCTTTACGGCGATAAACAATTCGGCCAACCTTATGTCTTCGGCTGGCCCTTGTCTTTTTTTGGTGTGTCTTCATTCTGAATCTTCTTTATGTCCCGGCCATAAAGGAACGCGATTATCAGCGGGACCTGCGTCGCGAGATCCAGTTTCATCAACTTGTCCATCCCGATCGGATCTATGAAGAATGCCCGGAGTGTCTCCATCAAGATTTTGACCGCCGCTTCGGATTGAGGATCCTTCTGTTGCGCCTTTGATGCCGCCATAAGTTTCAGCGTCAACTCGACACTCCCACCGCCGGCCACCTTATAGTCCTTTTTGTCGATCCTTATCGTCCGCGCCGGCGGCACGAACGCGTCAAGATCCAGTATATCGTCAGCCATTTTCCCGTCCCCTTTCTTTCCTCTCCGATTACTCTCCGGAGTTTGTATCGTAGTCCCTGCTATATGTTCCTTTGATTACCGCATCGATTATGTTATCGGTAGTCACCTTCCGCGCATATCCGACACATTCCTGAAAGATCGGCGCGGCTTCCCCGGCCAAATGAACCGCCGCTCCGATATGCTTGATGTTCTTGCATTCAATCTGCATCGATCTTTCGGTCGCACCGGCACCATAACCGGCTTTTACTGTGAGATTGCCATCATCCAACGTGTCAACAACCGCCGTTCCACCGCCATAATAGACCGCCTTGTAATGTGTCGCATTCTCAAACTTGAGCGTGAAGGCAACTTCGACCGTCAGTAACTTCGCTATGATCGCCGCTCTTGTCATTGTCGTCCCGTACCATTCGTCGAGATTATTTGAGAGTTTGATGCTGAACTTGCTGATCTCCGTCGTCGGTACGCCGTCATGCGTATAGACCGGCGTATCGAAAAACATGATCGGATCGTTATCCTCATAGGTCGGAGTTCCGGGCATAGTCAAAAGCGCCCCCTTTGTCCCCATGAGAGTCGCTGTCACCTTCCACGGCTGACTACTTTCACCCTCAATCGTGATCTCGCTTATAGCACAATCTTGTATCCTTTCGACAAACATTGCTGTTGCAGGATCAATGCACCGCTCTATCGTGAAATAGTGCGGCAAGGCTGGCGTCAACGTGTGTTGCATCGGTGGACCTGCGGCATAGGAGTCGGCGCCCATAGCCATAGCAAGGAAGAACCCAGCAACGTCCGGCCTCGCGTAAAATGAGACCTCTCCCCCGGCCTTATGTGTGCTTTTGTAAGCCTCGATTATATTCCGTCCTTGTCCGCCTTCCACCGCCTTGATATCATCTTGCTCCTGCAAAAGACTTTCCGAGAGGTACTTGATAAATAGACCCACTTCCGGCCCCCACGCCGTCCCGAAAGCCGTCTGTTTCCCCATCCCGATATACCCGTTCGTGGTCAAATATGACAATTTACTTCACCTTCCTTTCTTTTTTCTTGTCTCCGTCTCCGTAGATCGGCTCGAATCCGTTCGAGACCTTCGCGCGCTCTTCTGGTAACGGATAGATCTCGCCCGGCTCCATGCATCCGAACTCCGGACTCATGGCCGGCGATGTCCCCATGAATCTCGCGCCGATATATTTGTCTTTGTCACTCATTACCCATCCCCCCTTAATCTTCTTGTTTCATTCCTGTTACATCTAACTCGGCCACCATAAGCGGCCGTTCCCGATCCAATATGACACCAACATCACCACTCGGGATCACTCCTCTTATATTGACCGATCCGCCGAATTTCTGATTCGCTTTGAACGCAACGAGAACATCCTCGATCAATTCCTTAATCAGATCCTGCGCTCTCTTTGCGTCAACCAACTTAACGTAAAGTCTCAAGATCCATTTATGCGTTATCGTGAAAGATTGCGATTCCGTCTGTCCTTGCTCAAAACCAGAATAGAAAAGTGTCGCGGCCGGGAGTGCAGGGATCCTCTTTGGATCATAGTCCAATACAGTCTTGAGCGCCGGGAGTCCACTCAATATAACCACAAGTGCGTCCTCGATTTCGCTTATATCGTATGAAGCCATTATCTAAATCCCATGTCCCGGGTGATATCCTTTACGGCCTTCTGTAAGGTCCTCTTGATCGGCGCCCGGGCTTTCTGGATTCCCCTCTTGAAATAGTGCTTCGCTTTGAGTGTTACCTTCTTCGCGAAGATCCACTTCTTTTGACGCTTGTCAAACCATGCGAGCATCTTCTTGATCCTCGGCATAATCACTCCGCCCTTCTCCTGTATCCTCGCATAGACCTTATTCACCCCGAGGATCCCCTTCAATGGCGATTCCATGCGGTATGTAGTAGATCGCATGAGCGCTCCCGAGAAGATCCCCTTGCGAAAGCCGGCTCCCCATCCCGGCGTGATATTCTTCTTGACCTCTCCCTGTGCTATTATGAGCGACTTCAGGATCGCTGGCCGAAGCCTTCGCCCTGCTGTCGATTTAGGATCTCTTAATCCCCGGGCAAGTGCCGGCGGAATCTTGATCGCGATTGTCATTCCGTCTGCCATCATCCCGTCCTTATATTCCGGTATGGCGCGAGCAATCCCCTGACGATCGGACTGAATAGGTCTGCCGGCGCCTTCACAATCATTCCCTCGGCGAACGTGTCCGAGAAGTCTGCGGCGTCCCTCTTATAGAAAAACTCGACTTGTTTCAATGCGGCTTGTTTCAGATCCGGCGGAAGGTCTGCCTTCGCGACGGCCAACCCAGCCGAATACTGGATCTCGACATTCTGGAAGCCTTCCGGGAAGGCCGCATATGTAGACATCAAGACTCCTGTCGCCGCGTTATACTTGAAGTTCGACACAGCTTGCTCCCCGTCGTATTCGTAAACTACTTTTGTCAGGACTGTAATCGGCCAATGCCTCAACATCAACATCTCCGTTCCGTTCCCGTCATAATCTTCGGTAAGCGCCTGAATGATGAAGATGTTGTCGCAATAGACCTCAAACATTGAGGATACGTTGTTGATTATCGTCTCAAATAGCGTATCCTCGGCCGTCGAGGCCTCCTTGAGATATAGTTTGATCTCGGTCTTGTCTATTATCGCATTTGCGTTGAGCGCCATCCGTCAGCCACCTTCTCTCTTTTTACTTCTTGCCCTTTTTGGCCTTCTTGTCTTTCTTGTCTTCCTTGCCTTTGAGAAGATCTGCGCCCTTGCCTTCCGCGCCTTTCTCGTCCTTCTTCTCGACATCTCCGGGCTTCATGGCTCTGTCGTGCTCCGGTTTCTCTTCCGCCTTCGTAAGAGACTCCCGGGACAATCCCTGACCGGTTGTATCTGTGATCACGTCCTGATAGTCCTCGCGCCGTGCGATAAAACTGTGCGTGATAAGCGTATTCGCTCTTGCTTCATCAACCGGCACCTTCAAGATCTGTCCCTTCATGTGTCGCGCTCCCCTTTCGACAAGATTGTCGATCACGGAGACATAGACCTTTTTGTTTTCATCTGACACTTGTTTTCCCCCTTTCTTTGACTCCGGCACGTCATATGCGAAGTCATCGTCGTCTTCGTCCTTCTCTTCCAAAGAGGGAGCCGACAATATCGACCCCCCCTTGTTTTTCACCCACGGGACATCACCGATCCTTAATACGATGACTTATACTCCCTTCTGACTTTCGTCAATCGGTTAGGAGCGAAGGAATCCGGCCACATGCGTTGCGCAGATTGTCGTGCAACTACCAAATCCCACGAGTGTTGCTTGTCCTTTGCCTGTAACAAAAACAGCCGTATCATTCTCTTTTGTTACCGTTGCGGCACCGACTTGAAACATCCAAGCCGGTCCAGTCGCCCCACCACCAATGCTAAAAGCGTGGAATCTTGCCCCTGCAGAATAACTATTTACGAAGTTGGTTTGCATGGTGTATGATACATTGGCTTGGACGGATAGTATCTCGATGAATTCATACAAGGTTGGATCAACAACGTCCTGCACCATTCCATAATCATTCGCAACGATTCCGGCGGTTACTGTAATCGGGAATATCGCCTGTCCCGTTGCGGCCGCCCCCGTAGATGTTTTTCGGCTTCCCGGTATACTTTGATAGAGATTCATTGTTGATCCCCCAAGATCATTTGTTACCTCGAGCCACGTGATAATCCTCTGCATGGTGTCTGATGCCGGAAGAACAAGCGATAGCACGTTGCTACTCGTTTTCGTCTCCGTAAAATATGTCTTCATTTTTCCATTCCCCCTTCTTTAGACTCGATAGGGAGAGGACGTTTTGACCCTCTCCTTATCGGCTTCATCTTCTCGTTATCCCGGTAGTATCCCGGTCTGACGACTGAACTTCGTTATGTCGTCCACATTGAACGCTACTCGCTTCACCGAGCGGAATGCTGTCAGATCGTATTTGAACCATGCCTCACCGCCCGAGTTTGCCTTGATCACGATTCCCTTCCGGTCTCCGATGTGTGCATGGTTGAAGTCTCCTGCAACCATGTAGGACTCGTTGGCTCCGGCTCCGAGATTCCGGGGAATATATTTGTTGGCGAACGTGTCGTATCCCCATATCGACCTCGGCACGTTTTTATCTGCCGGCATCTGGTAGATATAGCGCCCCTCGTCGTCCTTCAGCTTCCTCAATGCGCCCGTCTCGCGGATCGCATGGAAGATCTTTACTTCTTCGGCCTCGGCCTCTTCGACCGCAGACAGCATGTCGCTTACCCCGTCCAACAGATCGCCGCCGTAAGGAATTGTCGTGATCCCAGCCAGATTGTAAATCCCGGTGAGAGGATCTCCGCCAACGCCTGCCCCCTGTATGAACGCGGTCTCTTCTCCCCTGATCATAGCCTTCGCGAACAGGTCGAATAGGACCGCGTCAACGGCCGGGTCGGAATCCTCAAGCAACTCGTCCGACACGATCGTTATCGTGCAAAGTTTATACGCGGTAAGTACCATCTGCCCGAATACAGGATCGCTCTCGGACTTGATAGAACTCTCATCGATCCAGTATGCCGTCACCCCATCTGTCACAACAGGAACAGTCAGCACGTTCGACTTCATCGGCCATATCTGCGCGACGTTTCTGATATAGGACTTCTCCTTTATCAGGTTGATCAGTTTGTTGCTCTCTTCGGTTGGCACCAAAAAGCCCCCGGCCGCCGGAGTGCCTTCTGACAATGCCTTCGCTTCTGCCGTATCCTCTATTTTGTATTTCTCAAGGATGCTTTTGTCGTTTTTCTTGATCCCGAGAAGCATCTCACGGAATGAACGATCCTTATCGCCCTTTCCCGTGTGTATGGCTGGCCCCTGCCCTGCCGCACTCATCTCTCCGATCGCTCCGGAGAATTCCTTCACTACTTCCTTCATGCTCTCGGTTATCGTCTCCTTCAGCGTCTTCGCCAAATCACCGAGCGTCACCGCTTCCCCGGCATTCTTCTCTTTGTCGGCCTTCTCCAAATCTTCGAGTTCCGATAAGAGTTCTTTTTCGTCTTCGGATAGTTTGTCGATTTCTTTTGCTCGCAGGACTGCAAGCATTTGAATCTGCGTCTTATCCACCGTTTCTTCCCCCTTTCAATAAATCGTCAGCCTATAGTTTCCCTTGTCTGCGCCTAATTTCTCCAGCGACGATTTCCTTGACGTCGATTCCCTTAATCGCTTTCACGAGGGAATGAACGGTGTCACCTGAAATCTCCGGCTCCCCTTTGTTTGCCTTGTTATATAGTATAACCCCTTTTCGCGGTTTGTCAAGAGTTCCGGTATCCTTCTTCGGTTTGCTCGGCTCCTGTGCTGGTTCGCTTGCGTCCAGTAAGGCTTGAAGCGCATCGATCGCGGCCTTGACTGCCTTCCGGCTCTTCGCGGACAATATCCGGCCTGCTTTCAATCGGCCTATCTCTTCAAGTAGCCTTTCGTTCGCTTCCTGCGATTCCCGTTCTGTCTCGGCTGGATCCATGCTTGAAGTAGTTTCTTCGCTCTTACCGGCCGCTTCCCATCTCGAATTAAATATCTCGCCAAAAAGCATATTATTATGTAACTCAAGCCCTTTGCCATGCTCCTTGACCCATGCCTTCGCCTTCGCCATTGTCCAACCTTTCGCCTTCAGGAACATATACTTCTGGACAGTCGTTGTCGTCTCTCCCTTGAGTCTCCCGATCGTGGCCTGTATCCCCTGCGCCTTGCTGATATCGATCACCCGGAAGGATCCCGGCGTAAACTTGCCCGGGGGCCTGACCCGAATATGGATATGAGTCTCGGTCTCTTCATCCTTTTCTTCTCTCTCTTCGGCCGACTTGATAATCAATTCAGCCGTCTCATGACTTACTTCCGTTATTTCTTCTTTTTTTAATGCGTTCATAAACTCGATGTCTCTTTCTGTAAGCGCTTCTGCATTGGCCGGGACCGGGATACAAGAGTTCTCCATCAGTTCACACTTGCGGAATATGTTCGGGTCTTTCTCGTCCCTCTTTGCCCGGAAGCCTACGGAGAACGCATTGAGATATCCTTCGCTGTATAGGTAGAAGATCTCTTCCCCTTTCTCTGTCTCCGCGAATCGAATCTTCGCAAGTAGCCCTTTTTCGTCTGTCCTGATCCAGAGCGCCTTCCCAACCGGCGGCGATCGATAATCATGCGCCCACAATACGACAGGATTCTTGCGATAGTTCGCCAAGATCCACTCACCCGGCGGAATATACTCGCCCATGCGGTCCTTCTTGCCGGTTGAGACATAGGCCACCAACGTCCTTGCCTTCTTGTCGATATCCTTGATCTCTGCGATAAACTCCTTGAATATCTTTTCCATATTTATCCCCCCTTCATTCCTTGACGTGCGGTAATAGACTGCACGTGCAATTACAAACATTCCCCGATCCGCCTGCAGGATCCCCGGGCCTCAACATTCCATTTGAAAACCTCTCACCTATCTTCACGCGCTCTCCGTTCATCCTGACATGCTCCGGACGTGGATCGAGTCCGCCGCCACCATGTAGCCACTCCTTCTCTTCCACCACTCCGCTCTCGGCCCACATATGTTCTGTCGCTTGATTCTCGACCTCTGCGATCTCCGTCCGGGCGATCCTGACTGCCCGGTACGTCTCGGCTTGACCGAAGACCTTCTTGACCCGCTCCGATATCGCCTTCATGTTCTCTCCCTCGGCCATGCCCTCGTTAAGTTCGGCCTTCAACTGTTTGATCGTTGTGTCGTTCGTCTCGAATGAGAAGCGGTGAGTCTTTTCCTCAAGGAACGTCTGTGCCACCGGATTGTCCAGACTGAAAACCAGATCCAGATCCGCCAACCTGATCCCGTGTTTCGCTCCGGCCTCATAAGCGCCTTCCATATGAGGCCGCCCTCTCTCCGCGAATTCCTTCTCGGCTTCGGTCCGGAAGAACAGGAACGCATCAGCCGCGTCCTTCGATAACGCTCTCCCCTGATAATACTCCCTGACGTTCTTCAATACTTCCTTTTCCTGATCCCTAAATAGAGATCTCATTGTCGCCATCATAAGCGTCGTCTGCGTGTCGAAGCGTTGCCGATATAGAATTGAGGCGCGTTCCCGGGAGAAGATCGCCTTTGTTTTCTTCCCGTCTCCATTGTCCCCGTCTTTCGGCTTCGGTATAGGCTTCGCCGGAGTCGGCGCCGCGCTCCCGATCGGGATCATCTGCATCGGCATGATCGGGACGGTTCCCCACTTGACCGGCTTCTCGCCATCTTCTTCACGTTCCATGTTGATCGAGGCATATCCCGTCTTGAGCCGGCTCTCGCGTTCCTTCAATAGCAATTCCCTGTTTTCCGGGACCGGGTCGTCATATTCTACTCGGAGATGAGCGTTCCCGTCCTGCGGATACATCGGCATCAACTGCTCATTGAGTTTCTCCTGATTCCTGATCAACTTCGGCTTGACGTTTTGTAGCATGAAGGTATAGATCCCGGCTTCTGCATTCGCCCTGTTGACGTTCTCGACCATTCCCAACACCGAAGGCGGCACCCGGAAGATTGCCATGATCGTGTCCCGATTGACATTCTTGCTCTGGATATATGCCAACTCCCGGGCCGATAACTGTATCTGCTGGTACTTGAGTCCCTTCTCCAAGATCGCTATCTTCCCGGCCTTGTCAGGTCCCTTGTGCATCTGATTCCATTCAAGTCTCATTCTGTTACGGATCGTTTCTCCCAATGGCAAGTCGGATTGAAGTACCGCGTCCGGGATTCCCTGATTCCTGAATATCGCCGTCTGGTATTCATTCATACTCTGGTTGACATCTACCTCATAAGCCGCGGCCATAAGCGGCCCGACTCCATAATACATATCATTCGGGTTCGGATATTTGAAGTGGATGATCTCTTCGACCTCAAACTTAATCGCTTCCGATCCCGGCTGTTGGAAGATGTAGCCTTTGATGAAGTTCTTTTTCTCTGGGACGATCTTCATGTATTGAGACGGGACCGGCCATATCTGACTCGGCGCCTTGAAGCCGTCCTTCACCATATACCAGTATGCGTTCCCTGTCAGTAATTGATACACTTCCGTTATCTCTCTCAACATGAAATTGTTCATAAACGGATTGACCTCGCGCCATAAGTCCCAAAAGATATGATCCTCGACCGGTTCCTGTCTGCCCCCCCTCTGGACATACAGATTGATCGGTATCATGGCCGCCGCTTCGGATATCGCGCTTACGCAAGCATAGACCCATGACAGATTGCTCTTGACCTGTCTCGCGAAGTCTGTCGGCCGCCACTTCCCTTGAGCCGACTCCCACACGTCAAAGAATGAATCGAAATAGCCCGGCATCGCGTCCTTGAGGAATAACCGGCCTATCTCCTGCCGGATATCTCTGACCAACTCCTTAATCACTTATCTGTCCCCCTTTCAAGGAAACCGACGGAACAGGCTTGCCGCCTGTGGGCATTGATTGATTCGGCGTCTCGCACTTTCACATTTCCTTGACAACTTGTCAACTTTATGTACCATATTAAAGAACACTACGCCGGCTTCCATTTATCCGCTTACCACTCGTTGTCCCCGACTTCAAACTCGTGTCCTTCAAATCTCGATTTTACCGTTGCGTCCGACATCGGATCGAGTCTGTCCACAAAGTGTCTTCTCAATATCCCCATGACTTGCCTTTTCATATCCTCATACGACGCACGGGAATTGATACCCATAGTCAACTCGACCTCTTCCGTTGTGCCATCCGGCCACGTTATCTCAAACACGACCGCATATGTCCCGTTCGGATTCTTGAACCCGATTGTCTTCGCTTTTACTGTCGTCATTTTCCCTCACCCTTCCTTTCTGTTTCTGCTGGGATTGTCCAGTTACCACATAATGGACACCAACAATAGACGATATCACCTATCCGCTTATAAAAATGATCATGTTTCATTTCATTTCACTCTCCTTCTCTTCGATCTCTCTCTTGATCTGCCGCGCCACGCCAGCCTTGACGCACTTGCATATCACCGGCCCCCGGGTTCGTCCCATTATGAGCCATCCGGTTATCCCCCGGCCATAACAACTACCGCAACCATCCTTCGCATAAGTCGCGATCTTCGCTTCGGCTTCCCTGACTGACTTCGGTATCGGGTCTTTGATCGCTGTCGTCATGTCGTCAACAACGGACTCCTTTCGACATAAGCCTTCACCGCAAGCGATATGCTCCAGAACGGCTCCCCGTGTCCATCCGCGCTCTCCGGCGCCTTGAGACTGTTATCGACCGAGAGGAATTGTCTCTTCTGTCGTTCGTCATTCAACAATATGATCCGGCCCTGATTGAACATCTTCTCCATATCGACCGCGAGTTGTCCTTCTTCCTTCGCCGTCAACGTGACCCCTTCCATTTCGTCCGGTAATTCTCCCCTCTCTGCGAAGCCATCGAACTCTCCCCGGGTTGCGTCATAGTTATGACCTATGATCCCGAAGCGCTTCCCGGCTCTCTCACAATGTTTCACCTGATCGGTGTAATCGATCCCGTCAAACCAGTATGAATGGACCTGCACCAGATACTCGACCTTCTTCGACTCCACTATCTCAAAGACTGCTATGTGTGCCGGGTGTCGCTTCTTCCCGATATCAAACCCGGCGACTGATTCCCCGAATTCGTGATCGTCCTTCGGCGACTTGATTATCCCGTAGTTTATCAACTGCTTATCGAGCGCCATCTCATAGTCGTGTTCTTCCATGTAACTGTCGGCCATGCGTTGCGGTATGAGCATATATTCCTTGAGGAAGTTCTTCTTCCCTGTCTCGTTGATCTCGATGTCCCGAAGCCGAGCCGCCGTGAACATCTCCGGCCACAATGGCGGCGCCTTTCGTCCATTCGGATACGCTGTGTTCCATTCCCAATCCCACGCCGGCCGCGTCTTGAGTACGAAGAAGATATCGGTCTTATCCTGTGCGGTCCCGACCAAATGCAGAAAGCCGCCTTCTCTCGGAAGCGCTGTCACTTCGGCCTCGAACGTCTGCGTTATCTTCTCGATCTGTGACACGTCCAGTCGCTTCGTGGGATCCCGGAGTATATCGTCACATATCACGCCATCCGGATGTCTCCCTCGCTTGAATGAGAAGATCCCGGCCGGCTTCAACGTGAAGATATGATCCCCGACAAGATACTCCATGAACGTGTCGGCTGTCGGCTTCAGGTCCCGTATCCCGTTGAAGAATGGATTGACTTCGACGTATTGCTTCGTGCGCTTGATCTTCTCACAGGCCAATTCGTCCGAATACATGATATAGAGATACTCGACTACCTTCCCCGGCATACCGCCACATCGGAACAGTAGCCACATAACGAACGCCAGCAAGACCGTAGTCTTCCCATGTTTCCGGGCCGCTCCCGTGCAGGTCTTCGTCCCGTTCTGTAAACGCCTACATAACCGGTTGAGCCAGTCCCCCCTCACGAATTGTCCCTCGATCTGTTCCGCGCTGATTGTGAATATCGTATTGAAGAAAAACTCAAAGTCATTTCGCGCTCTTCTTGCTATTGCCGCCCGGAAGTGCGAGTCGTCTTTTTCCAAACTCTTCGCGTAGTCTATCGCCTGACCATCTATCGTATCCGTTCGCTTCACTACTCACCCCCCCGAATATGTTAAGGTGTTGATTGACTGATATCTCCGATATTAAGCCATTCATCCGCGCCAACTTTGTCGCGGTCTCCGCTATCTCCCGAAGGAAGCCGATCTGGTTGAATCCTGCCTTTTCTCCCTTGAATTTCTCCCATGCCGCGCTGACGACCTTCTCATATATCCCGGCCACCATGATCTTGATCTGTGGAACGTCGCGGGTCTCCGCTATTGCTTTCAGATCCATACGCACCACGTCCTGTGTGATTCCGAATTCGTCTGCTACTTCCGGGATTGTGTATCCTGTGCCTATACGCCGATATTCTTCAACGCGCCGATTCCATAATTGCTTGTTGTTTGCTGTGGCCCGGATACCCTGTTTTCTCTTTGTTTTGTGACCCTTTGCCATTACATACAGTATACGTGAGTATCCCGATATGTCAAGAGTTCGGCCCGATTAGGCCTGTCTGTCCGTTTTACTTATTTTCGATTTCCGTCTCGCACGCCTCTATTATGTCATTTAACTCGTCTTCCGTGAATCCACCACTTGCAATCTCATTTATTACTTTCTCTGTCCGACTCTCTTCTTTATTTCCCACGTTCCACCCCCCCCCTCTCCGCTTTGTCTATTGATCCGATTCTCGTTCCCCTTCGTTCATTGTCTTAACCATTTCGTCCCAATCTGCCTTCTCCTTTTTCTCCAATCCCTTCGCGACAATCACGCTGTCCCTCATGGCATATATGATCTCTTTCAGAGTTTCGCGAACATATTCTTTTCTTCTGCCGCGAGTCTCTATCACCGATTTGCAATGTTCCTTTGTGCCATCCGGATTGTGTTCGTACATTATCTCGATGCATTTCGTATCCATCAGAAATTCTCCCCCACCATTCCATGTCAACTGTATCACGATACCAATCCCCTTTTCTTTCCTTCTTCTTCCGTCTCCTTTATTATCTCTTCACATGTCCGGGGATCCGTTACTTTGATCCCGCATTCTCCGCCCGTTTTACCTATGCACATGCCTTGCCCTCTTCTGCACCATTCCGGCGCATATGTCTCTGCCTGATCCCTTGTTTCAACCGGCTTTCCTGCGACTTCGATCTTCGTCAATACTTCCCCCGGCG
>Ga0209991_10000147_pt1 | contig 31022 bp, 31 predicted proteins | sample ChitaG_FD_183167 | JGI IMG/M metagenome (GOLD analysis project Ga0209991, IMG submission 183167) | Deep subsurface microbial communities from South Pacific Ocean to uncover new lineages of life (NeLLi) - Chile_00310 metaG (SPAdes)... | ecosystem: Environmental > Aquatic > Marine > Oceanic >... | reverse complement strand
ACCTTGTTGTAAGGCACCATATAGCTCGTTAAAACTCATTGGAGTAGGTTTTGCTCCCATTGCACGGAAGGTCTCAATTTGAGCATTGCTTTCAGGAGTTCTAATCTTAAAACCTTTCAAATCATCAGGGGTTTTAATGGGTTTATTGGAAGTAATCATCCTAAAACCAACTTCCATTAAACCTATAATTCTCATCCCTTTTTTTACTAAGACTTTTCCCATATCATCCATAAGATCACTGTACATTACCGCCTTAATCTGTTCTCGATTAGTATAAAGATAGGGAAAATCAAAAAGAGCAAATGCAGGATCATAAAGATTTACTAATCCAGTAATAGTCATTTCCAAGGTTCCTGCAGTTAAAGATTCTTGCATTTGTCTTTCATTCCCCAGCTGTGCACTAGGATAGAACTTTAAAGTAATTCTACCGTTGGTTTTTTCCTCTATGATTTTTTTACTTTGTTCAAGGCCAAGCTGGTAGGAATGAGTTGCAGTATGACCGTGCCCCACTTTTATTATAATGGGTTTTTCAGCAGCAAATAAGCTAACAGAAAAGATTATTAAGAAAATACAAGCTAGCATTAAGATAAATATTTTTTTGTCTTTCATTTTATTTTCCTCCTATTTATTTTATTTTATTTCCCTTGTGATATCCCAAGGTAGAGAAATTTAATATATCATCGCCCAAATACTAAGTTTGGAATCCAGGTAACCAGTATTGGAATATAGGTAATAATAAAAAGAACAATTATAGGTGGGATCAAGAATGGTAAAATAGATCGCATTAAATCTTCTACTTTCATATTAGAAATTTGACTAACTACAAAAAGAGACATTCCTATAGGTGGAGTTGCAACTCCAATCATTAAATTTAGTGTCATCACTACTCCAAAATGAACCAAATCGATGCCTACAATATTTAATAAAGGTACCAAAATAGGAACTAAAAGAATTAAAGCAACACCAGCCTCCATTACACATCCGAAAAATAGAAGCACAATGTTTAAGATAAGCAACATAACATATCGATTCATCGTAATCGCAGTCAAAGCATTTACTAATTTACCAGATATATCACCCAAAAGAAGAAGATATGAGAAACTACTTGCATTTGAAATTATGAACGTTACTATAGCGGTCGTTATCATGGTATCAAGTAAAATTTTTGGAATATTTTTTATCTTAAGAGTACGATACACAAAAAAAGAAAGAACAAAAGCGTATACCGCAGCAACTGCTGCAGCTTCTGTAGGAGTAAATATACCACTAATAATTCCACCTAAAATAATAACCGGAGTAAGAGTAGGTAAGAAGGCTTTTTCAAATCTTATTGAAAATTCTTTAAAAGATATCCTTTTATCTCTGGGATAGTTACGTTTAATGCTCATCGTATAGACAAGTATCATTAGTGAAATTCCAACTAACATACCTGGAATTATCCCGCCCATAAATAATCTTCCTACAGATACTTCAGCAAGTGCTCCATATAAAACCATGGGGATGCTTGGTGGAATTACTGGACCGATAACAGATGATGCAATGGTTATTGCACCAGAAAATTCTTTTGGATAACCCTGATCAGTCATTGCTTTTATTTCAATTACCCCTAAACCTCCCGCATCTGCTACAGCAGAACCAGACATACCTGAAAAAATCATGCTTGCTATAATATTAGCCTGGCCCAGGCCACCCCTAACATGACCGACAATTCCTCTTGCAAAAGAGAACAATCTATCTGTAATACCTCCAGCATTCATCAATTTACCTGTTAAAATAAACAATGGAATTGCTAATAGAACAAAAGAGTCAATTCCCATAACCATTCGCTGGACCATGACTATTATTGGTATGTCGGAAAAAAAAGCAATAGTACCTGCACATGCTAAACCAATGGCTAAAGCAATAGGAAATCGAAAAAATATTAAAATAATAAAAAGAATCATTAATGGAATTAACATAATAAATTATAACTTTCAACTGAAAACATTAAATATTTTTATATTGAAAAACCTTCCAGCTTTCAATTAGTAATGCCAAGTTATGACAAATAAATACGACTAAAGATACTGCTTCTGAAATATATAACCATCCTTGCGATATGCCTGTTACGGGAAAATATGTCTCCCAAATCTGTCCAATGAAAATAATTGATTTTATAAACATAAGTACAAAAAAAATAAGGGTAAGAAAATGAATAATTAAATTGGTGATATTGACACCTTTTTCTCCTAAAATGCGGGTACTAAATTCAAATCGGATATGCACTTTCCTTTTATAGGCAACAGTCGCAGCAAAAAAACATGCCCAAACAAACGATAATTTGCTTATCTCAACTGAAAAAATAATAGGAAAATTGAAAACATATCTACATAATACGGATACAAAAATTACAATAGTAAAACTTGCGATAAGTAATACAGTAAAATATTCTGCAACTGTATTTATTATTTCACTTGATTTTTTGAAAAACTGCTCAACTTTCATAAATATATTTATTCCAATCTCGTTGAAATGATAGTTTATAAATAGAAAATCAAAAATTTTGTTAATGAAAAGTAATCTATTCGCCGTATAGGCTCTTTTTCCATCCATCAAAGCTTTTTAAAACAGCATCTCTTAGTTTTTTCTCGTTTTTTTCGCAAAATGCCTTGATTATTCTTTTATGATCTTTCAGGGCAATTTCAGGGATATTTTTCATTGATTTGCTTATTGAGGCCTTATAAAGTTGTAATATTGTTTCACCAATTTTAATTACAAAAGGGTTATAAGTACTTTGAAGGATAGCACTATGAAAAGCAATATCATCTTCTGCTTTTTGAGTGCCGTTTTTTATTGCTGTCTCAAAATTATCCACTGTTTTCTTTATCTTTTCAATATCTTTCTTGCTAGCTCTTTTCATGGCCATAATAGTAGATCCAGGCTCAAATAAAATTCGAAAATCCAAAATATCTTTTGTGTTTGCTTTTTCCATAATAAGCTGGAATATTAAAGGATCAATTATATCTTCTTTTGGATGTTTTCTTATAATTGTTCCCCGTCCTCTTATAACTTCCACGACTCCTAATGCTTGTAACATTTTAATAGCTTCTCTAATGCTAGAATTTCCTACACCAAGATTTTTGCTAAGTTCTGCTCCAGAGGGAAGATAATCTCCTGGTTTTAATTCTTTATTAATTAAAGCCTCTTTAATCCTTTCAACTACCAGAAAAACAACTGAATCTTTATTTAGCGGAGATTTAAAGGAATTAACATGTTTTTTACTATTCATTTTTTTCCTTTCTAAATAAATTTATCTAAAAATTAAATTATAAATTTTATGGGATTTTATAATTAATAATTAGACATCTAATATCAGATATCTGATATCAGATGTTTTATTATTTCACATTAATTTTTATCTGTCAAGTACTTGCCACTAAAGTTTACACTAACTTTATCCTACTATCTAACTATGGATAATTATATACGAAAAAAATTTTTATTAAAGGATAATAACAAAACACAATGTTTTATTAAAAATTAATAACGTGTAAGCCTTATTTTATAAGACTTCTTAAATTTAAACTTGGCTGTTTAGTTATATTTTAACAAAAGAATAACAAAATACTTTATAAATACTCACCAATCCTATATAATTTAAGCAACTAAAGAATATAGAGGGGTGATATTTATGAGTAAGCAGATTCAGAGGATACCAAAATATCTGACAGAAGAAGAGATTGAATGCTTAGCTCTCCAACCTTATCAGGAAGGGAAATTTTACAAAGAGCAGTTAAAAAATAAAAAGAGGACAAAGGATAAATGGCTGAAGAGGACCAGGAATAAATTATTTTCGGCTAAGAGGGATTATGCCATTATAAATTTGTTTTACTCCTCGGGGATAAGGCTAAATGAGCTGGTGAAGCTGAATATCTCTGACCTTGATTTCAAGCGAGGGATCATAAGGGTACTGGGGAAAGGCAATAAAGAACGGGAGGCTTCTCTAACCAATGAGGCCATCAGGATATTAGAAAGTTATTTAAAGGCCCGGAGATTTTGGAGAGGTAATAATAATGAGGCCTTGTTCTTGAGCAGAACCGGGAAGAGAATTACTAAGATGAACGTGCAAAGAAATATTGAATATTACGGTATTAAGGCCGTTATAGCTAAAAAAGTTACCCCCCATATGCTAAGGCATAGCATAGCCACTCATTATTTAAATGGAGGTATGGATATTCGTAAGATTCAACATTTTTTAGGCCATAGTAGTCTGGCTTCTACTCAGATCTATACTCATATCTTAACTGATGATCAGAGAGAGGAGAGGAATAGGCTACACCCTCAAAACCGGATAAAGCGAAAATTAATATAAAGTTTGAGATGGGCCAGCAAAAAGGCAATTTTTTTTGATAAAAATCGAATCTTAAGGTAAGGGACTACGCGGGACCTAAAAATCGTGCGTTATATGCGGTATCTGAGCGTTTTTGGGGGCAGATTATCGAGCGAGGGCTTTTGACTTGGAGCCCCAGGCACAGATCTAAGAAATTATTTATTTAATGAAAATAATCCCAAAATATTTATTTCCGGTGAGGAAAGACCACAAAAAGTATTGCTCAAAACGTTGTGCTAAAGGGTCTTATCTCAAAGGCATATTTTGGAACGATAAAAACTTGACATCCTTCTAATTTTTATATAAAATATATTTATACATAAATATAAAAAGAACAAGCCCGCTATCATCCTTGAACGAGATAAGCGGGCCCGAACGGGAGCCGAAGTCCTTACTATTCCTCGAGCTCTTAAATTATTATATCACATATAAGGGAAAAACAATAGAGGGCTTGGCTCCGGTTAGAAGTCAGGCCTTTTTTATTAGGAGGCAAGAGAAAAAATGATAATTAATCCAATTAAAAAGAGGAGAGTGGAGAAGAGGCTAACCTAGGTGGATCTGGCTCTTCTGGTAGGGGTATCCCAGGTGTATATTTCTCAGTTTGAGACCGGGGGACTTATCCCTTCCAAAAGCAATATTAAAAAGATTACCGAGATTCTGGGTATCAGTCCAGAAGATTTAAATAAAGAACTACATCAATTTTATGAAGAAAGAAAGAAGGAATTAGAGAAAAAGATGGGAAGGGCAAAAAATAGCACCTAATGTAAATGTAAAGAGTAAGGCATTTTTAATATATCTAAGTAGGAAAAAGTAAATTCCAAAAACATTATGGTTTTTAAATGCTAAAAAAAATAAAATAAAAAAAGGAGAATAGTTTATGGAAAGGAAAGTAAATAAATTAAAAAAAATTTTGCAAGAAGGGGAGGTTGCTTTCGGAAGTTGCGTATGTTCGTTTAGCCCCAATTTAGTTGAGTTAGCCGGATATTGTGGATTAGATTTTTGCCGTGTAGATAATGAACATAACTGGAGACAAGATGATATGTTGGAACATATGATGCGGGGAGCAGTAATTGGAGATATTATTTCTTTAGTTAGAATTGATAAAAGTAATCCTTATCTTGTTCGAAAGGCTTTAGAGGTAGGAGCAGGAGGAATTATTATTCCTGATATCAAAAATAGTCAAGAAGTGGAAGAAATAGTTAAAGCAGCAAAATTTCCTCCTTTAGGAAACCGAAGTTATAGTGGACTTTGCTTTTCAGGAGGATATGGAGCTAAAGCAGGAAGAGAATGGATAGAGTGGAGTAATAATGAGACTATTGTCGGAGTGATGATAGAAGAGCCAGAAGCAGTAAAAAATATTAATTCTATTATGGCTGTAGAGGGTTTAAATTTTGTACTATTTGGTCCTGCTGATTATTCTTTAAATATTGGTTTACCGGCACCTGATAAGAATGACACTAGAGTACAGGATGCCCTTAAGCGAACCATTGAAGCTACTAAAAAAAATAATAAATATGTGATGATCGGAATCAGCTTTCCCTGGGAAGAAGAAGCACAAAAATATATTGAAATGGGGTGTCAAATGATTGAGATCGGTCATGATTATTCCATATTAAAGGCTATCTGGACAAAAACGCTTAATACATTAGAAAATAAGAAAATATTTTCATAAACTTTCAATTTTAAGGGGTGAAAGAAAGTGCGAATAAATCCTGAAATGTGTATAGGATGTAATCTCTGTCATTATTATTGTCCAGCTCAGGCAATTGAACAAAAGGGAGATATTAGTGTAATCAATGAGGGTTTATGTTTCGAATGTGGAACATGTTTGAGAACAGAAGTGTGTCCAGTTAAAGCGATACATGAAAATAAAGAAATTTATCAGTATCCTCGAGTTGTACGTAAATATTTCAGTGATCCTGCACAAAAACATCCTGGTAACAGGGATATTGCCGGGAGAGGCACAGATGAAGTCAAAACCAATGATGTATCAGGACGTTACAAAAAAGGGCAAATTGGAATTGGGCTAGAAATTGGAAGACCCACTGTTGGAACGCAATTGTATGATTTGGAAAAGATTACTATGGGATTAGTACAAGCCGGATTTGATTATTTTGAACCCGAGAATCCAGTAATTAGTTTAATGAAAAATCCTAAAACTGGAAAATTAAAAAATGAAGTATTAAAAGAAAGAATCCTTTCTGCCATTATAGAGATCACTATTCCGGAGAAGGAATTAGAAAGATGTCTAAAAGTGATTCTTGCCCTTTCTAAAGAAATTAACACCGTAATTACGGTTGATTTAATTGCTTGTTATGATTCAAATTATGATTTACCTGTACAAAATATTATTAGCCGATCTAAATTTAAACCTCTTTATGGTGCTAAAATCAACTTGGGGTTTGGTCGATGTACAAATAAGGAACAGGGGGGGGAAAGTCAATGAGCCATACATTGCACCGAGAAGGTTCAATTAAAAGTTTAGAAAAAGATTATTGTCTGCTAATCACTCCTTACAAAGGATGTAATAATATTCAGGCTGAAAGAAAAATAAGAAAGTTTGTAGATATTATTTTTGATGTAGGGCCCATTAATTTTAGATTTTACAGGGTTCCTAAAGAAGGTGAATTCAATCTTCCCATTACTAAACAAAAAATATCAGATTATAAAAAACAAGTATATGATAATACAAAAATACGTTGTGTGTTCGATGATAAAAAGAAAATAAAAGAAGTAATTAGGCAAATTAATAAAACTAATTATGGATTATCTGTCGCTATTTCAGGACCAAGAAAAGAAATTGAAAGTATGTTGAAGGAGATAAATATTCAACCACATTCAATTAATATTGCTATGGGAACTTATGGTTCAACTAAAAAATTACCTGACCCTAATCTCAGAAAAATTACTACAATGTGTGGCCATGGACTTATTTCGCCGGAGTTAGTGAAGTATATGCTCATTAAAACTAAAGCAGGGAAGATATCATACGAAGAAGCGGGTATAGAATTAGCAAAACCTTGTATTTGTGGTGTCTTTAATCAAAAACGGGCTGAAGAAATTTTAAGGGAAATAGCTCCATTATATGACCAGAAGGGAGGAGGATAAATTCAAAATAATCAAAATAGTTGTAGAGTTTATTCACTAAATTTTAATTTAAGGAGGTAATGAGATGTTTTTTCGTAAAATATTATTAGGGTTACTAGTTGCTGGAATGTTTTTAAGCTTTTTTTCCGTCGGTGCATTAGCGACATATCCTGATAAAGATATCACTTTGTTTGTCCATTCTTCAGCTGGTGGAACAACCGGCCTAATGGCCCAACTTGTCGCTAAACACGTGGGAAAGCGGTTGGGAGTTAGTATTGTACTAAAATATCTTCCTGGTGCGGGGGGGTCGATTGCCTATACTGCTTTATGTCTAGCCAAACCAGATGGTTATACTATGGGTACTACTAACACCATGAGCTTTGTAACCAATGAACTTACCACAAAAGGATTAGCTTTCACTTTAAAAGATAGTTTTACCCCAATTGCCCAAGTTGTCTTTGATCCATCGGGTTGTGTGGTCCCTGTAGATAGTCCTTTTAAAACTTTGGATGATTTAATAAAAGTGGCTAAAGAAAAACCAGAGACTATTAGCTGGGGTGGCACTATGTTATGGGGAGCACATCATATTCATGCCCTCATTTTAGAGAGAGAAGCTGGAATTAAATTAAACTATATTCCGTTTGATGGATTATCAGAAATTAAAACTGCAATTTTAGGTGGTCACATAGATGTTGGAGCAAGCGGAATGTCCGGCTGGATACCACTAATTAATGAAGGTAAGTTAAGAGCATTAGCTTTTGCAGGGATAGATAGATTAACTCAAATACCTGATGTTCCTACTTATGTGGAGTTAGGGTATGATGTGTTAACAGGCTCAAACAGAGGCTACTCTGTCCCCTCCGGGACTCCAAAAGAGAGGGTTGATTTACTTTCTAATACCATAAAAGAGGTTTTGGAATCTCCTGAATTTCTTGCTGAGGCAGAAAAACTTGGACTTGCTCATACTTTAAATTATCTTAGTGGTGAAGATTTTCGTGATTATTTACTGAAATTGCAGGATAATATGAGAGAATTCTTAAAATCCTCAGAATAGTTGACGTTTATCCAGGGGTTGCTTGCAACCCCTGGATTTTAACTTATTTAAGACAATCAGGAGAAGATTATGGACAAAAAGAAGAGTAACACATTAGATAAAAATCTGTTATCCTATTTTGTTTTTTGTATAATTGCCATTTTTATTTATGTAAGGACTTTTGATATGACATCTAGTTCAGCCATGTTCCCTAGGTTATTAAGTATTTCCATTTTTAGTTTGAATGCATTTTTAATCGGTCAGTATTTTTATTATTTTTTTATAAGAAAAGAAAAAGGAATTACCCAAAATAGGAGAAATTATTGGAAAAGCATATTTAATCTTAAAAAATATACTGTGATTCCAATATTAATTTTTATCATATGTTGTTTATTCGTTTTTGCTTACCCTCGAATTGGCTTCGAATTAAGTACATTTTTGCTGGTCTTTTCAATCATGGTCTTAGTCAATAAGAAAGAAGCAATAAAGAAATTTTATTTTGCCATCCTTATTCCCCTACTTTTTCTACTGATATTTAAAGTTGGCTTAAATTTAACGATTCCATTGACAATAGAAATATTTTTTAAGTAACAATGGAGAATTTTTATGGATATTATTGTTAATAGTTTTTTGAATATGTTTCAGCCAATCATTTTTATTGCCATGATATTTGGTGTAAGCTGGGGAATATTTATGGGTGCTTTACCTGGTTTTGGTGCGGCAATTGGGATTGCTTTATTAATCCCCTTTACTTATGGCATGAATCCAATTATAGCTTTGCCGATTTTAGCTGCAGTTTATACTGGAGCATATTATGGAGGCGGAATTACTTCTATTATGATTGGCGTGCCAGGGAATTCACCTGCTGCGGCTACTATTATGGATGGTTTTCCCATGACTCAAAAAGGGCAGAGTCAAAAGGCATTGACAACTTCACTCCTTTCTTCTGCTTTTGGGGGTATTTTTGGAGGTTTTGCTCTGTTATTGTTTGCTCCTAAATTAGTTCAAGTTACTTTATTGTTTGGGCCAGCAGAATATTTTGTATTAGCAGTTTTTGGTTTGACTATTATTGCAAGCTTATCAGGTGCATCAATTATGAAAGGTTTAATTTCAGGTACATTCGGACTATTATTAAGTACAATCGGGGTTGATGTCATTACCGGAGCTAGCCGTTTTACTTTCGGGGAGATATATCTTTTTGATGGCATACCAACTATCCCGTTGATTTTGGGATTATTTGCTTTTCCTAGATGTCTGCTGATGATAAGAGATATTTTTCTAAAAGAAAGTTTAACATTAAGTTTAAGTGATGATAAAAGCAGTGGAAAAAATGCAACATTAAAAGAAATGTTCAAAATGTGGAAAACAGTTGTTAGGTCCAGTATTATTGGTACAATTATTGGTATGATTCCAGGTGCAGGAGCTAATATTGCCTGTTGGGTCGGTTATGGAGAGGCAAAAAGGAATTCTAAACATCCTGAAAAATTTGGTACTGGCATTCCTGAGGGAGTAGCCGCAGCAGAAGCAGCTAACAATTCAGTAGCAGGGGGGTCAATGATTCCTTTGTTAACCTTAGGAATTCCCGGAAATGCTGCTTCAGCCGTTATGTTAGGTGCGTTAATGATTCATGGATTAGTACCTGGCTTAAAACTTTTTACAACATATGCTTCTATTACTTATACCTATATGGTAGCAATGATTTTTAGTTGTTTTATATTGCTAGCAATAGGGTGGTATACAAGTCGTATTTTTGCAAAATTGGCAACGATAAATTATCTAATCCTTGTACCTATAATAATTATGGTAACCTTGATGGGTTCTTTTTCTAACCGTCAATATGTGTTTGATATGTGGATTACTCTTTTCTTGGGAATTTTTTGTTATTGGTTAACATTGTTAAAATATCCTATGCCACCTATTTTGCTGGGAGTTATATTAGGCCCTATTTCAGAAAAAGGACTTAGGAGAGCTTTAATGATAAGCAAAGGTGATTGGACGATATTCTTTACTCGTCCTATATGTATTATCATGCTAATCTTATGCGTTATTTCCGTTTATTACGGATTAAAGATTAGCAGAAGCAATATAGGAAAGGGGAATGAAGAAAAAGGAAAAATTAAAGATATAAAAAATTAAAATCATGATGTGAGTCGGAAGTAAATATATAATTATAAACGAATAAAGTACTTTTATTTTAGAATAATAAAAACTTGATATCCTTCTAATTTTTATATAAAATATATTTATACATAAATATAAAAGAATAAGCCCGCTATCATCCTTTGAACGAGATAAGCGGGCCCGAACGGGAGCCGAAGTCCTTACTGTTCCTCGAGCTCTTAACTCATTATAGCACATATAGGGAAAAAACAATAGCGGGCTTGGCTTCGGTTATTAAGAGGTTAGGCCTTTCTTTATTAGGGGGCAAAGGAAAAAATGATAATTAACCCGATTAAAAAGAGGAGAAGAAGAAAAGGGACTCACGCAAGCAAACCTAGCTCTCCTATTGGATATAACCCAAATCTACGTTTCACAGTTTGAGACCGGAGGACTTGTTCCCTAAGGAGATTTCTGAGAGCCAGATTGCTGAGATCTTAGACCTTGATCAAGAGATGCTAAATAAAGGACTTGGTCAATTCTATGAGGAAAGAAAGAGGAAGTTACCAAAAAAATGAAGGGGGTGAAAGAGTTAAATTAGAGGCCGGATATAGAAATCCAAAAATCAAATTTTATAAATCTAAAGGAGGTAAATTAAGTGAAAAGTTTGAAGCTATTAACAATAAGTTTAATATTGGTAGTGCTTGTGGGCTGGAACTCTTCTGCTCTTGCGGTAGAGGCGCGCTTCGGTGTTGACTCATTCATCCTTGGTGCTCAGATGCGGGCCGCCATGGAGGAAGGAATCTTCGAGAAGTATGGTATCGAGGCGAAAATCCTGACATTTTCCTATGGGGTTCACACAGTGGACGCGATCCTTACGGGTCAGACCGACTTCGGCGTGTGCATGGACTTCGCCATGCTTACACGATTGGTCACAGACCAGCTCGTGATTCTGGCCACTATCATAGAGCCTGAGCCGGGATGGCACAAATTGGCAGTAACAGCTGATATCCAAGGGCCAGAAGACCTCGTTGGCAAAAAGCTGGGCCTAGCCACTGGAACTCTTCAGGAGTACGTAACCTACAAGTACCTCGAAGTGAACGGAATCCCTAAAGACGACGTGAATTACCTGAGGTTCACTGCACTGTATGATATCGTCGCAGTCATCGGGACCGGAGACATTGATGGGGCTTGGGTCTGGGGACAAGGTGTTGAGGAGGTCCTTAAGACCGAAGGTATTCACATTCTGTGCGACGACGGGGCAGCAGGGCATCGCAGCTATGGCTTCCTAATCGCTAGCGTCGACTTTGTGAGGGCGAATCGGGAACTCACAGTCAGCATCATAAAAGCTCTGACGGAGGCTACTGGTTGGATCAACAACAACATGGAAGAAGCAGCAGAGATTGTAGCTGAACAGATAGGTGCTCCTGAGAAAGTCATTCTTACTGAGATGGAGCGCGAGAACTACTGCCTTAAGTTCGGCAGAGATCACGCAGATTCCCTCAACACCCTTCTGTCCTGGATGTATGAGGCCGAGATCATAGAGAAACATCTCGAAGCTGAGCACTACATTAACACCTCACCCTTATGGATGAGCGATCCTGAAAGAGTGGAGTTGCATTTGTAGAACGAGGGCATATCGGGGCTGTGTTCTCTGCCATCTGCTATAAGGGTAGGGGGTGCGGCCTTCCTTTTTCTATAGAGAGGAGGTTAAAAAATGGCAAAAGCTAAAAGGTTGGTTTTGATCGGTCTTGATGCTGCAACTTTGCCCTTTGTCCAACGCTTCATGAAAGAAGGTATCATGCCTCACTTGAAGCGATTGGTAAAAAATGGAATAGCAACCGAAGCAATTCCGTCTTCACCAGTAGACACTCCAACCAACTGGACCACCATTGCAACCGGGGCTAATGTCAATGTACATGGAGTGACCAGCTTTACCGCACACATCGCGGGAGAAAATCTCGCAATTGGAGAACAGAAGCGTGCCCGCACCAAGCATTCAGGTTTCAATAAAGCTGAATTTCTTTGGAATGTCGCAGAAGCACATGGTAAACGATCTCTTATCATCAACTATCCTGTGGCTTGGCCCTCTACGATAAAAGATGGAATTGTTATTGGCGGTATGTGCCCCGGTGCAGACCTATGGAGAATAGATGGACCTAGAGCTTATGCAGTAAATGAGGTAAAAGATATTCTGTTGGATTTGGGATCAGCACAACAGAAAATCGGCATAGAAACTTTAAGCATTCTGCCATGTGAAGATTGGGAAGGAGCCAAGACGAATCTGCCTCCTTTAAAAACTGAGATTGAACTGATAACAAAAAAGAATCTGTTACCTCTCCGTATTATCAGCGAAGGGGAAAGGGGGTACGACACCATAGTATTCAAGACTCGGTGTAGTGGTGCCGAATTAACGTTCAAAATTCATGAAGGAGAGTGGTCAGATTGGATTTATTGGCCGTTTAGAGAAGGTGTAGGCGTTTTCCGCCTCAAACTGGTAAGGCTTTTTGAGAACGGGCAGGAAATTGAAATATACCGCACAGATATCTTCAGGACAAGAGGTTGGTCATATCCACAAGAATTAGCACAAAAAATCGTTGAAAATGTGGGACCATACATCGAAGGATTGGAATGTCCTTACATATCTCCTGATGTGGAAAGACGCCCCTATGGACCTGTAAATGTAGCTATACCAATCATCCTGGAACTGGCGGAAATGCAGGCCTCTTGGTTTTCATCCACAATCCAATTCTTATTAAATAACTACGGATGGGATATGCTCTTCATGCATTACCACCTGATCGATGCCCTTAGTCATGCATTCTTGGCCTACCTCGACCCGAAATTTCCTGGATACTCTCTTCAAACAGCAGAAGCTGTCTGGAGAGTTTATAGGGAAGCATACCGCATCATAGACAACATGATCGGCCAAATAATTGACAATTGCACTGACGAAAGCACACTCGTAGGCGTAATTTCAGATCACGGATCTTTACCGTGTTGGAAAACTGTGGACGTTGTAAATGTACTGGTTGAGGCAGAACTTCTTCACTATAAATGGGACTCCGAAAAGGACGTATATATCATCGACTTTTCCCGTTCAAAGGCCGTTCCTTACATCGATCCCCAGTATGTCTGGATAAACCTTAAGGGTAGAGAATTTAATGGCATTGTCCCCCAAAATCAATATGAAGACGTTATATTAGCTGCCATCAAAGCTCTTCGAAGCATAAAAGATCCCGATACCGGAGAACCTGTCATGGCACTAGTTTCTCGAAGAGAGGATCTGGGTCTCACCGGACTAGCAGAGGACCGCATTGGTGATGTGGTGTTCTTCCTGAAGCCTGGATACAGCACCTGGGACGGAACCATTAACTCGCTGCGATTCGGTTCACTTCCAAAAGAAAGAACAAACCCTATTCTAAGATCATCTGGTGCTGTATTAGGACACCATACACCTTATCTCCCGTCTGAGAGATACGACCTATTCAGCAACCGGGCAATGCTCGTTCTTGCAGGCCCAGGTGTCAGAACCGGGTATAATCGTATTCAACCCATCAACCTGAAGGATGTGGCACCCACTTTGGCGTATTTGTTGGAGCTTCCTGCTCCCGTAAATTCGGAAGGACATATTATAGCAGACATCCTAGAAAAGTAGCCAGTTAGGTACAGGAGGTGATAGATATGGAACAAGAGGTTGCACTGGAGATACGAAACATTTCAAAAAACTTCGTTGCCGATAAAAAACAAGAAGAGGTATTAGATAACATCAGTCTGACCATATACCGAGGAGAGTTCTTCATTATCCTGGGGCCCAGCGGTTGCGGAAAAACTACCATACTCAAACTCATCGCTGGTTTCATCGATCCCACAGCGGGGAAGATCGTCATGGCAAACGGCCAGGAGGTGAGAGGCCCTGGAAGAGATAGGGGAATGGTGTTCCAGGCTTTGGGGGAATCACTGTTTCCCTGGCGCAATGTCCACAGAAACATAGAGTTTGGCTTGAGCATGGCTAAGCTTCCCAAGCTTCAACGGCAGAGAATCGTGGAAGAATACCTCGTGAAGGTCGGTCTTCGCAAGCATGAAAAGAAATATCCACCTGAGCTATCAGGCGGGATGCAGCAACGGGTGCAGATAGCCCGCGTATTGGCCAACAACCCAGAAGTCCTGCTATTGGACGAGCCATTTGCCGCACTAGATGCTCAAACCAGAAAGATCATGCAGAGAGAACTCGTAACTTTATGGAGAGACGAGAGAAAAACCGTTATTTTCGTCACCCACGATATACGAGAGGCAATAAGCTTGGGGCAACGGGTGGTTGTAATGACAGCTGGACCCAGATCATGCATTAAGGAGTTATATGAAGTCAAGCTGCCCTATCCGCGAGATGAAACCACATCTGAGTTTATCTTGCTGTTGAAACGGATTGAACAGGATATCGAGAAGGAGGTGAAAAAATTATTAGAACAACAACTACTATGAGGAAGAAGTTTCGTAGGGTGTGGGGAAATAATTTGAAGTATATGTACCTTTCTATCATTTCTGTCGTTGCTGCCATCTTTCTCTGGCAGTTTGTCCTAGCTCCGATGTTCAGCACCTACTTCTTACCGTCCCCATTGGCAATTTTGAAGGGGGCTGGTGAACTTCTCTTTAAGAAAAGGACCCTACTTGAATATTGCTTTGTCAGTCTCCGTCGGATCTTAATCGGATGGGTCATAGGGAGCATCTTTGCCATTCCAATCGGTTTGCTAATTGGAAGCTTCAAAATCATTAAAAGCATCGCCGATCCCTTCGTTCACTTCCTAAGTTTTGTACCCGCTATCGCCTTAATCACTGTATTCATGATCTGGTTCGGTGTTGGTGAGATGGCCAAGATAATGCTCATCATATATGCCACAGGATTCATAATAATGATCAACACTGCAACCGGTGTGGGTGCTATTGAGGAAGAGAAGATATCTGCCGCAAAGTCCCTGGGTGCAAACCGACTGCAACTGTTCTTTCACGTTACAGTTCCTGCCACGGTACCTTACATCTATGTGGGCATGAGGTTGGCTATGAGATCGTCTTTCTTGGTTATTATAGCGACCGAGATGCTCGCCGCGAGTTCTGGTCTTGGCTATCTAATCTGGAACTCGAGGCTATTCTTCAAAACGGAGTGGATGTACGTAGGCATTCTTATGCTCGGTTTTCTAGGATTCATCACGGATCGCCTGTGGCGAATGGCTGGAAATACAGTTCTCAAAAGGTATGTCCGGGAGGTTAGACGCTACTAAATAAAAACTTTTTCTCCCTTTAAAGAACACATGAGGAGGTGGAATTTAATCTCATAATTCCACTTCCTCAAACGATAATTACATGACATTGAAAAAAAGAAAGGATAAGGATATTAAACACAATAAGTGATAATAACTAATATAAAAAGGGGAATAAAATGAAAAAAATTATTATTGGTTTAATTATAGTAAGTATTTTAGTTGTTTTTTTTAACACAGTTTTAGCACAACAATATGATTTTAGAAAAACTAATTAAGGTAAGGAGTGATGAAAGGATTGTATTATAGGAATTTCCAGTTGCAAAAAGTATGTAAAAGGTCTTAAAAAATAGCATATTTCAAAGAAAATCGTATTGAAAAACAAGAAAATAATTATGGAAAATATTCAGGAAATCATTGCATTAATTAGTTTTTAAGGTATATACAGTTGAAGAGGAACGTCCATTAAAACAAGGATTGAAACGATCACACAGAAATAATAGATAATATTTTTAAATTGTTGAAGAAGGGACATCCATTAAAACAAGGATTGAACGCTGTTTAACACAAAGGGACTTGTGTCAAATATCAATAACCTTTAAATATAAGGGGTTTGATGGGCTCAAAAGGAGATAATCTCTAGTTCTTGATATTTTACTTTACCTATGATACGATATATTCAAAAAATAAAATATAAGAGGGTATTTAAAATCAAAAAGTAAAATCCAAGAAAAGCGTTAAAAAACAAGGATTGCAGAGCTTTTTTAGGGACTTTTCGGGGTCTTTTCAAAGAAAAGTTAAATACAATATGTTAAATACTAAAAAGGAGTGTTAAAAGATGGGGATGGTCGAACCGATCCGGGACCTGAACCGGATACAAAGAATCAAGGGAAACTTGAAGAGGAAGAAGAATCCCCGGGATCTCCTCTTATTTACTGCCGGGATTAATCTGGGCCTGAGGATTTCAGACCTGCTAAGATTAAAGGTGGGAGAGGTCAAGGACCGTAAGGGGGATATCCGGGACTTTATCTATATCACCGAACAGAAGACCAAAAAGCAGAGGAAGATCGCTTTGAATGATGGGGTCAGAGAGGCCTTGCAGATTTATTTTGATAAGACCGGGGTCTATGACCTGGATAGATATTTATTTACCTCTGAAAATTCTAAGAAGAATAGACCCCTAAACCGGGTCCGGGCCTGGCAGTTAATAAATGAATGGTGCCGGGAAGTAGGAATTGAGGAGAGGATCGGGACTCACACCTTGAGAAAGACCTTAGGCTACCAGATGAGAAAGAAGGGAATCGCTATCGAGGTGATTCAAGCGATCCTGGGCCATTCTAATGCTAAGGTTACCTCTCGCTATATCGGGATATCTGACGATGAGTTGGAGGAGGTCTCTAAGAGTTTTATTCTGTAAAAGTTAATAAAGGGCAATTCTAACCGGAGGATCGCAAAAAGTAGAAGAGAATCATAACAAGGAGGAATTTACTATGTCCAAATGGTTGGTCAGACTCAAAGGTGAACGATTTGATTTAGAGGATCTTCCAAAACTGTTTTGTTTATCGAAAGCCAAAGTAGTAGAGGAAGGTGGCTCATTTTACTTAGAATCAAGTGAGTTTAATTCCCTGACTTCAGCAAAGGAGGTCCGCGAACGAGGAAGAGTGCTCATCAACCTCATCAACGGAGTCACAAAGTTCGATAGAGATAACTTTCTGGGCATTTCCGAAGATGCCATAATCCGAGTGGAAGACGACGGCAAATGGCATGGTTACATTTTTTTAGAATCAAGCGCTAAAATCCGTACAAATATCACTGCACGACTTACATCTATTGCTACCGATGGGTCTAAGAAGGTCGTCACTCAGCTGAGCACCATTGAATCTTTGTTCGAAGTAGCCCAAAAGTACAATGTGGTTGCCGACGCACTTAGTCTCTACGGAGACGACAAGTGGAGCAGTTATTACAAAGCTTATGAAATCATAGAAGGCGATGTGGGCGGCAAGATTATCAAGAATGGCTGGTCGGTCAAATCTAACATAAGTCGATTCACGCAGACAGCTCAGACCTATCGGCACGCGGGCAAGAAATATAAGCCACCGTCACAACCTATGACTCTCTCAGAAGCTAGGGCACTGATCAAGGCTATCCTCTCACGATGGATATCTTCAAAAACGTAGTGAAAATAAATAGGGATGCATGTTCATGCTCAATAATTAAGTAACTTAATTTGGTATGATTATACCACCAAAGGAGGTACTTAATTATGAAAATTAGTCAACAGGCCATCTCAAATGAAGACCTCGTAAGAAAAAATAGGACGTGTTGTCCCATTTTAATTAAAAAAATTGAGGTGGAAGAGGAAAAGTGATATTGCAAGACCCCACAAGACCCATGATAAACTTAAAAGATTTAGATTTAAAGAAAGCTTACGATTCGGATTCAAATGATATACTTAGCGATTTCTATATTCCTGCATTATCCAACTCTATTAAATACAGGAGATTGACTGGATTTTTTTCTTCAACTAGCCTTGCTGTGGCTGCGCGTGGTATTTCTAGATTCATTGCCAATGGTGGACACATGGACTTAATTTGTGGTGCAAAACTAAGCAAAGCAGATGTGGATACAATTAAGGAGGCACATGAAAATCCTGCTGCGATAATAGAAAGAATTTTTTTCGAGAACTTAGAAGACTTAGAAGATGAATTTATTCGAGATCATGTGCGGGCACTAGGGTGGATGATAGCAAACAAAAAACTGGATATTAAGATATCTATCGTGTACAACGAAGAAGGTTGTCCTCTCGATGAAAAGACCATTGAAAAACAGGGTATATTCCATCAAAAGGTTGGCATATTTGAAGATGCTGCTGGTAATATGGTCTCATTTAGCGGTTCAACTAATGAATCTGCTATGGGATGGTTAAAGAATATCGAAGAATTTAAAGTCTTCCGCAGTTGGATAGAGTCTGAAGAAGAATATTTAAGTGCTGACAAAAAGAGATTTGAGAAATTCTGGAATGGAATTGCAAATAGGGTTGAAGTAATAGAAATTCCTATTGCAATTAAAGAAAAATTAATTGAGATTGCTCCCCCAAAAATAGCGGATTTGAACTTGGAGAAATGGTTGGAGAAGACTGGAACTCCGAAAAAGACGATAAAACTATGGAAACACCAGACACAAGCCATAACAAACTGGGTGAATAATGATAAAAAAGGTATTTTTGAAATGGCTACAGGCACTGGAAAAACCTTTGCTGCTTTAGGTTGTCTTAAAAAAGTGCTAAAAGATGAGAACAAATTAGTAATAGTTATCACTTGTCCTTATGGGCATTTGGTAAAACAGTGGCTTGATGATATTAATGAATTTGGAATTTCTTGTGATACAATCATTGCAGATAGTAGTAACTATGGCTGGAAAAACAAATTGATGGATAATATACTGGATATAAAAAATGAAATAAGCGAAAAACTAATAGTATTGACAACACATGTTACTTTTTCCATAGATGATTTTATTAAGATAATTAGAAAAGCAAATGTAGAGTTATTTTTAATTGCAGACGAAGTTCACGGTATCGGAGCACCGGAAAGAAAAAGGGGGTTGATAGAGAATTATCATCTTAGATTAGGTCTAAGCGCAACACCTAAACGATGGTTTGACCTTGAGGGCACAGAAGAACTTTTCGATTATTTTGGAGGAACTGTATTTGATTTTCCGTTAAAGAAAGCGATCAATACAATAAATCCTGATACGGGAAGAACTTTTCTCGTGCCATATGAATACAAACCATATTTTATAGAATTAACAAACGAAGAATTAAACGAATATGAAAGAGAAACTGAAAAAATTGCTAAGGCATATTATCGATCAAAGGATAAAGAAGAAAAGGATAAATGGTTCTCTTTATTATTAATCAAACGTCAAAAAATCATAAGGAACGCAATTAATAAATTTAATGCATTTAAAAAAATACTCAATGATATTGAAGAAATAAAAGATTGCTTAGTATATTGTTCCCCACAACAAATAGATAAAGTCCAAGATATCTTAAATTCATATAAAAGAGAGAATATAATACAACATCGATTTACAAATAAAGAGGGTGTAGTACCTAAAGATGAATACGGGGGGATTTCTGAAAGAGAGTTTCTACTTCAACAGCTTGCCCAAGGAAAATATCATGCATTAGTTGCTATGAAATGCTTAGATGAAGGTGTTGATGTTCCCCCAGTTAAGATAGCTATCATTTTAGCGAGTACAGGAAATCCTAGACAGTACATTCAAAGGAGGGGCAGGATTTTAAGGCGCTTTCCGGGTAAAGAAAAGGCAATTATTTATGATGTTATTGTTGTACCAGCCTTTTCTAGTTCTGTCGACCTAGATTTTTTAGAAATAGAAAAAAAGATACTTAAAAAAGAGTTAAAAAGATATAAAGAGTTTGCTTATATAGCTATCAACGTTTTAGAATGTTTAAATAAGATTGAAGGGATAGAAGATAAATATAATATAATCGTATAAGGGGATAAAATGACTGTAAATGTAAATGAAAAAATTACAGATAAAATTAAAGAAAGCGTGTTTAGCGAGGAAATAAAAGATTTTTTGAGAAATATACTTATTTTTGAATTAGAACATTTTGAGGAAGCAAGACCAAGATACACGGAAAAATATGAAGAACTCATTAATAAATATACTGCTAAATTCGAGGTGTAAGAGAAATGAAGATAGATTTTATCAAACTAGAGAACTACAGGCAATATAAAGATGTAAAAATTGAATTTCCTACTTCAGAAAATCAGAATCTTACGGTTATCCAGGGAGCTAATGGAGCAGGCAAAACAAACCTTCTAAATGCCATAACTTGGTGTCTTTATGGAAAAGAAAAACATTTTGAGGAAAAATACAAGGGGTATCCGCTTGTCAATACAATAACTCTAAATGAATTGGAGCCTGGGAAAAAGTGTAATGTTGGAGTTATAGTTCAGATGAAGGATGAAGAAGGCAAAAAAATGATCGTAGGTAGAAGCCGTAAGTTTCAAAAGTTGGAAGATGGTAAAATGATAAAGCTCCAAGACCCTTTAAGCAATTCTCCCGATGGCTCAACATTTAGGATGATACAACAAGCAGAGAAGGATATGGTAGATATTAAAGACCCAGAATACGTTCTGAACAGATTAATTCCTGAAAGTATAGAGGAATATTTCTTTTTTGATGGAGAGAGATTGAATGATTATTTTAGAGCCACATCCGGAGAAAAAATTCGTGAAGCAGTTTTTAAAATTTCTCAACTAGGTTTGCTAGAAAATGCAATTGAACATCTGGAAAATAAGAAGAAAGATTTCGTAAGAAGGGCTGGTAAATTGGGTTCTAAAGCAGAAGAAATTAGAGAGGAACTGGATGAAGATGAGGAATTGCTCAAGGGATATAAAAAAGAATTAAATAGCCTGAAAGAGCAAAAGGAAGAAGCACAAAAGAAGGAAGATGAGTATAGTAAAAAATTAAGAACAAGTGCAATTCCTGATGTTAGAGAACTTGAAAAAGAAAGAGTCGAAATCGAAGAAGAATTGGACAAATCAGAAGAGCACATAAAAGAACTTGAAAAAGATAAATTCGATTATCTAATTAAAATAGCTCCCTTAATATTTGCTTATGTCTCAATTATAAGGATGAAAGAATTGATTGGTAGAGGAAAGGAAGCTGGTGATATACCGCCAGATTACAAAAAGAATTTTTTGGAGAAGTTACTTGAAAAAGGGGAATGTATATGTGGGACAGATATTTCCAAGGAGAACGGATGTCGAAAAAACGTTGAAAAACTTCTAAGGGAATGCGATGATATATCAAATATAAGTGGGGAATTAACCGAAGAATATATTAACTTGAGATCAATAGTAGACGACTTAGAAGGCTTTCGTAAAAAACAAATTTCCTATGGGAAAGGCATCAAAGAATTAGAGGAAGATAGGAAAAGAAAAAGTGAGAGATTGAAAAAAATCCGTGAAAAGATCGGAGGGTCTGATATTGAGCAAATTAAAAGGTGGGAGTACAAGTTAACAGAATATAAAGAAATAAAAAACGGTCTAGTTGAAAAGATGGCTGAACGAAAATACTATATTGAGGAAAAAGAGAGAAGGATTAATAAATTAAATAGACTATTTGATGAGGAGCTAAAAAAACAAGAAAGACACCAGAAGCTTAGGAAAGTACTAGCGTTTTGTGATAAAAGTTTGTATGCCCTGAAAAAGATCAAAGACGAGATTATGAAAAATATCCGAAAGGAAATAGAAAAAAAAACAAAAACCCAATTCCTTGATTTAATCTGGAAAAAGGAAACTTATAAGGATGTAAAAATAGACGAGGATTATCACATATCTGTTCTAGATCAGTACGGGATGGAAGGAATAGGGACTCTTTCTGCTGGAGAAAGGCAGGCACTTGCTTTGTCATTTACAGCTGCTTTGAACGGTGTCTCAGGATTTGATGTACCAATAATTATAGACACTCCCTTGGGAAGAATGTCTAAAGAACCTAAGAAAAATATTGCGAGCAACCTACCAAATTATTTCAAAGGAAAACAAGTATCGTTACTTGTAACCGATGAAGAATATACACCGGAAGTCAGGGATAAATTATCTACAAGAGTAGGTAAGGAATACGTAATTAATTTTAGAGAAACCAAGGAAGGTGGCGAAGCCAAGGTGGTGCTATATGGAAAATAAAATGCCTGATAGATTGAACATCCGAAAATCTGACAGAAAAGATTATAATAGGCTATTGGAGAAAGATAGCCCATTTGCAGGAAAGGAGAATAAAGACTTATTTATGATGGCTTTGATTGTTGGCTTCCATGAAGAAATCAGAGTAAAATTAGATGGAAAAGAGGGATTCTTCCTATTATACCATTTAAATGATAAGGAAAATAGTATAATCAAAGCAATAGCAGTAGCTGAAGAGGGAGATTTAAATATATTACTCGATAAGAAAAAAGTCTATTCAATTGTAGAAGAATATGCCGCCGGTGGTATAAAATTATTAAAAGATAAGGTTTTTAGTGGAGGATATGGAAGTTACATTAAAAAACTTGAATCAGAATTAATAGATGAATTTGAAAGAATTAAGAGTAAGAGAGATAGTAATCTATGAAACTGCATAAGAAGATACTCTTAATAGAACCTGCATATAAAGCTAAATATCCCCCCCTCGGATTAATGAAAATTTCAACCTATCATAAGCGACAAGAAAACGAAGTTGTATTTTATAAAGGCACAAACGTAGAATTAAGAGATCAAAAGTGGGGTATAATTTATATTACCACTATGTTTACCTTCCAATGGAATATTACAATAAAGACGATTAAATTCTATCAACGAAATAAACATAATAAAGACATTAGAGTTGGTGGTGTCCTTGCCTCGCTACTTAAAGATGATATTAAAAAGGAAACAGGTATAAAACCACATTTTGGCTTATACAAAAAGGTAGATAGATTGCCACCTGACTATGAATTATCTAATAATTATTATACAAATAACGCTGGCTTTGGATACATGACTAGAGGATGTGTAAACAAATGCCCTTACTGTGCAGTACCCATATTAGAACCAGAATATGTGCCATACATACCATTAAAAGGACAGTCTGCTCACAATAAGAAAGACTTAATATTATTGGATAATAATATTTTGGCTTCCCCGGAATTTCCTAAAATAATTAGAGAAATTAAAAAATATGGTTTTTATAAAGGTGCTAAATTCAATGGTAAACTTCGGTATATTGATCTTAATCAAGGAGTAGATGCCAGGTTATTGACAGATGAGAAGATGAAACTTTTAAGCGAGCTCGCTATTAAACCTTTGAGAATAGCATTTGATCATATAGAGTTAAAGAAATTATATATAGAAAAAGTTCACCTTGCTCACAAATATGGAATTAGAAACCTATCAAATTTTATATTATTCAACTATAATGATACCTCTGAAGATTTTTACGAAAGACTAAGAATAAATATTGAGTTAAATGAAGAATTGGACTTGAGTATTTTTTCTTTTCCAATGAAATTTGTTCCCTTAGATGCTAAGGACAGGAAATACATTGATAAAGCTCATTGGACTAAGCAGCAATTAAGAGGAATTCAATGTATTCTGCACGCAACTCATGGCGTGGTCGGACCTAAAAAGCTATTTTTTGAAAAAGCTTTTGGTAAGAACGTGGAGGAGTTTAAATATATTATAGAACAACCAGAAGAGCATATTTTCCACCGAGAAAAAATGAGAGAATATGGAATCAAGATTTAAATGATTAGGAAAAGAAATAAGCCGCCACTTCATATAACACAGTGTAAGTGTAAAAGACTGAGCTTCGCTTAGTTCAAGTTTGACTTCGCCGAACTTAAAATAAATAGGGACAGGTGTTCATGCTCAATAATTCGGTAATTTTTAGCGGAAGACCTATAGGATCTGAGGAGTTTTTTAACCAGATGGTTGAGGCTTTAGGTAATTACTATAGATAAACGCCCAAAGGAAGACCTCGTAAAATGGAAAGCTGAAGCATAGAAAATAAGGTGTATCTATTTAATTTAGAGGAGTGAAATATAAAAAAGAGGTAAATATCAATGAAAAAATTTGAGAAAATCTTTCTTTATTCAGTATTAGCTATATTGGTGTGCTATGTATTTTTGGATGATGGTAACGTGGAAAGCAAGGAGATCATTCAGGAAGAAATTAGAGCTAGAAGTATAGTAATTGTAAACGATACGGGCCAAGAAGTTATTGAACTATCTGCTACTAATGACGGTGGAGGAGTGATAAAAATCAGTAGCGAAACTGGTAATATAGCTGTTTGGATGACTGAGTTTGAAGACGGAAGTGGAATGATAGCTATTAACAATAAAACCGGTACACCTGTTGTTTTTATAAATGCTCTTGATACAGGCGGAGGAATGATAGGAATCGGTAACAAGACTGGAACTCTTATTGCTGATATGACTGAATATGAAGGCAATGGAAGAATAAGGACTTATAACAAAGCCGGTAAGCCTTTTACTGGCATGGGATCTTCTGATGATGGTGGAGCAATAATTATTTTCAACAAAGCCAGTAAGCCTAGTGTTATGTTGGATGCTTGGAGAGATTATGGTAGAATAGGCATTTTCGATGAAGCCGGCATCCAAGTTGTTCACATGAACGCTACTACAGATGGCAAAGGAGCGATAGGTATTATAAAAGGGGGACTGATAAGTATCGGTAACGAAGCCGGTAATATGGTTGCATGCATGGCTGACTTAGAAGATGATGGAATACTAGTGATTCAAAATAAAGATGGTAAAGTAACTAGCAAATTGCCTTAGGATTATTAAACCGAGGAAGACAAAGAGGGACGTTTCGTTTGTCGTGTCTAAATAAATAGACCCATCCCATTTTCTTAGATGATTATTATTTTACTTTAAAATTAAATAAAGGAGGGAGGTACCCTAAAATGTTAATCTGTAAAAGACAAACTAATTTTACTGCTATTATCATATTAATTATTAGTTTGGTTTTCATCTTTTCTCCTAACGCTCTTGCCGAAACAGAGGTCTACTTCTCTCTTTATGATGATCCAGAAGCAGTAATTATTAATAATATAGATGGAGCAGAAGAGTTTATAAGTATTGCTATGTATACCTTTACCGATATAGAGATAGCCCAGGCAATACTCGAGGCCAGAGATAGAGGGGTGGATATTAAGATATTATTAGACCGTTCGCAAGTTAAGGCTAAATATAGCAGGTCCCGCTATTTTGTTCAGAACGGCATAGAGGTAAGGATAAGCTCAAACAATTATATCATGCACAATAAGTTTGCAGTAATAGACCATAAAATAGTTATTACCGGATCCTATAACTGGACTGCTTCTGCAGGGAAAAGAAACGACGAAAATTTATTGGTAATAGATGATAATTATATTATTAGAAGGTACCAGGACCAATTTAATAATCTATGGAATAATAAATATAGCCCAGAAAGATACCAGGAATTAATTAGCGAGGCCAGTATAATTTCTTTGCCGGCCCCGGAGACTATTGAGGAAACCCCTGCTCCATCAGGTAATAAGATTATAAATATCAATACCGCTTCTTTGGAAGAATTGGATCAGCTTTGGGGAGTGGGCAAAAAAATTGCACAAAAGATAATTGACTACAGGGAAGCCCATGGGGAATTTAAAGCGCCGGGAGATATTAAGCTGGTAGACGGAATAGATGATAAAAAGTGGGATAAGTGGAAAGAAGAAGGTTGGATTATAACAGTAAAATAATTTATAAGTAATTTTTGTCGTATTCCTTAAAGAAAAAACGACAAAAAGGTATTTTTGAGCTATTTTAACCCTTAACTATAAAAATAGCCCTTCAAATTTCGCGTATAACGAACGATTTTTAAGTTTCATAGGTAATCATAAGCGGGAATTATAAATTTTACCAATAATCGGGTACTTGCAATACTTGCCCAGATCAAGAAAACGGTTCTATAGAATATTGACAATTTAAAACAATATAATTATTATAAAAACGGGGTGTAAATATGAAAAAGGGACCAAAATTTCAAAGGAAGCCTGAAACGATACGAAGATGGTTAGAAGTGAATAAACTTAAAAAGATACCTAAAGGTTATGAGTTAGACCATAAAATACCACTCTTTCAAGGGGGGACAGACACACTTCGGAATCTCCATCTGATAAAAACAAAGAGACATAAAATTAAAACGGCTAAAGAGGCAAGAAAAAGAAATAAAAGATAATTATTTTAGAAATTGAAACAAAAAATACAAATGAATTAGATAAAGAACAACAGAAAGCATTCAAGGAATATTCTAAAAGGGGCAAAGGAAGAATTTTTTAAAAAAGATAATTTGGTGCTTTAAATGTAATAACTTTCTGTATTTTGTCGTCTTCTGTGTAAAAGTACGCCATTTATATAAAATTTACTTACGGTAATCTATATTTTACAATGCTTTCATTTTTATCTATTGCGTCATTTTGACGTTTTTTTTATCAAATGTTGACAAAACTAAAGATAAATATTAAACTTAAATATAGGTTTAAATTTAAGGAGTAAAAAGGAGTAAAAATATATGTCAAAAAATAGCTCTCACAATAAAACTGCTAAATATTTAGCGAAAAAATTCAATATCGAATATAATGAGGGAAAAGGACCAGATATTATTGCTAAAAATAAGACAATAGAAGTAGAAAAAGCTAAAACAATAAACGATGCAAAAAGGCAACTTCAAGGATATAGAGGCCCTGTGTATATTGCGGGAGCCGATGGAGAAGCAACTAAGGAAGCTTTAAAATTAGCAAAAAATACAACCATAGGTGTTATGGATAACAAAGGCAATATTTTAAAAAAATCTACTCGTAAGAAAAAATAAAAATATATTAAATTAGGAACTATAGCTAAATGCTATACCAATACAAAAGAGAACCATTAAATAATAACGAAGTGAATAAATTAACTAATCCCTGCAGTACATTCCAAGAATAATTTGCTATCTGGACACTTTTAGATACAGGATGGTAAGAGATTTTGACAAAAGATAACAAGTATTTAGAAAAATTATCCCTCATTATACTTTAAAAAAGAGTTTTTATAATATAAAGAAGTTCTTTTTGTCCTCGGAAGGATTTATTAACATATGGTCGCAACAGGCGTTCGGTGATAAGTTTTGATTTAAGTGGATCACCTAATTTTTCTAATTCTTGGATAAGCAGGGAATCGAGCTTTAATAAGCCTAAAATTTGGCAAATACGCACTCTTGAGATACCGAGTTTTCGTGCAAGACCAGACTGGTTTTTTACTTGACCATTATCAATCATGCACTTATATTCTCTTGCTAAGTAAATAGGGTTTCGGTATATGTGTATAATTTGTTTGGTTTTCCTTGATTTGTAGGAAAAATAAAATGTGGAAGTAAAAGTTCTATCTATGGAACAGTCCGGGGAGCCAGACAATTTCCAGTCCTTTGGTATTTACTGAAGGACTTTTTATATTGAGATTTTTTTAGAAAAGAAGGATTTTTGAGTATGATTAGCGTATTATAATAAATAGCAAAATAAATATTTAATTCTATATTTTCTGTACCCGGATTCTTTGGCTAATTTTAGTACTTTAAAAGTAAATCTTTGGGAGGCCAAAAATGTTTAAGAAGGGAAAATATTTTTTAGTAATAACTTTATTGGTTACTTTTTTGTCAATTATTATTGTAAATGCGCAAGAAGTGCACATAGCTAATAGTTTTCGTTTTCCTCTCGAGGGAGATTGGTCACCTTTATGGCAAGACTTCGGTAAATGGAATAATCAATGGAATGGATACCATCTTGGAGAGGATATTGGGAGAGAAGATGCTGATATAAAAAACTATGAAGTTTATCCTATGGCTGATGGAGTTATTAAATTTGCAAATATAGTCTTGGGTTATACCGTAATTATAGAACACAAGTTGCCAGTTAGTGACCCAGATGGAGATTATGTTTGTAGCGTATATTATCATATGAAAAGGCCGGGCGAAGGAGGAATTAAACTTACATTGGGTGAAGTAGTATCTACAAACAGCCCTATTGGGTATGTTTCTGGTAAATGGAAAGACCATAAAAGTTTACCTCACTTACACTTTGGAATTAGAAAAGGACCTTACAAAAGCGGTAAGGACCCTAGAACAGGCTTTTGGTACTATCCTGGTTATACTACCATTAAAATAAATAATGAAGTTCAAAAAAATCCTGACGATCCAACTCACAAGCAAATACTAACAAATTGGTTTAATCCAACTGCTGATAAACCAGGATTTATTGAGAGTCATGTTATTCAAATAGAGCAAAGCACTGTAGATTCATCAAGCAAGAATATTGAAAGAGATAGTACTTCTATTGATCAACAAGGAGGATGTCTTATTCTTTTAGAATGTATGAATACTCCTACTAATGACAAAGTAAACAAAATTACAAAAATTATAAAAAATCGTCTTGACGGATTAGATATTTTGGAATCAGTAATTAGAAGATATGGGGCAAAACGTATTTTAATAGAATTGCCAAGAATGAATATTGAGAAACGAAAAAAAATAATTGATTTTATTATAAAACCTGTTCAAGTAAAAATATTGGCAGTTGAAATGTTGGGGCCAGTTATTGAAGGAGATTCTATTACTCAAGTCCCCATAAAAGAAGAGGAAATTAAAACAAAAAAAGGGAAATTACTTATAGACTCCTCTTTGTACCATATTGAATGCAGTAAGCCAATACCACATAAATATTTTATACCTCCTCAGGCAAGTCTACGTATAATCGTAAGGGGTCCAGCTGATGAATTAGCACTTATGCTTACAAATCCCGAAGGAGAGACGGATATTAAATTTATATCAAAAAGATCATTGATTGACAACTTTGAAACTGTAGATCTTAAAATGGGAGAGGAACCCTTTTCTGAAGGACCTTATACTTTAACCGTAAAAACAGTAACACCAGAAAAGGTTATTTATAAAAGGGAAGCATGGTTTACATCTCCAAAAAATATACAAATTACAGATGGAGAAATTACAATTGCACGCAAGTATGGTGATTATCGTTACTATGTGCTCGACGGCAGTATCACTTCTAAAAACGAGGGCGATTTACCATTTTTCTTCGATCATCCTAAAATCGTTTTTACTACGCCGGGAGGACAAATGGAGAAAGAGGAACTTTCCTTAGGATCCTTTATAGCTGTGCCTAGTGGTGAATTTAAATTTGACCAAAGTACTTTTGGGGTAGCAGGTTGGTTTTGGTATAATGGCCCCAGCAAGATGATTAATGCAACATTAAGGTTACATAAAAACGATAAAGTAGTTTTAACTCTCCCACTTAAATTAACGATAGAGGAATAAAAAATTGTCAAAACATTAAAAACTATAGAACTATATAAACGTTACTGGCATTAGATATAAAAAATGAATTTAAAAAATAATATTAATTTAATCACTATTAAAAGTTTATTTTTGACTAGTAAAAGTTATAAGGCAAGCAATAAAGTAGTTATTAATATTATTATCATAAATATTGCTTTAACTAATAATTTGTCGCCTTCTGTGTAAAAGCACATCATATGTCGTCTTTTTTACTTAATATTGACAAATCCTCTTAGAGAAATTAAAATAAAACAAATTAGCCTAAACTTTTGGACGAAACAGAATAAGATTTCTTGAAAGAAAGCTTAAATTATGATTAAATTAAACAAAATGCAACTGGTCGTGTGTTTTATAATATCATTGTTAATTTCTTTTTTCATATTAGCCCCAGCAATAAAGGTAGATAAACTTTATAAATATGAATCTCAGGATAACTGGATATGGAAGGGTTTTACTAATAGAAGTAATGAATTGAAGGATGAAGAGGGTAAATATTATAAAATATCTACTAAAGATTCCGACGGTACAGAGGGAAGAAAATACTATTATGTGGGTAGTTATAATGAATATTCACTTGATAAAGGAGGTCTCCAGTATCCCACATACGCATACGAACGCATTATTATTGTTATTATTATAAATGGTCTTTTATTAATTTATGCATTAAGAACAAAAAAGTCGTCCTAAACATCAGATAACACAGTATATATGCTACAGGTTTCCGCCCTTGTCATTCGGGACATTGCTCCCTTCGGTCGAAACGTCGTATATGCTGGAAACGTTATACGAAACGGTGGTTTTCACTATTTTGGTATAATCCCCCACCTAGAATATAATAATTATAAGGTATAAACATAAACAAGGGAAAAAACAAATGCCTTAAAATTGATTGTAGATGATCTCTTTTTCTCTCTCCCCCGGTATTTTATCAAAATATTTGCTTTTGGTTAGGGGTATAACTTATTGATAAGCAAGGGTTTATATTTAACTAGATATTATTTGGAACTCTAACAGGAAGATTAATTAACTCCTTTAGTTTAAGGGATTTTTTATTGGAATTATTTTAAAAATAGAAGGATTTATGAGGTTTGACAAAATTAATGAAAGAAAAATTATATAATCTACCAAAATACTATGATATTGCTTTTTCATGGGATATTTCGCGGGAAACTGCAATATTTCGCGAGCTTTTCAAGAGACATACTCCTTTCAAGGTAAAGAATATTTTAGAGCCCGCATGTGGAACTGGGCGATTTCTGGTT
>Ga0209991_10000146_pt1 | contig 31147 bp, 29 predicted proteins | sample ChitaG_FD_183167 | JGI IMG/M metagenome (GOLD analysis project Ga0209991, IMG submission 183167) | Deep subsurface microbial communities from South Pacific Ocean to uncover new lineages of life (NeLLi) - Chile_00310 metaG (SPAdes)... | ecosystem: Environmental > Aquatic > Marine > Oceanic >... | reverse complement strand
CCTTCGATGCCCAGCTGATGGGACTGCTGTCCGCAGGACACGACAGCTCGAATTGCGCTCCGGCCGGAGAAGCGGCCGGAGCCGCCCTCGCGACGGTAGATTGCGGACCGGCGACCACCCCGGGAGGTCCGCTGAGTACTCGGTATTCGCTGTTCGCCGACCAATTCACACTCGACGCCGGCTTCGAAGAGTCGGTCGAGGTGAACTCAGAGCTGCTGCCATGCCCGGGCAGCGACATCGATTCGGCGACGACATGGCACTACACCGAAGACCCAGATCAGGTTGCGGGCAAGATTGCCTGTGGCATTTACAACGACAGGCCCGACTTGGTCTGGACCAACGACGTCGCCCTGTTATTGGCCGACGCGCAGGGGCCCGACCTCGAGGAACTGCACAACTGGTGGCTGCAGTACGGCTAGGTCGCCTCAGGCAAGGTCGCGGGGCCGACCAGCGATGGAGAGAATGGGCCCGACGAAATCGCCCGTGTGGTGCGAGATTCCGACTCGATTACGCGGTGACCGGCTCTAACACGCGGGGCACATAGAGAGCACCCGGATCAGTGGCCAGCAGATGAGAGTACAGCTTCTCCATCGTCGACTCGACGGAGAACTTATAGACTCCGCCGTCATAGTCGGCGACATAAAGGCTCGATCCATCCGAACCTAACGCCACGCAGGACGGGCGCTCGTCTAAGAACAACGAGTCGACGATCTTCAGACTCAGTGTGCACAAGACTGCGACTCGGTCGTAGTCGACGATGTACGCGCGCGCTTGATCCGGGCTCATCACTAATTGTGTAGGGGAACCACCGATTATCAATGTGTCGGTCACCCTGTTGGTGGACAGGTCGATGACGTGTACCGCGCCGCCGACTGTCCGGTCGGAAGTCAGCACATAGACCGTGTCGCTAGCGTGAGCGATATCACGGATCGGTGAGCCGACCACGACAACGCGCTGCACCTTCGATGTCTTACGGCTAACGATGACCAACCGGCTGCCGCTGTCGTCAGTGACCGCGGCGTAGAGGCGCTTACCGCTCGGATCAACGTACAGGGCATCAAGACTGGCGGCCGGGCCATACCCGATGTCGATCGTTCGAACCTTTTCGGCGACGGTGTCGATGACCGTGACAGCGACGCGGTCGTGGGCCCTCAGTCCCGCATAGACGCGCTTTCCGTCCGGGCTCGCGGCCAATGCGGTGACACTAAAGTCCATTGGGAAGGTTGCGACGATGGCCTTGGTCTCCAGGTCGATCGCGGACACGGCGTCATGGTTGGCGGAGCTGTAGGCAACGTACGCGCGGTCGTCGGTGACGATGACGGCAACCGACTCGCCCTCGACTGCGACGGTGTCGCCGACCGGCCGGGCAGCGGGGTCGAAGATCGACACGCTCTGGTCTGCGACGTTGGCCACGACAACAGAGTCGATGTCCGCGCTACTCACTGCGACGTCGCCGATCGGACCGCGGCCCACGATGATGCGGCGTTCGAGGATGACATCGCATTCTGCGTCACCATGCCCGCGCAATTCGGAATTACCCTCGAGCTTTTCATTCCCCATGGGCACCAAAAGTGTTTCCATCTGTCGCCTACCTCCGCTGCTATCAGCTACACCCGCACTAGATTGATTTTCTCAACCACCGTTCGAGCATGACTTCTCAACCACCCGTTCGGGCGTGAACTGAAATTGAGTCTAACGGCGCAAATCCCAGGCCAGACGCCGAGAATCCGCAGGATGTAACGGCCGCCACCGACTCCCTTAGGCGGCGTTAAGGAAATTCTTGGTTATCCAGCTGTCATCTGGCATGAGCAATCCAATACCCGCTCCTGAAGAGGAGATCTATTGCCTTTGGCAAACTGCGCAGAAAGGTGTGACCAAAGGTACAGCTACCAAATTTCTTAGCATTGGCAGCCAGACTGAGCGGGAAGTCACACCGTGACACAACGCAAATATCTTCCATCGCTTGCTTCCAGCGCCTGCCTGCTGCGCTGCTGGCCGGCGATTGGCCAACAGTTCCGGTGACCACTGCCCGGTGAGCGCCGAGATCATCGACGCCCACTTCTTCCGACAGCCTGTGACACGTGGCCGTTGTTGGCATGCCAATCACCTGACTCCCCGCGCACGGCGGCTACGATCCGAACGAATAGCCACCTGGGAGGTCACATGTATAGGCGTCATTCTCGGCTGATGAGCATCACGGCAGCATCAGCGGCCATGACGACGCTGTTCATGGGATCGCCGGTCGCCCACGCCACCGAAGCCGACGACCAATTCCTCTCTGTGGTCGCAAGTCTGGGTCTCGAGTTCGGCACCCTTGATGAGGCGGTCGCGGCGGGTAACAACATCTGCGACATCGTCGCCGAGGGCAGTGCGAACAACATCAACCAGTCCAAAATACGTGCCAGCATCATGGAGTCACTTCAGGGCAAAGGCCTGGACGGGCCGAGGGCGACGCAACTGATGCAGGGAGCGGTCAACGCATACTGTCCGCAATACAACAATGTGGTCGCTGACTGACGCAGTTGGTTCGATTGCGTGTCACTGGATCGCGGTTAAAGGCTTTCGCGGCTTGAAGATGTCGCGATGATCTGATTCCAGCGTAGGACCCACCAGCCAAACCGGCACACCGCCGTCCTGTTCACATGAGTGGTAGCGCGCGTCCAGAGCATTCGGCGCGGATAGGGCGGATCTCGCAGGAGCGGCCGCATTTCTTGCGCGCGCCTCACACGAAAGTCTCGACCTTGACTTTAGCCTTGGTGCTCATGACCACATTGCTCGAGCCGTCGCTGGCCGACCTGGACTTCGAGCACGACATTCCCTGCGCCTGCCACAAACTCTGCAATCCCCTTGCCCATCCCGCGCAATGGTGGGTCACGCTGTCATGCGGGTGCCCGTACCCGATGTGCCAGCAAGCGTTGCGAATTGCCAATGTGCGCCTCAAGGTTCGGACACTGACCTGTCGACTGTGCAAGACGGACCAGATCAGGATCCGCGGCGTAGTTCGGATCTGACACCGGATTCCGTGCTTTACAAGCGATCTGCCTTGACCGCCCCTGTGCATCTACGACTGCGCCGACTGTCGATAACTGACCGTTCGATCAAATAGCTCAGCACCCTGATTCATGTCCACCCTGGCCATGTCCGAAACCGGGCCAGGCAAATGCATTCGCGATCGGACTGCGCCGATTGTTAGACGTTCGCGCGATGTTGCGCGATGCCGCTCATTAACCAGAGCATTAGCCAGCGAATCGATACCTGAAACATCGAACGGCCGCGGCTGCAGGTGCAAAAATCGGAGAATAGTGGCCTGGTGATAGCACGGCGGATTCCTACCGCTGCGTCCGCCAGCCGCTGACACGAAAGGACGGCGTGCCATGTCCGACGACAAGGCGAGGGATCGTGGACCAGTGGGTCTGTTGAGGATAGCGTTGGCTGTGGTCGGCACGATCTTCGTCATCGGCATCTACCCCCTCACCAAGCTGTGGCCATCGGGGTGGGCATGGGGGCCCGACACGTCGCACTACCTGGCCATGATCATCGGTTTCTACGCCACCCTCGGAGTTTTCCTACTGCTGGCCACGCGTGATCCGCTCGCCAACCGCAGCCTCATCTGGTTCACCGTGGTCTCCAGCGTCGTGCACGCCGCGATCATGGCCGTTCAGGCTCTATCTGATGCGGGCGAGCGCGGTCACCTGCTCGGTGATGTGCCGGCACTGCTGATCGTCGCGGCGGTTCTCGCAGTTCTGCAACGACGAGCGGAGACGCCGCGAAGTGTGGCCGCCGGCACCCGTTGAGGCGAGCAGCAATTCGGGCGCTGTCGGCCGTACACCCCATCGGTGCCCGGCCGATCCGGTTACGCTCCTTCGAGGCTTCGCGCATCTACCGGGAGACAGAATGCGCGGGGATCAATGGCTGCGACGTTGACGAAGGAGACGGTTGCTGATGCATCGACGCAGCAGGAACGACCAGATTCAGGACCGACTGCCTGATCGAGCAGAATGACGGAATCCACACCTGGCCCCGATGAGGCAGACGATTCGAGATCCACACCTGCCCCCGATGAGGCAGACGATTCGATGCACGGCGCTTTGCTCATCTGCTGCACGGCGATCGTCGCAGGTGTGGTCATCGGGTTCGTCGGTGGCGCTTTTCGCTGGTGCCTGGACGTGGCAGACCACCTGCGCATCGACCTGGTCGAGTGGGCACGACTATTGCCTGGCCCTGGCTGGTTGGTGCCGGTAGCCGCCGCGGCCACCGGGGCCACTCTGGCCGCCTTGATCGTGCAAAAAGTTCCGGTGGCCGCGGGCAGCGGGATCCAACACGTCGAAGCCGTCTTCCGCGGCGAGGCGAGGCCGCCATTGCTTCGTCTGATGGCCGCAAAGTTCGTCGGCGGTGTGCTGGGCATCGGGTCGGGGCTCGTGTTGGGCCGCGAGGGGCCGACCGTTCACATGGGAGCAGCGATCGGCGCCGAGGCGGCACGCCGTGTGCGACTACCCGACTCCGAGATCAGGATGATGCAGACCGCACTGGGTGGCGCCGGACTAGCGGTCGCTTTCAACGCCCCACTCGGGGGCAGCCTGTTCACCCTTGAGGAGGTGACTAGGTCATTCCGGGTGAAGACAGTGTTGGCGACCATCTTTGCAGCCGTGACCGCAGTGGCCTGTTCACGTTTCGTCCTAGGGAACCATCCGGACTTCTTCGTGGAACGGATACATGCCCCGGCGCTCTCGTGGCTTCCGCTTTTTGTGGCATTCGGTCTGCTGACAGGGGTTCTGGGCGCCGCATACAACGTGCTGGTGTTGTGGTTCCACGATCAAGTCGGGCGGATCCGCCGCATTCCCAAGGTGGCGAAGGCGACCATCATCGGCGCAATCATCGGATTGGCGATGTTCGTCTACCCGCTCGCAGTCGGCGGCGGCGACACCCTGACGCAACTGATCCTCGGCGGGCACCGCATCGTTCTGCCAGTCGCAGTCGGCTACCTGCTGGTGCGATTCGTCGCCGGCCCGCTGTCGTATTCGACGGGGGTGCCCGGGGGACTGTTCGCGCCGCTGCTCGCCGTCGGTGCGCTGTGGGGTTTGCTGTTCGTCGGAGTCTTCAACACCGTGTGGCCGGAGAACGAGACAACCCTGGCAATTCCGATGGCACTGGTTGGGATGGCGGCCTTCTTCGGAGCCACGGTCCGCGCCCCCGTGACCGGGATCGTGCTGGTCATTGAGATGACGGCGACGACGTCGGTGGCGGTGCCGATGATGGCTGCCACCGCCGCGGCGGTTCTGGCTGCCAACGCTGTTGGATCGTCGCCGATCTACGACAGTCTGCGCGCGCGGATGCCTGCTGAAGAACCCCCTCCGGGAAACGGGTGAATTCTCCCCAACGACAAGCTTGGCGACACCAGAAGCTCTCGCTCTGACAGTCTCCTAGGCTTGGGTCGATGGCACCGGAAAGCAAGCGGCAGAAGCTGTGGTCGCGGCGGGCTGAATTCGCTCCGGCCATCCGCTCGAACCTGCAGCGGCGCGGTTCTGAAAAATTCGCCCGCTTGCCCCACCCCGTGCAGCAGGCCGGCCGACTGATCGAACGTACCGGCCGCGGAACACTCAATGATCGGGTGCCCGGGCTGGCGGCCGAAGCCGCACTGTTCACCTTGATCTCGCTTCCGGCCCTACTCCTGGCGATCATTGGATCGCTCGGCTTTGTCGCGGCCGCCCTCGGCCCGCAGGGAAACCAAGAGCTACGCGAACTGGTGCTCGGGATCCCGGCGTCGTTCCTGTCCGACCTGACCTACGCCTCCTACGAGCGGACGGTCAATGCCGTGCTCACCCAGACACGGGGCAGCGTGGTCTCCATCGGCATCGTGCTCAGCCTCTGGACCGGCTCCCGCGCGGTGAACCGCTATCTGGAGACAATCACGATCGCCTACAACATCGAGCAGCGGGCGGGCTGGCGACGACGCCTGCTAGCTCTCGGACTGACCACCGGGGCACTCATCGGCGCGGTAGCGGTGCTGCCGCCGATGGTTTTTGGCCCCCGCATCGTGGAGTGGCTGGCGCCTGACCCGATCGCGGATACCACGCTGCGGATACTCGATCTACTGGTCTGGCCGAGCGTGGTTCTTCTCGTTTTCATGGGCCTGGTCACGCTCTATCACGTCGGGGTCCCCTGGCGGACGCCGTGGCGCCGTGACGTGCCGGGCGCGTTACTGGCGATCCTGCTATGGCTGTTGGCGTCCGTCGTGCTGCGGTTCTACCTCGCGTCCAGCTTCAAGGATGACGCGGTCTATAGCCAGCTCGCAGCACCAATCGCAATCGTTCTGTGGCTCTACATCACCGCGTTCGCGGTGCTGCTGGGCGCCGAGTTCAACGCCGAGATCGAGCGGATGTGGCCCCACGAGGACCATCCCTGGCGGCTGCGCCCAAACAAGCGCGGGAGCAAGAACACAAGCGCCGATACCGGCCGGCAGGCCTGACCGGCCGTCGGCTACTTGTAGGCGATCGCCGCGCTCGACGGCCCGTCGAGCGCAATGGTCTCGAACGAGCGGAAGCCGGCCGCTGAACACCACTGCCGAAAATCCGCAGCGGTGTAGTCGAACGCATCACCGAACTCGATCAACATGTTCAGAGACATCGTCAGCCCGAAGGTGTTGTGGCGCCGCGCGTCGTCGATGAGCGATTCGATCACGATGAAGGCCCCGTCGTCAGGCAGCGCCTCATAGGCCTTGGCGATCAAGGCGCGTTTTTGGTCGAGGTTCCAATCGTGCAGGATCATCCCCATCGTGATGACGTCGGCGGCGGGAAGCGGGTCGGTAAGAAAGCTGCCGGCGACCGCTTCGACCCGGTCTGCCAAGCCTTCCTCGGCGACTTTGCGGCCGGCGATCTCAGTCACCACGGGAAGATCGAAACTCACACACCGCAAGTGCGGGTGTGCCGTCGCGACAATGCGCGTCAGAAGGGCGTCCGCCCCACCGACATCGCACAGCCGCGCGTAGCGCTCGAACGGAAACCGGGTGGCAAGCAACTCGAAGTTGCGTCGCGAGGAGGCGTGCATCGCTGCCATGAAGACCTCGAGGCGCTTCGGTTCGGCGTAGAGCGTCTCAAAGAACGGCCGACCGGAATGCTTGGACTCGTTTTGCGCCTGACCTGTCTTCAGCGCCTCGGTGAGATCCGCCCAGTATCGGTAGTTGCGCTCGTCCCAGATCTTGAGCAGACCACCTTGATATGCGGGGCTGTTCTCGTCCAGGAAGTGGGCCGTCTCGGCGGTGTTGCGATACCGGGCCTGCCGACCGTCGCCGTCGCGGCTAAGCAGATCCACCGAGACCAAGGTGTCGAGGAAATCCGTCGCCGGTCGGGGCACCAGGTCTAGCCGCTCGGCGATCTCGGCTGCAGTCATTGCCTGATCTCCCAGAACCGTAAAAAGCCCAAGCCCTACTGCGGACAACAGCACCTTCGCCTCGCAATAACCGCCGCCTATGGCCATGATGCGATCGGGTTTCAACTCGTCCACCGTCCAACCCCCAATCGGTGCGCACAAACAGCTCGCTCCCTGACGACTGTAAACACTCGAGCCGAAGCTTGCACCGTTCCCAGGCGAGGCCGATCCAGGCGGAGAACGCCCTGATTCACAAGACGGACAGTAGCCGGCGCAGGATGCTTGCCGACCCGGCGGCGGCCTGGTCGACGAAAGCCGTGAAGTCGAATTGAGATTCGCGGCCGGCGAGGTCGGAAAGCGCGCGGATGACTAGCCACGGAATATCGAATGCCTCGCAGACCTGCGCAAGAGCGCCGCCCTCCATCTCGACGGCTTGTCCACCGAGTTCGCGATGCAGGCGATCACGGGTGATGTCGCTGTGCACAAACTGATCGCCGGTGAGCACGCTGCCGTAGCTGATTTGTGGCGGCCGGTCGCAACCTCCCGCGGCCGCGGGCAGCGTCGGCAACGTGAAGTCGGCCAGGCGTTTCTTTACGCGCCCCAGCAGCGCAGGATCGATCGGATATCCGCGCCGGTCTGTCGGGTTGATGAAGGGAACGTGGCCTGGTTGGTAGATCTGCAGGCCGGAGTCCTCGATCACACCGGCATCGTGCTGGACCGCGCGGTCGGCGATCACGATGTCTCCGACGTGTAGGCCAGGATCCAGACCGCCCGCGACACCAGTGAACACGATTGCGCGGCAATCGAACCGATCGGCGAGCACCGTGCCCGCCACCGCGGTATTGACCTTCCCCATCCCGCCGCCGACCAGAACGACGCGGTGGCCGTCCAGTTCGCCAACATCGAAATGGGAATGCCCTACCACCGTTGCGGCCCGGCCGGTCAGGTCATTCCGTAGATGCGCGAGTTCAGGTTCGATCGCGCACACAATGCCGATCGTCACCGACCCATGATCTCACCCGCACTCCAGTAGCGCGCTGAACGCGTAGTCATTGCAGTCCGCCCGCCACGTTCAAGCCCAGCCAGAGTGCGGCCACACCCGCAAGCAGGCCGACGGGCACAGTCAGTACTCCCAAACGCAGAAACTCGGTCAGGGCCGGCGCAGCCTGCCGACTCGCCAGCACCCGGCGCCACAGCAAGGTGGCCAGTGAACCGACATAGGTGAGATTGGGACCCACATTGACCCCGATCAACATGGCGAGCACTAGCCCAGGCGCAGGATTGAGGCCGAGCACGCCGAGTATCACCAAGGTGGCGGGCAGGTTGTTGACGAGGTTGGCCAGCACCGCTGCCACCAGGGCGACCCCAAGCAGACCGGCGAACGACGACTCGGTCGGCAGCAACGCACCCAGCCTGTGGCCCATGCCCTGGCCGGTCACGCCCGCCACGACGATGCCCAGGGCGAGCACGAACAGGCAGAAGAAAGGCGACGCCTCGCGCACCAGCCCGGGGACTGTGATTTCCCGGCGGACCAGAGACCGCGCCGCCAGCACACCCGCGCCGGCAACTGCCACCCACACCGGCTCGACACCGACGAGGCTGGACGCACCGAAGCCGGCCAGGGTAAACACCAATACCGCCAAAACGAAGACCGGAGGAGCGGGAATCGGAACTGCGGGCGAGGGTGGGATCGGGCCATCGTTTACCTCCGCAACCGGCGCTCGTCGTAAGTCGTCGCGGAAGAACCACCGGAACACCACGTACTCCACCGCGATCACGGCCAGCCACGGTAGCCCCATGATGGCCGCAAACTGCAGAAACGAAAGACCGGTTGCCGAAAACGCCAGCAGGTTCGTCAGATTCGACACCGGCAGCAGTGTCGATGCGGAATTCGCCAGGTGCGCACATGCATACACGTGCGGTTTGGCCCGCAATCCCAAGCCGACCACTGTGCGGAACACCACCGGCGTCAGCAGAACCACGGTCGCGTCGAGGCTCAGCACCGCGGTGGTCGCCGCCGCGGTCGCGAACACCAACACGAGAAGGCGGCGGGGTTGTCCGCCCGAGCACCGGCCAAGCACTCCGCCCAGCCAGACAAACAGTCCGGCGTCGTCGGCGAGATGCGCCAGCACCAGAATGGCGGCCAGAAAGCCCACCGTCGGACCTAACATCTGGATCTGGCGCACGGCTTCTGCCGGTGACACGATCCCCAGCACCACGGCGATGGCCGCCGCGGGGACGGCGACCATCGCCTCGGATAACCCCCGCGGCTGCAGCATCGTGAAGATCAGGACTGCGGCGAGCAGAGCCAGGGCGAGCAACTCGGCCCCCGCGCCGCTCACCACTGGCGAATCACGTCAGAGATACTTCCATTTCCCGCGGACAGCCCTTGCGTCCCGCAGGCAGCCCTTGCTCGGATGCCGGGCACCGTCTCGATGGGCCAGGCGGCCCACAACAAGTGAAGGCTTGACCCCGCTGGCCAGGGCCACCGTGCTATGTGGGCGCGGGTTCCCTTGTGTGCCGCCAATCCTCGAAGAGGAGCTTGCATCCCAAGTATCCGAAGACGAGGGGGAATACGAAGTACTGGTATTGGGTCCAGACAAGTGCGAGCAATGTGTCGGCGATGCCACCAGGCATGTTTTCGAAGCCGCCGAAAACCTCGCTGAACGAGAAAATGAAGGTCGCCACGACGGGCTCTCCGGCGCCGAGCACCGGGATCAGATAGCGCAACGAGGACCGTTTTTTATTGAGGCGCCAGAATGCAAACCCCGAGTGTCAACCAGACCGGGGGCAGACCCGTTTCCGAAACAAGAAGTGATTCGAGACAAGATGTGAGCATGTCTCGATTATTTAGTTACGAGACAAGTGGCCACGAACCTCCCGAGCACCGTAGAAATTCGGGTGAGTCGCGACCCACCTTGTGTGAAGATACGCGCCATCCCGGATTCGCGACGAGTGTCAGCGAGCAATCAGCCACCGCCACGGAATAACAGCCCGCCGACGTCGCCAGCGCGCCGGGATTGCCGTCGCCGAGTTTCGCGACATGCAGTCGTTGGCTATAAAAGTCCAGGAGAAATTATGATCTTGGCCACTTTCATGCCTTGTTCCTCATCCAAATCCCCGAGATTCGGAATTCCTGTGGTAAAGGGGGCGCGAGGTCTACAGTTGGCAATGACACTCGGCGAACAGGAGGCGGCTCAACGAACAAGAGGCTCTGATGGGCTTCAACCCCAAGGACGCCCTCATTCCACGACGAAACAGTGTTTAGGGGGTGAAAGGAACATGAATACAAAAGGTGTAGTACTTCCCGCAGTGGTAGGTGCTGTCCTAGCGTTAACCGGCGCATTCGTGTCAATGTCGGCTGCCGATGCATCACCCGACGACAACTGCGACAACACACTGGTTCGTTGCTCACCCAAAGCGGAGCCACAAAAAAAGAGCCCCGGACTGGGCATCGGCAGCGGCTACTACGAAGGCTTGGGCGAGAACGCGTTCGGCCTAGGACCTGGCTATGGTGGGTGGTGAAGCGCCGTCCTCGTGATCGCCAGCCTGTCGTGACTAACTGGGCGCGACGTCATGATGCCGCCGGCAGGTGACCCAAATGAGTCACCTCTAAGCACCAGGCCAACTATCGCGGTGCCCCCAGTGGGACTCGAACCCACACTGTGCGGATTTTAAGTCCGCTGCCTCTGCCAATTGGGCTATGGGGGCTTTACAGCTCAGAGCCTACTTCAGGCCGATTCAGAATCGTCCTGACATCCTGAATACCGCAGTGATACCGCAGTGCTATCGATGGCCTTGCCCAGCGCGTCAGCTACACCGCTCAAATCGTCATTGAGCAGGTGGCCGTAGCGGTCCAGCGTCATCGCGGCGGTCGCGTGTCCCAACAGTCTCTGCACGACCTTCACGTTAGCGCCTGCACTGATCGCCAGCGACGCCGTGGTGTGCCTCAACCCATGGGGAGTCAGCCCTTCAATCCCGACCTCGCCGCAAGCATTGTCGAAGGCCCAGCGATACTCACCGAGCGACAGGAGCCCGCCCTCGCGGCCGGGAAATACCAGCGCGTTCAGATCTGCAGGCAATTCAGCTTCAAGCCCCCGCAAAACAGGTTCCGGCACCGGCACGTGACGACTCCGGTTCGTCTTGGTGGTCGACTCGACAATGCCCTGTCCCGTGACCGCAGTGGCAGACGTACTTACCGTGAGCATCCTGCGGCCCACGTGCCTACGCCTCAGTGCAACCGCCTCACCAAACCTCAGACCGCAGTAACCGAGCACCAAGGTCAGCGTCTTGAACCGACCCATCGCGCCGGCAAGCGTCAGTAGTTCAACGTGTGTCAGGTAGCGACGTTCACGCTCGATCTGTTCGGGTAGATCCTCATCGCGTTTGAGCTCATGCGCCACATTCTTTGCGATCTTGCCAGTGCGCTGCGCGTATTTGAGAACAGCACCTACCAGCTGGTGGGATTGAATTATTCGACTTGGCATCAGGCCGGTCCCACGCTGACCACCCACTAGCGACAATCCGCCCAACCAGGTCGAATAAGATTCATAGTTAATACGTTTCAGCGGAACGTCTGCCCAAGTGGGCAGGATCACGGTGTCGAGCAGGGAGCGATATCCTGCAACTGTTTTGGGCTTGCGGTGCTGCTTCGTGGCGAACCACTGCTCGGCCACCGATCCGAAAGTCTCAGCGCTTTTCTTCGGATCGACGTACTCTCCGCGCTGCACGTCAGCGGTCAGTCCGTTGAGGTACGCCTGTGCATCCGGCTTGCGCTGGAAGCTCTTGGTGCGTTCAGCTCCGCTGCCATCCACCCACCTGACACGCCAGCGTGACACCTTGCCGTACACCGCGGATCGTTCGGTGCGCATCGTTCCGTCCCGTTCCTTGACACGCTTATGCCAGCGGTCATCGATACCCGCGCGTTCGTTCCGGGTGGTCACGCCTCGCAACATACCGCAGCAATCCGTGGGCCTCATCCGCTTTGTGAGCGGTAACGGATTCAGAGTCGGTGTTTGCAGAATATTCACAACGCCCGAAACACCAAGAATAAGTATGACTTTTTGGCTAATGCGGCTGCGGTCGTGGACAGAACGCTATATCCACCGTCACTGTTGGCTCAACCTAACCAACCATGATTCAGGAGGATTTTGATGGAACTGCTAGGAGCCAAAGGAGTCTCGGATATGACCGGCGTTCCGATCGGAACGCTGCGGTACTGGCGACATTCAGATATCGGACCAGCAAGCTTCACACTGGGCCGCCGAGTTGCGTACCGGCGCGACGAGGTGCTGCGGTGGATTTCGCAGCGCGAGAACGCAACCCGACGCGGAGGCGGCGACGCCGCATGAGGTCCACACATGAGAAAGACCTCGGGGTCTAGCCGAGGCCTTTCATTCGAACCATCCGATCGCTCAACACGGAAGCTCCTCATGAGAATAGCCCGTCATGCCCGCATGCGAGCCGGGGATGACGGACCTTGCGTTGGGTGGGGGCGCTAGCGGTTCACGCCCATGCCTGCTGGCACAGCTCGCGCCCAGTCCGATACTATTTGCGTATGAATGCAGATACGGGTGCATGTCGGCGGCGGCTCCCCGCTGATCAGGTGGATTTGGTGGTCGAGGTGTTCCGCATGCTGGCCGACGCCACCCGCGTCCAGGTGCTTTGGGCCCTCACCGATCAGGAAATGTCGGTTACCGACCTGGCCAACCATGTGGGGAAACCGGCCCCGTCGGTGTCGCAGCATTTGGCGAAGCTGCGGATGGCGCGCCTGGTCCGCACCCGCCGCGACGGCACCACGATCTTCTATGCGATCGACAACGATCACGTCGCCCAGCTGGTCACCGACGCGGTGTTCAACGCCGAACACGCCGGCCCCGGCGTCCCCGGCCACCACCGCAGCAGCGAGGACCTGCGGACCCTGCACCCCGAGGCCACTCCTGGTCCCGCGCCCGCCGACCAGCCAGACGGCCAGAGAGGACACCGCGCGTGACCCACGACGCGAGCCATCACTCAGCCGGGCACGACCACGACCACGGGCCTGGTCAGGAGTATCCACACGGGCACAGTCACGACGGGCGCGGTGGCCGAGTGGGCGCGGCGCTGCGTGAGGTATTCGCCCCGCACAGCCATGACGCCTCCGACAGCATCGACGGCGAGCTGGAATCCAGCGCCGCCGGTATCCGTGCGGTGAAAATCAGCCTGCTCGCTCTCGGCGCTACCTCGATCGCCCAGTTAGTGATCGTGGCGATCTCCGGCTCGGTGGCGCTGCTGGCCGACACCATCCACAACTTCTCCGACGCGCTGACCGCCGTCCCGCTGTGGATCGCATTCGCTCTAGGGCGACGCGCCGCCACCCGTCGCTACACCTACGGGTTCGGTCGGGCGGAGGATCTCGCCGGGCTGTTCGTGGTCGCCATGATCGCCAGCTCCGCGGTCATCGCCGGGGTCGAATCGGTTCGCCGCCTCATCAACCCGGTGCCCATCCACAACCTGGGCTGGGTCGCCGCGGCGGGCCTCGTCGGATTCGTCGGCAACGAACTGGTCGCCGTCTACCGCATCCGCGTCGGCCGCCAGATCGGCTCTGCGGCCCTGGTCGCCGACGGCTTGCACGCCCGCACCGACGGATTCACCTCCCTGGCCGTGCTTTTCGGCGCTGGCGGCGTCGCGCTGGGCTTCCCGCTGGCCGACCCGATCATCGGACTACTCATCACCGTCGCGATCCTCGCGATCCTGCGCACCGCCGCCCGCGACGTGTTCCGGCGGCTGATGGACGGTGTCGAACCCGCACTCGTCGACGCCGCCGAACACGCCCTGGCCCACGAGCCCGGCGTCCGGGCCGTCCGCAGCGTGAAAATGCGCTGGATCGGGCACCGGCTGCACGCCGACGCCGAACTCGACATCAACCCCGACACCACCCTGACCGAAGCGCACCGCATCGCCCACGAAGCCGAACACACCCTCACCCACGCCGTGCCCAAACTCTCCAGCGCCCTCGTCCACGCCTACCCCGCGCACACCACAACGAACTAAGCCACCCCGACGCCGTCCCAAGGGGAGATCTGCAGACCCCATCAGATATTGCTCCTGACGAAAGACTCACCGGTAGAAGGTGTTTCACGTTGAGCATGCCCGCACCAACCCCATCAACATGTACCCAAGTGCACCTTTCTGGGTGGGCCGCGTCCCGCGCAAAGGCCAATCTCCCGATGTCCATGCTTGCATCGGTTCGGCCACGCATTGCTGCCACGCGTGCACGGCCGCCCGATAGCCAACAGGCCGCCGGACAACTAAGCGGCCGGATACGGCCACGGGTTGAACCGGCAGGTCTTACCGTCGGCCGTAACGCTCGCAGGGTCGAACTTGGCCGCATCGTCGTTGTTGGTTGAGAACGACTGCTGCATCATCAACGGCGCCAGACCACCGTCCTCGCCGCACCCCTCATGGAGCTGATAGCCGATCGCGTGGCCTATCTCGTGGTTAAGCAGATACTGCCGGTAGGAACCGACGTCACCCTGGAAGGGCATCGCGCCGCGCACCCAGCGGGCTTGGTTGACGAACACCCGGGGCTGCTCGTCAGGCCCGTAGACGGGGTTGTAACAGGACGCCTCGAGCGCAATTTCGTAGCCGCACCCCTCCCGCACCGTCATCGGCGAAGTCAGTGACACCCGAAAGTCGGGCTGGCCGCTGTCGAGGCGGATGAAAGCGAACTCCGGATCATGCGTCCAGCCCTTCGGGTGGGCCAACGTCTCGCTGACCATGCGGCCGAAACCGTCATCACCCCCGAAGGTGGCGGTGTCGATGCCGTCTTCGACTTCCACGGTATAGGTGAACGTCTTGGTGGCGCCCTTGCCCTGCTTCGAGGTGGCGCCCGACACGATGTGCCACGTTCCGGCGCCCGCCTCAGTGAATGGCCCGCCGGCGGGCAACATCCCGGTCGGCAGGTTGGCATCGAATTCGGTCAATCCCTTCGGCGGGGCCCCGATGATGGCGGTACTGATGACGCCAATGCTCGGTCAACCCTGCGCCGGGCCCTCCGCCTGGTTGGGTTCGGGCGAACTGACTTGGGCGACCGTCTGATACACCACCACCGCCGTTAGGGCCACGAGCAACGGCAAGATGTAGGCGCGCCAGCCGTAAGTGGAAATGAAGCGGCCGAGCCTGGTCTGCTTGCGCAGCGCACGCCGGCTATTTCGGATGGACCGGGCCCGCCCCGAGTCGCCTGCCAGTGGATCGCGCAGGGCGCGTAGCGGCTCTCGCCCTTCGTTGCGCAGCGTCAGCGTCAGACCGCCCCCCGAGTCCCACGCCACCGCTACAGAATCGCACAGACCGCACAACGTGCACTTTCACGCTCCCGCGGTGGCCACACAGTGACATGTCGCCACCATGCTGCATACCGCGCGAGTCGAATACGGCTTCACCGCTCCCAACCCCGACACGGCATTGCTACCCATCAGCCCAAAGACGGCCCTGACTTTCCCAGCCTGACTCACCCGGCCGAAACCGGGCGGGTCAATCCGACTGCGCCGGATCCGCGACGCGCGATGATCCACCACAATCCGAGGCGAGGGTCAAGTCCAGGGACGTGGTGTACCAGGTCCCTGGACTTGACCTGGCCGCCCGGCAGCAGCAGCGCGTCAATGCCGTCTAACGTTGCGTTCCGCCAGGCGATCGGATGTTGGTACTCGGCTGATTGCAGCATCTGCGAATATGCCCGACGCGCGTCCGCGTTTGCCCGAAGTATCCGGCCGACGACGGCGACTCGCTTCATTACCGGTACGGCAGACCAAACATCGAGACCACGACCGGTCAGCATGATGTCATCTGCGCGCGCAGGCGTGCCGCTTTCCGTCGCAAAAATCACCCGATGCCCATCATGGGTCAACACCAGCCAGCTAACCGCGACCTCCGTCGGGTCGAAGTCCAGGTCGGGAATCGGTAGCAGCACGGTGCCCATTTCAGCGACTGGCCGTCCTACATGATTCCCGCGATACGGCCAACCGAATGTGGGATCGAGTTCGCGTCATGAAGTCCTACTCCCATACTGTGCAGACCAGAGGATACTTCAGGCTCAAGCCCTCGCAGGACTTCCGAAGGCTCAGCTCTCCCCGATTCAACTGCACCGTCTGGATTCTTGGTCGGGAAATAGACTCCTGTTCTAGAACTGAGGGGAAAGCGACGTGATGGTCAGGCGACAGTTCTTTCAGTCAGGCGTGGCCGCGGTCGGCGCCCTACTGGCTGCCGGTTGCGCTGGCCGCGCACCCTCGGCCGAGCCTGGCCCCAGCAGGAGCAACGATGATCAGCGGACATGGCGCATGCCCCAAGAAGGGGAGCCGCACAAGCGAACTTGGATGGCTTTCGTTGCCAGCGAAGCGATTTGGGGGGCGGCACTGCTCCCCGAGGTCCGCCGCAATCTGGGAACCATCGCGGAGGCGATCGCGCAGTTCGAGCCGGTGTCGATGCTGGTCCGGCCAGCAGAACTCGACCTGGCCCGTGGTCTGGTCGGGCCGTCTGTCGAACTGATAGAAGCGCCGCTGGACGACCTCTGGATGCGCGATACCGGACCGGTGTTCGTCACGGGAAACGGTACGACGGGGGCGGTGAACTTCAACTTCAACGGCTGGGGTGAGAAGCAGGATTTCGATCAGGATGCCGACGTTGCCGACTTCGTCGCCGCCCGGGCAGGGGTGCAGGCGTTACCCACCGATTTGGTTCTCGAAGGTGGCGGCATCGAGGTAGACGGCCAGGGAACCGCGCTGATCACCGAGAGTTGCGTGCTCAACTCAAATCGCAACCCTGGGTGGTCGAAAGCCGACGTCGAAGCCGAATTGGGGCCACTACTCGGACTCGAAAAGATCATCTGGCTACCTGGCATCGCCGGTGAGGACATCACCGATGGCCACGCCGACTTCTATGCCCGCTTCGTCCGCCCCGGCGTCGTCGTGGCGGGATTTGACCCGGATCCGGAGTCTTTCGACCACGAAGTGACCGTGCGCCATCTCCGCATCCTCAAGTCGGCGACCGATGCCCAGGGGCGTCCGCTTGAGGTAGTCGTGCTCGAGTCGCCCGTCCGCCTCCGGCCGGAATTCAGATCGGATGACTTCGCCGCGGGCTACATAAACTTCTATGTCTGCAACGGCGCCGTGATCGCACCCGAGTTCGGCGACCCCGACACCGATCACACCGCCAGACAGGAACTCGAACGGCTCTTCCCCGACCGCCGCGTCGTCCAGCTCAATATCGACGGCATCGCTGCCGGCGGTGGCGGCATCCACTGCACCACCCAACAAGAACCCCGCTATTCATAGGAATTCCCTAGGTATTTGTGAGCTGCGTCTCAGCAGCCGGTCGCATTGTGGAGATATGGCAAGCACAACGGAGCATCGGTGGGCTGTCGCCAGGAGGTTCCAGGACAGTTGGCGGCCCCGCGCAGTCATCGTCCTGGCGTTGGCGGGAAGCGGTGCGCTGCTGCTGCTGGCCACCGTTGCGTCTTTCCCCGACCTCGCGTACTGGGCTGTCTCCTCAGTCGCGATCGCCACCGTGCTGACCGTCTACGTGGTCGGCGAGCGGGCGTGGGACCGAATGGTCGCTAAAGCGCGAGCCGAGGGCGTCGTCGAACGCTGACCTACCGCCGGAATGGCGTTATCGAGCGGGAACCTCGGCGGCGAGGGCGATCAGCTTGGCCCGCACCAACTCCGGATGCTCGTCGGCGATGAAGTGCCCAGAGTCCACAGTTTCAAGGGTGTAGTCGTCGGCGCGGGCAGTCTCGGGGGCGGCCAGTTCGGTAGCGATGGCGGCGTCGTTCTTGCCGAACAGCACGCGAGTGGGCACGGTCGAGCGCCTTGACTCACCGGCGCGCGCCATTCTCGGGATCTCGTGCAATAGGAACGTCCGGTACGTGTCCCGCGCGGTGCGGGCCACGACGGGGTCACGGAAGCGCTCGGTGTAGACCCGCGCGGTCTGCGCGTCGATCTCTGAGGCCCCCCGATAGAGACGGTCCAGAAATCCGGTCCGTCGCTGCACCGGCACCCCGGCAATCGCAATCAGCGGCTGGTACATCAAGAATCGCCATGCATGCCGGGCCATCACTTTTGGTGGCACCCACGGGTGGGCAATGTTGAGCGCCAAATAGCCGTCGATGCGTTCGGGCACTCGCAGCGTTAATAGGTGACCGAGGAAGCCGCCCCAATCGTGGCCCACGAGTAGTACCCGGTCCAGACCGAGGGCATCCATCAACGCGACCAGGTCGGTGACGACGTCCTCCTTCGCCCAGTGGTGCGGCGGCGGCCCCGACCACCCGTAGCCGGGCAGATCGGGAGCGATGATGCGCAACCCGGGTGGCGGGTTGGCCAGCAGATCCCGGTACGTCCAGTGGTGCTGGGGCCAGCCGTGCAGCGCCAGCACCGGCCTGCCGTCGAGTGGACCAGCCTCGGTCACATGGAATCGGACCCCGCGGACGGTGACGAAACTCCTGCGGACATCGCCGATCGGCGGGGGTTGGTTCGTCATGCCCCTGAGACTAATCGGAAAGGATTACGGTTCTGGTATGCCCCGGTACCGCGACCTGTTCGACGCCAGCATCACCGATCCCGCGGCCTTCTGGGCCGAGGCCGCCACCACGGTCACGTGGTCACAGCCCCCGCGGCGCATCCTCGATGATGACAACCCGCCGTTCTACCGCTGGTTCCCCGACGCCGAGCTCAACACCTGCGCCAACGCCCTGGACCGCCACGTCAACGGCGGGCGCGCCGACCAGCCCGCGCTTATCTACGACTCCGCCTTGACCGACGCCAGCCGCACCTACACCTATGGCGAACTGCTCGACCACACCGCGCGGATGGCCGGCGCCTTGCGCGACCTCGGCGTCGGCAAGGGCGATCGCGTCGTCATCTACCTGCCAATGATCCCCGAGGCCGCCATCGCCATGCTTGCCTGCGCTCGGCTGGGCGCGGTGCACTCAGTAGTCTTCGGCGGATTCGCGCCGCATGAGCTGGCGGTACGCATCGACGACGTCCGCCCGAAGGTGGTCGTGTCCGCATCGTGCGGGATCGAACCGGCGCGCGTGGTCGAATACAAGCCGATGCTCGACGCCGCCATCAGCATGGTTAAGCATCCACCGCAGCATTGCGTTGTGGTGCAACGCGATCGGCTCCGCTGCGACCTCATCGAAGGGCGCGACCTGGATTGGGCTGATGTGATGGCAACCGCGACGCCCGTCGAGGCAGTGCCGGTCGCCGCGACCGACCCGCTCTACGTCCTCTACACCTCGGGGACCACCGGCAAGCCCAAGGGCATCGTCCGCGACAACGGCGGGCACGCAGTAGCGCTGCTGTGGAGCATGCGGCACATCTACGACATCGAGGCCGGCGATGTGTTCTGGGCCGCCTCTGATGTCGGGTGGGTGGTCGGCCACTCCTATATCGTCTACGCGCCTCTGCTGGCGGGCGCGACTACCGTGCTCTACGAGGGAAAACCGGTCGGCACCCCCGACCCCGGCGCATTCTGGCGCGTGGCCGCCGAACATCGCGTCAAGGCGCTGTTCACCGCGCCGACAGCGATCCGGGCGATTCGTAGGGAGGACCCGGATGGCAAGTATCTGGCCGGCCACGACCTGTCGGCGCTGAAATACCTTTTTCTGGCCGGAGAGCGCCTCGATCCAGACACCTACCACTGGGCCTGCGAGAAGCTCGGCATTTCGGTGATCGACCACTGGTGGCAGACCGAGACGGGATGGCCAATCGCGGCCAATCCCATTGGCGCCGAACAGCTTCCGATCAAGGCGGGTTCCCCCACTGTCCCGATGCCCGGCTACGACGTGCGGATCCTGCACCACGACGGGAGCGGCTGCGAAAGCGGCGAGGAGGGCGCCATCTGCATCAGCTTGCCGTTGCCGCCCGGCACGCTGCCCACACTGTGGAATGCCCGGGACCGTTTCCAGGCGTCGTACCTGTCCGACTATCCCGGCTACTATCTGACCGGCGACGGCGGCCACTTCGACGAGGACGGCTACCTGTTCGTGATGGGCAGAATCGACGATGTCATCAACGTTGCCGGGCACCGCCTGTCGACGGGTGCGATTGAGGAAGTGCTGGCTACCCACCCGGCTGTGGCGGAATGCGCGGTGATCGGGGTGGCCGACGAGATCAAAGGACAGGCCCCGCGGGGCCTTGTAGTTGTCAAGGCGGGCGCACCGACCGACGGCCTCGCCGATGAGCTGGTGCAGCTGGTGCGCGATGAAATCGGCGCGGTGGCCGCGTTCAAACTTGTCGACGTTGTCCAGGCATTGCCGAAGACGCGGTCAGGCAAGATCCTGCGCAAAACCATGCGCGGGATCGCAGCCGGCCGCGACGAGCCGGTGCCCTCGACGATCGAGGACCCCGCTGTGCTCGAGGCACTCACGCCGATTCTACGATCCTGACCGTCGCGGCCCGTCACGATATTTCTCGCAGTCACCCGATCGACAGCGCGATCCCGTCGAGGATGTCGTGTTCACTGACCACCAGTTCGCTGATGCCTGCCCGCTCACCCAGCGCAGCGGCCAACTCCTGCACGACGATCGCTCCCCCGCCGATGACATCGACCCGGCCCTCATGCATTGGCCCGAGGGCGGCCCGTTGTCGGCGCGTCATCGCCAGCAGATCGGCACACACCGGCAGGAGATCGCCGAACCCCACCCGGGACAGATGGATCGCCGCGGATTCGTAGGTGGTCATCTTGTGCGCAAGAGCGGCCAACGTCGTCATTGTTCCCGCGACGCCGACCCACGTTCTGGCCCGCTCGATCGGCACCAACCGCAGCGTGTCTGCGAGGGCGGCACGCACTATGGCGCGCGCAGAGCCGATCTCCTCCTCAGTGGGCGGGTCGGAGTGTAGGCAGCGCTCAGTGAGGCGTACGCAGCCGATGTCGGCCGAGTAGCTGGCCACCACATCATCGGAGCCCAGCACCACCTCGGTGGATCCGCCGCCGAGGTCGACCACAACGAAAGGTACTGCACTTGAATCTAATTCGCCGATGGCCCCCCGAAAGGACAGCCCCGCTTCTTCAGTGCCGGTGATCACCTCGGCCACCGAACCGGGCACGACGGCCTCGAGCACCTCGGCAGTCATGGTGAAAAAGGCCTCCCGGTTGGCGACATCGCGCGCCGCCGAGGTCGCCACCATCCGCACTGCTGCAACCTCATGACGGTGCATCAGCTCGGCGTAAGCAGACAGCGCTGCGCGCGTGCGTGCCAGCGCATCGGCAGCGAACTGCCCCGTTGCGTCCACGCCTTGACCCAAACGCACGATGCGCATTTCGCGGTGCACATCGGTCAGTCGGCCGTCGGTGAGGTCGGCGATAAGCAGGCGGATGGAGTTGGTTCCGCAGTCGACGGCGGCAACCCTGCGCACCAGCGATCCCGCTTCGTTTCTCATTCTGCGGTCACGTCCAGCGCTCCCGATCCAGTATCCCGGCCATTTCTGGTTCGACCGCCAGCACCGACAGCGCCTCATCACCGAATGGGTTCACACCGGGTCCCTTCGCTAGAGAATGCGCGACCACGACATGCAGACACTTGACCCGGTCGGGCATTCCACCGCCGGAGAATGTCGTGCCCAGCGGTTCGATCGCGTCACGCTCTTCCAGATATGACTCGTGGGCCCGGCGGTAGGACGCGGCCAACTCGGGATTCTGCGCCAGACGCCCTGTCATGTCCCGCATCATTCCCGAGGACTCTAGTCGGCTGGCCGCTGCCGTCAGTGCCGGATGGGTCAGGTAATACAGCGTCGGAAATGGGGTTCCATCAGGAAGTTTCGGCGCCGTCTTCACAACCGCAGGTTCGCCGCTAGGGCACCGGTAGGCGATCCCGAGCACGCCGCGGGGCTCACGTCCCAATTGCCGCGCAACGGCGTCGAGATCAGATCGCTCAACCACCGGGCGGGGGTGCGCTGGGCGTGGCAGGTTCGGGCACACCGGGGGTTCCGGGCGAAGCGGGAGGCGCTGCCGGCGAAATACCTTGCGGTGCATCGGCGATGGTGTGCCACAACGCCGTGTACCAGGGGTCGCTGTTGTTCGTCGGAACCGGCACGCCGGAGGGCACTCCGGGCACTGCGGACCCGGGCGGCAACTGCACCCGATAGGGAATCTCTCCTGGCATCACGAAACCCAGCCGTTCGCGCGCCTGCGCCGCAACGAAAACCGGGTCGGCCAGCCTGCCCTTCTGCTGCTCTAGCTCGGCGATCTGTTCGCGCAGTTGGGCTTCGGAGGCCTTGATCTGCATCATTTCGGTGCGTTGCCCGAAGTAGGTCCGCACCGGCCCGGCAATAGTCAGGGTGAGCACGCACACTACCGCGGCCAGAATTGCCGCCCGTCGCGCAGCTGACCCGAATCGCTGCTCGGAGGCCCGTTCTGCTGCTGCAGCAATGGAATCGCGGATCGACTCGCCGATCGCGATGCCGTCGGCGCCCCCAGTAGCATCGGTGGTGCCCTCCGCAACGTCTGGCGTACTGGAGATCGCGGGGGCTCTGGCGATCTCCTTGCTCTTACGCGGTTTGGCCCGTCCAGCGTCCCCGGGCTTTCCCGGCCGCGACGCTGGCGCTTTCTTACTCCTGGCGTCCGCAGCAGACCGCCGTTTGGGATCGGGCCTTTTCGCTTCGGGCACGGGTTATTTGATTTCCGGATTGAATCGCGGGAATGCCAGGTCACCTGCATAGCGGGCAGCGTCGCCGAGCTCCTCCTCAATGCGAAGCAGCTGGTTGTACTTGGCGACCCGTTCGCTGCGGGCCGGCGCGCCCGTCTTGATCTGGCCGCAGCCGACGGCCACCGCGAGATCGGAAATAGTGGTGTCCTCGGTCTCACCGCTGCGATGGCTCATCATCGTGCGATACCCACTGTTGTGCGCCAACGACACGGCGTCGAGTGTTTCGGTCAGGGTGCCGATCTGGTTCACCTTCACCAGCAGGGCGTTGGCGGCGCCCTTCTCGATACCGTCTTCGAGTCGCTCGGGGTTGGTGACGAATAGGTCGTCCCCGACGACCTGCACCTTGTCACCGAGGGCGGTGGTCAACGCCACCCAGCCGTCCCAGTCGTCTTCGGAGAGCGGATCCTCGATTGACACCAGCGGGTACGCACCGATCAGTCCTTCGTAGAAGGAGATCAGTTGCTCCGCGGTGCGGGTCTCTTTTTCGAACGCATAGCCGGTGCCCTCGGTGTGGAACTCGGTCGCGGCCACATCGAGCGCCAAGGCAACGTCGCTGCCCACCTTCAACCCGGCTGCCTCAATCGCGATGCCGATCAGGTCCAGCGCTGCCGCGGTATCGGGAAGGTCGGGCGCAAATCCGCCCTCGTCCCCCAGGCCAGTGGCGAGCCCCTGCTTCTTGAGGACCGACTTCAGCGCGTGGTAGACCTCGGCACCCCATCGCAGCGCCTCTTTGAAGCTGGGCGCACCGATTGGCGCGATCATGAACTCCTGGACGTCGACGCCGGTGTCGGCATGTGCTCCGCCGTTGATGATGTTCATCATCGGCACCGGCAGAATGTGCGCGTTGGGCCCGCCCAAGTAGCGAAATAACGGCAGCTCGGCCGATTGTGCCGCGGCCTTGGCCACCGCCAATGAGACACCGAGGATCGCGTTGGCGCCCAGCCGCGACTTATCGGCGGTGCCATCCAGATCCAACAACGCCTGATCGACCAGACGCTGCTCGTCGGCGCCCAACCCGATCACCGCGGGGGCGATCTCGTCGAGCACCGCCTCGACGGCCTTCTGAACGCCTTTGCCGAGGTAGCGGGATCCTCCGTCGCGAAGCTCCACAGCCTCGTGCTCACCAGTCGAGGCGCCTGAGGGAACCCCCGCGCGGGCCACGGAGCCGTCCAGCAGGCCCACCTCGACCTCGATTGTCGGGTTTCCCCGGGAATCGAGAATCTCGCGGGCTCCGACCTGCTCGATGATGGGCACTGTTGTCTCCTTGGTCTCTGGCCGCAACGGCGCTCAAGCGGGCTTGGAAACGGACTCTGAAACGGGCTCGGGCTTGAGCCTAGAGCCTGCGCTGTCGGTGGGTGCGCTCAGAGCGCATGTCCGCCGGCATAAGCCGTCGCCCAATCCCGGACGTTGCGGGCGTACTGGTCGGAATGGTTGTAGGCGCGCAGTGCCTCCATCCACCCGCGCGGTGTCGCCAGGTCCTTTCCACGCCAGCACAGATATCCCGCCGCCGACAACGCCGCATCGTCAATGTTGTCCACGCTAGCGACACCGTCGTTGTTCGCGTCGACGCCGTAGAGCTCCCACGTCTCCGGAATGAACTGCATCGGCCCCATCGCACGGGCGTAGGGCTCCTCCCCATCATGGCTGACCGCGTCGCCATCCAGGATCTCAAGGTTTCCGTTGGTGCCGTCCAGCAAGACCCCGCGAATAGGCGGCCAAGTATCACCATTGGCTTCGATGGTCGTGCCGCGGTAGGTGCCGTGGCGGCTTTCCACCTGACCGATGCCCGCCAGCGTCGTCCAGGCAAGATGGCAGTCGGGGTTCACCACCTCGGCCACTCGGGCCGCGTAGGCGTATGCCTCCAGCGCCGTCACCGGAATCTTGAGCGAGGGCGCACGCTCGGCCGCCCAGTCATGCAGCTGATCAGCGGGCCGGCCCTTGGCATAGGTGTCGATTTGCGGCACCGGATCACCGGAAGGGGGTGGAACGCCATCGGGGATGGGGATTCCGAGCTGCCACGAGCAGCTAGAGGCCATGAGCAGCGCTGTCGCGCCGATCACGGCCATTGCCCGCAGCCAACGCACCCGCGTCACTGGACTCCTCAACCCACTCTGATCAATACCCATGCTGCCACGCACACCACGATGGTCGGTTCAACACACACCGCCGCGCGGGGCGCCCAAGCGCCCGGGGCCCCGGATGAGCGAATTCGCGCGAGCCGCCTTGCTCGCAATATTTAGGTGTGCCTATCCTTACGGCGCTGACGTTGCAGCGTTTATGCGCCCACGGAGTAGGAGGCTCAATGACAAAGTACATCGCCTGGCCAGTGTCGATGGTGGCCGCAGGGCTGGTTCTCACTGGCTGCTCCAGCGGGGACTCCGTCGATGCAGCCGACGGCGGGGCCAACGGTTCTGCCGAGACCACACCGGCAATATCGGCCAGCGCTGCCCCCAACCCCCTGGCCGAGCAGGCCGCGGTTCACTACAAGGCCTACGCAACCGGCCAAATTGACGAGTTGGTCACCGTTGTCAAAGTGTTGACCGATGCCGTGCGGGCTGGTGATCTGCAGGCCGCGCAGAATGCGTACGCGCCTTCACGGATGCCGTGGGAACGCATCGAGCCGCTTGCCGGGCTCGTCGAGGACATCGACGGCAAGATCGACGCGCGCATAGACGACTTCGCCGGCGCCGACGACCCAGAGTTCACCGGTTGGCATCGCCTGGAATACCTGCTGTTCGAACAGAACACCACCGACGGCGGTACTCAATTTGCCGACCAGCTCGACGCCGACGTCGCCACGTTGAAGGAGCAGTTCCCCTCGGTCGAGGTCACCCCGGTTGACGTGTCGGCCGGCGCGGCCGAACTGATCGAAGAGGTCTCTCAAGGAAAGATCACCGGCGAGGAGGATCGCTACTCCAAGACCGACCTGTGGGACTTCGACGCCAACATGCAGGGTTCACGTGACGCGATCGCCAAGCTGAGTCCGGCTCTGGCTGAGGCCGACCCGGCCCTGCTGGGCAAAGTCGAGGCCGGAATCAACTCGGTCTTCGAAACGATGGCACCGTTGCGCCGGGTTGACGGCTGGGTGCTGTTCTGCACCGAGAACGATCCCTACCCGTCGCCGCGCTGCCCGGAGGTGACCATCGATCCGGCGACCATCGACAAGCTCAAGGCTCAGCTCGCCGGTCTCTCCGAGAATATGTCCCAGGTTTCAGGAGCGCTGAGGCTGCAGTGATGGCGCCAAAGTCACGTCGGCCTGGGATATCTCGCCGCGGGTTCGTCACGGGGGCATTGGGCACTGGCGCCGCGGTAGGCGCAGGCTCCCTGGTTGGCTGCTCGGCTTCCCAGGAGGGTCCATCTAGCGAGGCCGCCAAACGCTTCGTGCCGTTCGAGGGCGCCTATCAGACCGGGATCACCGCGTTGCCGATCCCCGAACAGGGGCTCATCGCATCGTTTAACGTGCTGTCCGAGGACCGGGCGGCGCTGTCGGCGACCCTGAAAGGGCTCACCGAGGAGATCCGGGCGCTGATGGCGGGTCAACCAGTCGAGACCAGGGACCCCACCTACCCGCCTGTGGACTCCGGGATCCTGGGTGACAAGCCGCCCGGCGACAACCTCTCGATAGTGGTCGGCGTCGGGGCGTCGCTGTTCGACGACCGCTTCGGGCTCGCCGACCGGAAACCCAAGGAACTGGTCACCATGGGGTTCCTGGCCAATGACCGGTTGGACCCCAACCTCTCGCACGGCGACATCTCGATCATCTTCGAGGCCGGACACCACGACACCATGCAGTTCGCGCTGCGCCAGTTGATGCGTCGAACCCGTAGTGACCTGGTGCTGCGCTGGATGGTCGACGGCTATGCCCGAGGCATCGGGGCGGGGCAGGCCTCAGAAGCCGGCACGCCGCGCAACCTGCTCGGGTTCAAGGACGGAACGGCGAACCTCGATGTCAATGACAGTGCGGTGATGGATCGCCACGTCTGGGTGTCTGCAGACGATGGCGAGCCCGACTGGGCGGTGGGCGGTTCCTACCAGGCGCTGCGCATCATCCGGATGTTCGTCGAATTCTGGGATCGGACCCAACTGGTCGAGCAAGAGGCGCTCATCGGCCGGGCAAAGGTCAGCGGCGATCCACTGGGCCTGTCCGGAGAGTTCACCGATCCCGATTACCCATCCGACCCAGACGGATTGCGAATTCCGCTGGATGCCCACGTAAGGCTGGCCAACCCGCGCACCCCAGCAACCGAGGACAATTTGATCCTGCGTCGAGGATTCAACTATTCGCGCGGCTTCGACGGCGCGGGGCGGCTCGACCAGGGCCTGGCTTTTATCGCCTACCAGCGCAGCCTGGACAAGGGATTTCTCGCCGTCCAGGCTCGGCTGACAGGCGAACCATTGGAGGAGTACATCATGCCGGTCGGAGGCGGCTTTTTCTTCATGCTGCCCGGCGTCACCGGTAGTGACCGCTTCCTGGGCGACCAGTTGGTCAGCTGAGAACCTACTGCTCTGAGTCGGCCTCGACGATTGCGCCGGGCCAATGCGATCGCCATTCGTCCCCGCCAATAACGTCCCGCGGCCCGTCATCGAGCTCCTCGGCCACCTCGGCGCCGCGTCGGGCCGCAGCCACCGACCGCTCGGCGGCACGCACATCGTCCATGAATTCCAGAACCGCTGAACGCAAAGCACTCTCGGCGTCAATATCGGCCGACACCGATACCGAGGTGACCGCGGCGGGAATCAAGTCCGACGGCAATCCGGCCAACTCAGTGCGGGCAATCACCTTCTGCGCCAATGCCAACGCGGGCTGACCAGTCGGGATGCCGTCGACGACGGAGAAGCAGGAGCTCGCGCGTTTTTCTAAAGCCTTGCGTTGCTCCCACTGAGCCAGCTGGTCCTCCAGTGTGATCGACTCACCGGCCAGGACTGCGGGCACCCGGTGGCCGAGCTTACGGACCAGCGCATCGGCCACGTCGTCGATGTTGAACGACTTCGCAGGCGCTTCTTCGGCTATGCGGGCGTGAAAGAGTACTTGTAGCAGCACATCTCCGAGTTCGTCTCGCAGCTCTGAGAGGTCGCCGCCTTGTACCGCGTCAAATAGTTCGTAGGTTTCCTCGAGCAGGTAGCGCCGCAGCGAGTCGTGCGTCTGCTGGCTCTCCCACGGGCCCGCGGTGCGCAACTTGTCCATCAATGCCACTGCGTCGACCAAACGCTCCCCGGAATGCCGCTCAGGTGCAGAGATCACCCTCTCCCCCGCAGCGATCCGCCTCACCACCGACGGATGGTCGGGATCCGAGGACAGCAGCACCGCAGCAGGGACGCCGTCGTAGGCGGGGCGAGCCGACGGCAGCGACCACGGCACCTTGATCGGCAACTCCTCGGTGTACTGGACGTCACCTGCCAACAGCGCGATCGTGTCGACGGGCACCAACGTCGGGCGGCGGGGGTCGACCAGGACGACCGTCATATTCCCCGACTCATATGGGTCACGTCGTTCATTCGCGCGTGGCACCTCCGAATTTCGTTATATCAACTTCCTCGTGCGGAAGCTCGTCGACGGCCAGCACCAACCCCGCCACGAACGACACCAGGTCAAAATCGCGGATCCGCGGCGCTGCCACCCCGCTGCCCGACCGCGGAATCGGCACCTGCACAGTCGATGTGGTAGCGCGATAGCTAGCTCCCGGATAGAGCCGCTTGAGTCTGAGCTGCGCCGAATCCTGCAGCGTCAGCGGCGAAATCCGCAGAGTCGACGCCGACACGGACCCGATCTCGGTGAGGCCGTGCGCGCGCGCCAACAACCGCAGTCGCGCGACCGCAATCAATCGCTGGGCCGGTTCTGACAGCAGACCATACCGGTCGACGAGCTCTTCGATCACCGCGTCAACCGCGACATCATCCTGGGCCGCCGCCAGCCGTCGGTAGGCTTCCAATCGCAGCCGATCGCTGCCGATGTAATCCGGCGGGAAGTGCGCGTCGACCGGCAGATCAATCCGAACATCCTTCGGTTCCGGTGCCGCAGCAACGGTTTCCCCGTCCGCGGCTGCGCGGTAGGCCTCCACGGCCTCACCGACCAGACGCACATAAAGGTCGAAGCCCACGCCGGCCACGTGTCCGGACTGCGCAGCACCCAGCACGTTTCCCGCACCGCGGATCTCAAGGTCCTTCATCGCGACAGCCATACCCGCACCCAATTCGTTGTTCTGGGCGATCGTCGCGAGACGGTCGTAAGCCGTTTCAGTCAACGGAGTCTCCGGCGGGTAGAAGAAGTACGCATAGCCGCGTTCACGGCTACGGCCCACACGGCCGCGCAACTGGTGCAACTGAGAAAGGCCGAACGTCTCGGCACGCTCCACGATCAACGTGTTGGCGTTCGAAATGTCCAGACCGGTCTCGACGATCGTCGTGCACACCAAGATGTCGTACTCGCGATTCCAGAATCCCTCCACGGTGCGTTCGAGTTGCTCCTCGGGCATCTGCCCGTGCGCAACGACAACCCGGGCTTCGGGCACCAACGCCCGCACCCTCGCGGCGGCCTGGTCGATTGTGCGCACCCGGTTATGGATATAGAACGCCTGCCCGTCGCGCAGCATCTCGCGGCGCAGCGCCGCGGCGGCCTGCTTGTCGTCGTGCGGGCCGACATATGTCAGCACCGGGTAGCGCTCCTCGGGCGGTGTCAGGATCGTCGACATCTCGCGAATACCGGCCAGGCTCATCTCCAAGGTGCGCGGAATCGGCGTCGCGCTCATCGTGAGCACGTCCACGTGGGTACGCATGGACTTGATGTGCTCCTTGTGTTCGACCCCGAATCGCTGCTCCTCGTCGACGACCACCAGGCCGAGGTCCTTCCAGGTCACGCCCGTCTGCAGCAGCCGGTGGGTGCCTATGGCGATATCTACCGAACCGTCCTTCATCCCCTCAAGCGTCACTCGGGACTGGGCGGGGTCGGTGAAGCGCGACAGCCCCTTCACCGTGATAGGGAATCCAGCCATCCGGGCCGTGAACGTCTGCAGGTGCTGGTCGGCCAACAATGTCGTCGGCACCAGCACCGCGACCTGTTTTCCATCCTGCACCGCCTTGAACGCCGCCCGTACGGCGATCTCAGTCTTGCCGTAGCCGACGTCTCCGCAGATCACCCGGTCCATCGGGACCGCTTTCTGCATGTCGGACTTCACCTCGGTGATCGCAGTCAGCTGATCCACGGTCTCGGTGAAGCCGAACGCATCCTCCATCTCGGTCTGCCAAGGGGTATCAGGGTTGAACGCGTAGCCGGCGGAGGCCTGGCGCTTGGCGTAGAGCGTGACCAACTCGGCAGCGATCTCACGGACCGCTCTGCGGGCCTTGGTCTTCGTATTGGCCCAATCGCTGCCCCCCAGGCGGGACAGCGAAGGCGCTTCGCCGCCGACGTAGCGAGACAGCTGGTCCAGCGAGTCCATCGGCACGTAGAGCTTGTCGGTCCCACCACCCCTCTTCGAGGACCCGTATTCCAGCACCAGGTATTCCCGTCGAGCACCACCAATCACCCGCTCGGTCATCTCGACGAACCGACCGATGCCGTGCTGATCGTGAACAACCAGATCGCCGGCGGTCAAAGCCAGCGGATCGACGACGTTGCGGCGCTTGGCAGCCAGCCTTCTGCCTTCGGCGGCCGCGGCGCGGTTGCCAGTAAGGTCTGCCTCGGTGATCACAACCAAGTTGGCGCCCGGGATCACCACACCGTCACGCAGCGGACCCTTGAGAACGCCCACCACGCCTTCACGGGGCGCCGATCCAGGTTCCAACATCGCTGCAGGAGTGTCCGCTTCGCCTAGTTGCTCAACGACGCGCATTGCGGTGCCGGCGCCTGGGGTGACGACGACTGCGTAATTCGGGGTGGATCCGCCGAGACTGACGTGGGCGCGCAGCATCGCGAAGATCTCTTCGACGGTGTGGGTCTTCCCCCGCACCGAGGGCGCAGGCCGGATGCCGACCGTCGCGGAGGAGCCGTCGTCGAGGCGACTCAACGTCCACCACGGACGCCCGGCACTGCAGGCCGCCTCGCGCGCGGCGTCGAAGCCGACGAATCCCGACGCACCCATCGCCTCGAGATCGATCGGCGCCCCGCCGCCT
>Ga0209991_10000145_pt1 | contig 31227 bp, 30 predicted proteins | sample ChitaG_FD_183167 | JGI IMG/M metagenome (GOLD analysis project Ga0209991, IMG submission 183167) | Deep subsurface microbial communities from South Pacific Ocean to uncover new lineages of life (NeLLi) - Chile_00310 metaG (SPAdes)... | ecosystem: Environmental > Aquatic > Marine > Oceanic >... | reverse complement strand
ACCTTGAGCACCGGGCCCGCGTTGACCTCGATCAGATGGCCCGGTTCGTGGCGGTCCGGATAGTTCGGATGGGTGGCGTGCGCCATGTCCCCAGATGCCACGATCGAGTCCGCGAGACGGCGCAGGAAATCCTCCCGCCCACCCCCCGCTGCAAGGGTGATCCGCTCCAGCACCGTCGGCAGCAGTTCGGACTGGGCGCCGTGGCCAGACAGCGACCCGACCTCCTCGTGGTCGAACAGCACCAGCACTGGCAGGACGCCTGAGCCCACCGCGGGTGCGTCGGCGGCCAGGAATGCCTCCAGCCCGGCATAACAGGTCGCCTGGTTGTCCAGTCGTGGCGCGCTCAGCAGCTCACCGTCGACGCCCGCCAGCCGGGACGGGTTGACGTCGTGCGCCATCAGGTCGAACCCGAGCACGTCACCGACCTCGACCCCCGCCCGTGCCGCGACGAAGCTCATGAACGACCGCGAGTCGGTTCCCACCCCCCAGACCGCGTTGACGTGCCGTTGCGGGTTCAGCTCGACGGCTTTGCGGTCCTCGGCCAGGTGGATCGCCAGCTGAGGCACCCGCAGGATCGGCTCGTCGATCTTGATCAGTCGGTGCTCGATTCCACCGGCGATGTCATTCCCCGAGTCGCTTCGCTCCAGCCCGCCGGTCCGCAACGAGAGCCTGCCGCTCAGGCCCAGGTCTCGGTCCAGCCAGGAGTTCAACCACGCTCCGCCGTAGGGCTGCATCGCCACCACCTGCCACCCCGAGACAAACCGGTCCGGGTTCTGCTTAACCCTGAGATTGGGGCTGTCGGTGTGGGCTCCTACGATGCGAAATGGCAGGTAAGACGTTGCATGGCAACCCTCCCCCGACCGCCACGCGATGAGCGAACCTGCGCGCACGACGAAGCGATCACCCCCGCCTGGCCAGGGATCGCTCTCGGATAGTTCGGTGAACCCGGCGGCGCGCAGTCGCTCCGCTGCGCTCTGACACACATGGAATGGCGACGGCGACGCGTCGATGAACTCGCACAGAACTTCAGCGGACGCAGTGATCGACATGAAACCCATCCTTACCCGAACAGGCGACGCGACGTGGCGATAAGGTCGTGTCGTGCCTCGCCCGCAGCCTGTGCTGACGCCGCTGACCCCGGCGGCGATTTTCCTGGTGGCGACCATCAAAGATGAGCAGGGGGCGGTCACCTCGGTGCATGCCGGCCTATCCGCATTGAGCGGCCTGGTCCGCTCAGTGGGCTTCCGGGTTCCCGCCGCGCGGCTGAACCTGGTGACCGGAATCGGTTCGCGTGCGTGGGACCTGCTGTTCTCGGGCCCACGGCCGGCCGAGCTGCATGAGTTCATCGAGCTCGCAGGGGCCCGCCATCACGCTCCGTCGACCCCGGGTGATCTGCTGTTCCACATCAAGGGCGGTTCGCTGGACGTCTGTTTCGAGCTCGGCGGTCGGATCCTGGCCTCGATGGCCGGCGCCGTCACCGTTGTCGATGAAGTGCATGGGTTCAAGTTCTTTGAGCAGCGCGATCTACTCGGCTTCGTCGACGGCACCGAAAACCCCGACGGACCCGACGCGGTGGCAGCAGTCCAGATAGGCGACAGCGACCCTGACTTCGCCACGGCCAGTTATGTGCACGTGCAGCGCTACACCCACGACATGGCGGCATGGAACGCACTGAGCGTCACCGAACAGGAACTCGTCATCGGTCGCACGAAGCTCGAGGACATCGAACTCGGTGACGCGGTCAAACCCGCGAACTCGCACGTGGCACTCAACACACTCACCGACGAGGACGGCAACAGCCTTCAGATACTGCGGGCCAATATGCCGTTCGGCACCCTCGGCGGGGCTTCCGGCGGCGAATCGGGCACCTACTACATCGCCTATGCCGCGCATCCGGAGGTCACCGAGAAGATGCTGACCAACATGTTCATCGGCGACCCACCCGGCACCACCGACCGGATCCTGGACTTCTCGACTGCGAAGACCGGCACGATGTTCTTCGTCCCGACCATCGACTTTCTGGACGACCCGCCGCCACTGCCAGCCTTAGCCGGTGATGACAGTGATCATGCTCCCGAAAACTCGCCGGCACCAATCGTTTACGACGGCTCCCTGGCGGTCGGAAGCTTGAAAGGACAACCGCAATGAACAACCTGTATCGGGACCTCGCGCCGATCACCGACGTTGCCTGGGCGCAGATCGGGCAGGAGGCCACGCGCACATTCAAGCGACATATTGCCGGCCGCCGGGTAGTCGACGTGAGCGAGCCGAGCGGGCCGGTAACCGCCGCGGTGAGCACGGGCCATCTGGTCGATGTGGTAGCCCCGGGCAGCGACGTGGTCGCCCACCTGCGCGAGGCGCGTCCGCTGGTTCGGCTACGGGTGCCGTTCACCGTGAACCGGATGGACGTCGACGACGTCGAACGCGGGTCGCAGGATTCGGATTGGGACGCGGTCAAGGAGGCCGCAAAGAAACTGGCCTTCATCGAGGATCGGGCGATCTTCGAAGGATATGAGGCCGCGCAGATCGGGGGTATTCGCAAGAGCAGTTCCAACCCCGCTCTTGCGCTCCCCGAAGATCCACGCGACATCCCCGACGTCATCGCCCAAGCCCTGTCAGAGCTACGACTGGCCGGCGTCGACGGCCCCTACTCAGTGTTGCTGTCCGCCGACGTCTACACCCAGGTCAGCGAGACCACCGCGCACGGCTATCCGATCCGTGAGCACCTCAACCGGCTGGTCGACGGCGACATCATTTGGGCGCCGGCCATTGACGGCGCCTTCGCCCTGTCGACCCGCGGTGGCGACTTCGACCTCCAATTGGGTACCGACGTGTCGATCGGCTACCTCACCCACGATGCCGACACCGTGGCGCTGTACCTACAGGAGACGATGACGTTCCTGTGCTACACCGCCGAGGCATCGGTCGCGCTCAGCGCCTAAGCATCACAGTTCAGGACACCGCATCACAGTTCAGGACACCAAGACCGCGTCGAGCGCCGAATAGAACAGTCCGAGCCCGTCGTCGGACGGACCGGTCAGAGCCTCGGTGGCGTGTTCGGGGTGCGGCATCAGGCCGACAACGCGACCGTTGGCCGAGCTGATGCCGGCGATCTCGCGCATCGAGCCGTTGGGGTTGTCGCGGTACCGGAAGACCACTCGGCCCTCCTCCTCGAGTTCGTCGAGTACGGGCTGGGTCGCGACGTAACGACCCTCCCCCGACTTCAGCGGTACCAATAGGTCGGCACCCTGCTCGTAGCGGGAGGACCACGCGGTCGCACTGGATGCGACCTCGAGCCAGACGTCGCGACACACGAAGTGCAGGCCTGCGTTGCGCGTCAGCGCGCCGGGAAGCAGACCGGCCTCGCAGAGCACCTGAAAACCGTTGCAGATGCCCAGCACCGGCATCCCACGGCCCGCGGCGGTGACGACCTCGCCCATCACCGGAGCGAACCGCGCGATCGCTCCGCAGCGCAGGTAGTCACCATAGGAGAACCCACCCGGAACCACGACTGCGTCGACGCCTTTGAGGTCAGCGTCGGCGTGCCACAGGCTTACCGGCTGGGCTCCGGCCAGCCGCACCGCACGCGCCGCGTCGACATCATCAAGGGTCCCCGGGAACGTGATGACGCCCACCCGGGTGCTCACGCGCGTTCCTCCGGCCCTTCCCTGCTGACACTCCAGTCTTCGATGACGGTGTTCGCCAGAAGCGATTCGGCGATCTCGGCGAGCACCTCGTCGGCGACGCCTTCGTCGACGACCAGCTCGAATCGCTTGCCCTGCCGCACATCTGAGATGCCGTCAAAGCCCAGACGGCGCAGCGCACCGACAATGGCCTGCCCCTGGGGGTCAAGAATCTCGGTCTTCGGCATGACCTGTACCACCACTTTTGTCACGGCGATCACTCTACCTGCGGAGACTGCAGGCCCGCCTCACCGGCACAGGCCGAGGCATTCTCGGGCATAGAGAGGACTGTTTCAGCAGTGCGCAGAGACCCCTGAGAACCAATCGCATGTGCCCCCAGGCCCTGGGCGCCACAATAGGGTCATGCAGCTTACACATTTCGGTCATTCCTGCCTGCTAGCGAGTTTTCCCGCCCACCGTGGCGACGGTATCGGCGGAGCTACCACGGTGTTGTTCGACCCGGGCAACTTCTCGCACGGCTTCGAGGGCATCACCGGCCTGTCAGCGATTCTGATCACTCATCAGCATCCCGATCACGCAGACACCGAACGGCTGCCCGCTCTCATCGATGCCAACCCGCAGGCCGTCCTCTACGCCGACCCCCAGACCGCGGCCCAACTCGGCGCACCGTGGCAGGCGGTTCAGGTCGGCGATGAACTCTCGGTAGGACACCTGACGGTGCGTGGCGTCGGTGGCGAACACGCGGTGATCCACCCGGAAATCCCTGTAATCGACAATATTTCGTACCTCATCGGCGACGGTGGGCATCAAGCACGTTTGATGCACCCCGGCGATGCGCTGTTCGTTCCCGGCGAGCCTGTGGACGTGCTGGCCACCCCGGCTGCCGCGCCGTGGATGAAGATCTCCGAGGCGGTGGACTACCTTCGCGCGGTATCGCCGACGCACGCGGTGCCGATCCATCAGGCGATCCTGGACCCCATCGCTCGGCCCATCTACTACGGCCGGTTGTCCGAGATGACCGACACCGACTTCCAGGTCCTCGAACCCGAGTGCGGCACCCAGTTCTAGCCGACGTCTCGCGCCGCGGCACGACCCGCCGCGCAACCGATCAAGGGCCCCACCTTTGGGTCGGTCAGACGGTGCGGGGCGCAGTTCCAGCCCGCCGATCTGGCCCGCGATGACACCGGTGGAGTGTCGGTGATGAAGGCGGTGCGGCGCCCTGCAGAACAGGCACTTTCGCTTATACACACACTCCACGCACACACGTTCATGCAAAATCGAGGCAAAGCCGCCGCCCCGAACAGCTGCCGGGTGTCGGCGTATCCGATACGTTGCTGAGTTGGGCAGGCAACTGACCCGAGAACGAAGGGAGTTCACCGATGGATGCGGACGTCATCGTGGTCGGAGCCGGACTTGCCGGCCTGGTCGCCACCCACGAACTGACCAGCCGCGGAAAGCGGGTAGCACTGGTCGATCAGGAGAACGCGGCCAACCTCGGCGGCCAGGCGTTCTGGTCATTCGGCGGGCTGTTCCTGGTCGATAGTCCCGAACAGCGCCGGATGGGTATCAAGGACTCCTTGGAACTGGCGTGGAGCGACTGGCGGGGCAGTGCCCAGTTCGACCGGACCGACGACGAAGACGCATGGGCGGTCAAGTGGGCCCGCGCCTACGTCGAGTTCGCCGCCGGGGAGAAACGCTCGTGGGTGCTCGGGCATGGCATCAAGTTCCTTCCGACCGTCGGGTGGGCCGAGCGCGGTGACCTGCGTGCCGATGGACACGGCAACTCCGTACCCCGGTTTCACGTCGCCTGGGGCACCGGTACGGGTGTTGTGGAGCCGTTCACCAACTCCGCACTGGCGGCCGCAGGGCAGGGCCAGGTCGTTTTCTACCATCGGCACCGTGTCGACGAGTTGCTCATCAGCGGCGGCACGGCCACCGGTGTGCGGGGCACCGTACTGACACCGGACAACTCACCGCGCGGCGTTCAATCCAACCGAGATCCTCTGAACGACTTCGAGTTGAGTGCGCAAGCCGTCATCGTCACCACCGGAGGAATCGGCGGGGACCACGAGATTGTGCGCCGCAACTGGCCGCAGCGGATGGGCAGCGCCCCGAAATCGATGATCACCGGGGTGCCGGCGTACGTCGACGGGCGAATGCTCGATATCGCTGCCGCGTCTGGGGTTCGTCTGGTCAACCGAGATCGGATGTGGCACTACACCGAGGGCATACAGAACTGGGACCCGATCTGGCCAGGGCACGCCATCAGGATCTTGCCGGGGCCGTCGTCGATGTGGTTCGACGCTTTGGGGCGACGGCTGCCACAGCCCTACCTCCCCGGCTATGACACCCTCGGCACCCTGCGTTACCTGCGTACGACCCCGGACATCAGCGAATATGACTACAGCTGGTTCATCCTTACCCAGAAGATCATCGAGCGGGAGTTCGCGCTGTCTGGGTCTGAGCAGAACCCGGACATCACCAGTAAGGACCGCGCGGGGGTCCTGAAAGATCGACTGCTGAGCAAGGGTGCCCCGGCGCCCGTGGAGGCATTCAAGAAACACGGCGCGGACTTCGTGGTCTCCGACACCCTCGAGGACCTCGTGGCGAAGATGAACGCGCTCACCGACGAACCACTTCTCGACATCGAAACCATTCGAGCGCAGATCGAGGCACGCGATCTCCAGATCGCTAACCCTTATTCGAAAGATGCTCAGGTACAAGGGATCCGCAACTCACGGCGCTACATCGGAGACCGGATTGGCCGTACAGCGGCACCGCACCGCATCCTCGACCCTGCGGCCGGACCGCTGATCGGAGTGAAGTTGCACATCCTTTCCCGCAAGACGCTGGGCGGTATTCAGACCGACCTGTCCTCGCGCGCCCTGGGCAACGACGGGGTCCCGATCGATGGCCTTTACGCCGCGGGCGAGGTCGCCGGTTTCGGCGGGGGCGGTGTGCACGGGTACAACGCACTGGAGGGGACGTTTCTGGGCAGCTGCCTGTTTTCGGGGCGCACCGCGGGTCGATCCGCTGCTGCGGCACTCTGATAGTCGCTTTCGGGCGGCCGCTGCGGAACTCTTCACCTGCGAAGCTCTCATGCGGCGCGAGTCAGCGAAGGTCGGCTCTGCCATTCATAGACAGCGGGAACGCACGAGTGCATCAACGCCAGGTCGACGGCGTCGAGCATGGCCAGCCGGATACCCGGACTGCGCAGGTGAGTGGCGGCCACCGCTAGCCGTACGACACCTGAACGCCGCGCGATTCGCTCAGCCGACAGCACGAGCGTGCGACACCACCACCGCTCGGCCAGGAAGCCTTCACCGATGCCGAGAACCCGGGCTCGTTCGGTGGTCCCGCGGACGAGATCAGTGATACCGGTGAGGCCGGCCAGCAGGCGGAATCCATTGCGAGGCAGCACTGTGGCCGCGCCTTGGGAAATGTTCCAGCCGGGTGCCGCGAACAACCGGGTCCGTAACCCTAGATGCTCGAGAACCCGGTCAGCTGCCATTATCCGGAGGTTCGCTTCGTGGGCGAGCAGCGTAGCGAACTCACCGCGGCGGGCCTTGGTCGCAGCCTGGTCGAAGCCATGTAGCACCAGAGCATCGCCGCCGGTGCGCCGTTCAGCCAGCCAGTCAACGGTGGTCACGTCGCGGTCAAGCCGATAGCCACCCTTGAGACGTGGGGACACGAGGAAGGACGCGGGGACGCCGCGGGCGGCAAGATGGCCGCGGAAGCCGGCGACATCGTCCAGCGTGCGGTCGCTGACTCCGGATATCGAGACGATCAGTTGTCCTGACACATCCCCCAGGGTGGCAACCCTAGGTGTACAGACGGTGGCCCACGCAATGCCCGCGGGTGTCCATCTGGCTAGCGCAGCACTATGCCTTCTGCGGGACGATCGATCCGGTGGGGTGGCTCAGATATCCACACCCGCGGTGTCCAACAGCCATGCGTACTGAAACGCGGTCTCTTTCCAGCGCTCATAGCGCCCGCTGATACCACCGTGTCCGGCATGCATCTCCGTTTTCAGCAGCACCTTGCACGCCTCGTTCACCGGATCCACCTGGGCGTGCCGCAGCGCCGCAACCCATTTCGCCGGCTCAACGTAGTACACCCTGGCGTCGTTCAGCGACGTCATCGCCAAGATGGCCGGATAGTTCTTGACTTCGACGTTCTCGTACGGCGAGTAGGACTTCATGTAGCGGTACACGTCGGGGTCATCCAACGGATTGCCCCACTCGTCCCACTCGGTGACAGTCAGTGGCAGCGAGGGGTCCAGGATTGTGGTCAGCGGATCCACGAACGGCACTGCGGCCAGGATCCCGGCGAACAAATCGGGCGCCAAATTGGCAACCGCTCCCATCAGCAGACCCCCGGCGCTGCCCCCGTAGGCCACCAGATTCTCCGGCCTGGTGGCATCGGCGTCGATGAGATGTTTTGCCACCGAGACGAAGTCGGTGAATGTATTCCGCTTCTCCAACATCTTCCCGTGCTCGTACCACCGCCTGCCCAATTCGCCGCCACCACGCACATGGGCTACGGCGAACACCATCCCGCGATCGAGCAGAGACAGTCGGGCGATGGAGAACCGCGGATCTTCGCACGCCTCGTAGGCGCCGTAGCCGTACAGCAGCAGCGGCGCCGGGCGCCCCAGGCCGGCCCGGTGAATGATGGAGATCGGTATCCGGGTGCCGTCGGGCGCAATGGCCCAGTCGCGGCGCTCGACATAGTCCTGGGGCTCATAGTCGCCCAGCACCGGTTGTTCTCTCAGCAGTGTCCGCTCACCTGTGGTCAGGTCGAGGTCGTAGATACGTACCGGCGTGACGAACGACGTCGTGCCGAGGCGCAGCTTGGGTGCGCTCCAGTTCGGGTTGCCAGAGAGTCCCACCGACATCAGATCCGAGTCGAACGTGACCTCCTCGGGCAGACCGAATCCCGCATCCTCGATTGGCCACAGCTGGATTCGCGGGAGTGCGTCGCTGCGGTAACTGACCACAAGATGAGTGTCGAACGCATCGACGGAGTCCAGTCGGACGTCACCGCGATGTTCAATCAGGGTGCGGCACGCCGTCGGATCGCTGACTGGCGCTTCGACGAGGGCGAAGTTTTCCGCCCCGTCGTTGTGAAGGATGAGGAAGCGGTCCTGCCCGCCGACGATAGCGTGGTCGACGGAGTACTCGACACCTTCACGACGCGGCCAGATGGTGGCGAACGCTGTCTGGGGGTCGGCTGCGTCCCCGAACCGTAGTTCGGAAGTCACCGCGCTTCCGGCTGCGATGGCCACGTACTTGTTACTGCGGGTGCGTCCAACGGCGACCCAGAACCGTTCGTCAGGTTCGTAATAGACGCGTTCTGCGGGCATTCCTGCACCCAGCCGGTAGCGCCATACGGTGTCCGGGCGCCAGGCGTCATCCACGGTGACGTAATAGACGGTGTGGTTGTCAGCAGCCCAGGTGGCACCCGCGCCGATCCCGACAATCTCGTCGTCGTATCGTTCTCCGCTCTTTAAATCCTTGAACCGCAACGTGTAACGTTCGTCACCCTTGACATCTACCGAGTAGGCGAGGATGTGTCCATCGACACTGACGGTAGCCGCGCCGAGAGAGAAGAAGTCGTGTCCTTCGGCCTCGGAATTCTCGTCCAGCAGCACCTGCTCGCCAAGAATCTCAGTGTGCTCGTCGAACTGCGGCGGCGTCCAGTCATCGGGATCAATTACAGGACAACGGCATTGCAATCCATACTGCTTGCCTTGGAAGCTGCGCCCATAGTACCACCACTCGCCTCGACGGGTGGGCACCGAAAGGTCGGTCTCCTTCGTCCGGGCCTTGATCTCATCGAAAATCTTGTGCCGCAGCGGTTCCAGGTTCGCGGTCGTGCGCTCGGTATAGGCGTTCTCCGCCTCGAGGTGATCGATGACCTCCTGACTTTCCTTGTCCCGCAACCATTCGTACGGGTCGATAAATAAGTCTCCGTGATGCTCGCGGCGGTGCTCCACTCGCTTGGCGATCGGTGACTTCACGCGGATGCTCCGATCCAGTCGTCGAACTTCTGGCCTGAAATACGTTCGTAGGCTTCTATGTAGCGCGCCCTGGTCGTCTCCACGATATCCGCGGGCAGTTGTGGCGGGGGTTTGTCGCCGGCACGGTCCCAGCCCGACTCAGGGCTGGTCAACCAGTCACGAACGAACTGCTTGTCGAAGCTTTTCTGAACCACGCCCTCGGCATAATCGCTGGCGCGCCAATAGCGCGAAGAGTCGGGGGTGAACACTTCATCAGCCAGCTTGAGTTCACCGGTGGCGTCGACGCCGAACTCGAACTTGGTGTCGGCCAGGATGATGCCCTTGGTCAGGGCGTGCTGGGCACCCTGCCGGTAGGCCAGCAAGGTGCGGTCACGGAGTTGATCTGCGCGCGCCCCGCCGATCAACCCGACAGCGTCATCGAATGTGATGTTCTCGTCGTGCTGACCGAGTTCGGCCTTGCTCGCGGGGGTAAAAATGGGCTCGGCGAACTTGCTCGCCTCCACCATCCCGGGGGGCAGCGCGATCCCGCAGAGCGCGCCCGTCTTCTGGTAGTCGATCAGCCCCGAGCCGGTGAGGTACCCGCGGGCCACCGCTTCCACGGGAAGCATCTCCAGTTGGTCGATCACCAGCGCCCGGCCCAGCACCTCGGCCGGGATGCGCTCGTCGTCGGGCGGGCCGGCCAAATGGTTCGGCATATCCAGCTGACCGAAGAAGAAGACGCTCATGGCGGTCAGGACGCGACCTTTGTCAGGTATCTGGGAGTCGAGGATGTGGTCGTAGGCAGAGATCCGATCTGAGGCGACGAATAGCAGGTGCCCGTCATCTACTCGGTAGAGCTCACGAACCTTGCCGCTGGCCAGATGCTGGTAGTCGGACAAAGCTGGGCGCATCGGGCCAGCCTAACCTCGAGGTGCCGGAGGCCCCCGGTGTGTTGTGATCGTGCACATGAAATCACGGTGGGTCCCGTACGCCACAACGCCGGCTCGGCTGATGTCACAACTGCTCAGCGATGCAGTGGTGGTCATCTGGGCGACAATCTGGGTTTTCGTCGGTCTGGCGGTGCACTCCGCGGTGGCGACGATCGGCGAGTTCGGCTACCAGGTGGAAAGCGGCGCACACGGGGTGGCGGGCAATCTGGAATCGGCAGGCGACAGCGTCCACGGCGTCCCGTTCATCGGCGATTCGTTGGCCACCCCACTCACCGCCGCGGGTAAGGCCGCCAGTGAGATCGCCGATGCCGGGCAGCGGCTTGGTGTCACGGCCGGGTGGCTGGCGTGGTTGCTCGCATTGGCCGTGGCCGCGCCGCCAATCCTGGCCCTGATGATGCCGTGGCTCTTCCTGCGGGTGCGGTTCTTCCGACGCAAATGGACCGCCGTGACGCTGGCGTCCACGGCCGCCGGCGAGCAACTTCTCGCGCTGCGCGCGCTAGCCAACCGACCACTGCCCAAGCTGGCGGCCATCAGCACCGACCCGGTGGGCGCCTGGCGCAACCAGGACCAGGTGGCGATCCGGGGTCTGGCAGCTCTTGAGTTGCGTGCAGCGGGCATCCGCGTGGCCGAAATACGCTGGGGTGGCTGAGCTTATCTCTGCTGAAATTGCATTCCGGCTCGGCGAGAATTACAGGATCGCACCGGATGTATATTCGGCTGCCGTGGGATAGCGACTGATGACGTCGTCGACGGCCGCCACCATCCGGTCGACCTGGTCACCCGCCGCACCGGTGAAGAACTGCTTGTCGGCCAGAGCGTTGTCAAGCGCCACTCGATCCAACGGCAAGCGGGGGTCGGCAGCGAGCCGGTCCAGCAGGTCGGGCTCCTCCCCTCGCTCACGCATCGCCAGCGCGACCGCGACCGCGTGTTCGGAGATGATCTCGTGGGCGGTCTCCCTACCTACTCCCGCCCGCACTGCGGCGATCAGGATGCGGGTGGTTGCCAGGAACGGCAGGTAGCGGTCAAGCTCATGCTGAATCACCGCGGGGTAGGCGCCGAATTCGTCGAGCACCGTCAGGAAGGTTTCGGTCTGGCCGTCGAGCGCGAAGAACGCATCCGGAAGCGCGACGCGGCGCACCACCGAGCAGAACACATCTCCTTCGTTCCATTGCGCGCCGGCCAGTTCGGCGGCCATGGAGGCGTATCCACGCAGCAAGACCTGCAGGCCGTTGACACGCTCGCAGCTGCGGGAGTTCATCTTGTGCGGCATGGCCGATGACCCGACCTGGCCGGGGGCGAACCCCTCGGTCGCCAATTCATGGCCGGCCATCAATCGGATGGTGTGGGCCAGCGACGACGGCCCGGCGCCGAGCTGCACGAGTGCCGACAAGACGTCATGGTCCAGCGAACGGGGGTAGACCTGCCCAACGCTGGTGAGGATCTCAGTAAAGCCGAGGAACTGCGCGACACGCCGCTCCAGGTCGGCGAGCCGCTCGGTGTCTCCGTCGAACAGGTCGAGCATGTCTTGGGCGGTGCCCATCGGGCCCTTGATGCCACGCAGCGGGAAACGGTCGATGAGCTCACCCACCCGCTGCAGGGCGACCAGCGTCTCCTGAGCCGCCGAGGCGAATCGTTTTCCGAGCGTGGTGGCCTGGGCGGCGACGTTGTGGCTGCGGCCGGCCATCACCAGATCGCGGTAAAGCATCGAACGCTCGGCGAGTCGGGCCAGTACCGCGACGCCGCGAGCGTGCACGAGCTGCAAAGACTGTCGGATCTGCAGCTGTTCAACGTTCTCGGTGAGATCTCGGCTGGTCATCCCTTTGTGCACGTGCTCATGGCCGGCCAGTGCGTTGAACTCCTCGATGCGCGCCTTTACGTCGTGGCGCAGCACCCGCTCCCGGGCTGCGATGGAGGCCAGGTCGACATCCTCAAGCACCCGTTCGTAGTCGCCGATCACTGAATCGGGGACATCTGAGATTCCCACGCCGAGTTCTGCCTGCGCCCGCAGCACCGCCAGCCAGAGTCGGCGCTCGGTGACGATCTTGGCCTGTGGCGACCAGATCGCCACCATCTCGTCGCTGGCATAGCGATGGGCCAATACGTTGGGGATAGGCACGGGAATGCTCACGAACACACAGCCTATCGGCCCGATGAGGCAAGCTGACCGGTGTGTACTCGCCCCGCTTCTATGTCGGACTGGACCTCGCTTGGGGTCAACGCAAACCCACCGGTGTGGCCGCCCTCGACGACGCGGGGCAGCTGGTCTACGCCGGAACCGCCACCAACGACAAAAATATCCGGTCCGCGTTGGCGCCCTACGTCGAAGGTGACTGCCTGGTGGCCATCGACGCTCCGTTGATCGTGATCAACCCGTCAGGCCAGCGTCCCGCCGAACGGCAGCTCAACGCCGATTTCGGTCGCTTCCAGGCCGGCGCACACCCGTCCAACACCGGCAAGCCCGAGTTCGCCGACGTTCCACGTGCTGCGCGTATCACGCGCGCGCTCGACCTCGACATGAATCCACACTCGACGGAGCGGCGGCGGGCGATAGAGGTGTACCCGCACTCCGCGACGGTCGCGCTGTTTCGGCTCGGCCGCACATTGAAGTACAAGGCCAAGCCGGGCCGTAGCGTCGCACAGCTGCGTGCGGAACTGCTGCGGCTGATGGAACACATCGAGGGGCTTGCGCAGGCGGACCCACCGCTGCGCACCGCAGACAGCGAAAACTGGGCGCAGCTACGCGACATGGCCGAGCGCGCGGAGCGCAAAAGCGATCTGCGCCGCGTGGAGGATCCAGTGGACGCGGTGATGTGCGCATATATCGCGCTGTACGCCGCGCGCCGGCCCGCCGACGTGGTCGTCTACGGCGATGCCGAGACCGGCTACATCCTCACTCCGGCGTTACCCGCCGACCTGGCCCCGGCACCACCGGAGCCGACACCGGGCGCCATTCATGAGGCAATCGCCACCTACGCCGAGCGCCGGCCGTCGCTCACGCATTCGACCGGCCATTACCTGACGGCGATCACCGGCCTGCTCGATGACGCCGGAATCAACTATGTCGGCATTACAGCGCGCACCAAGACGGTCGCATCGTTCGCCGCCAAAGCCGATCACACCGTCGACGGTCGCCGTCTCTACACCGATCCGCTATCGGAGATCACCGACCAAATAGGTTTGCGGGTCATCACCTACCTGCGCGACGACGTCGCTACCGTGGCCAACCTGCTCGGCGAAGAGATGCGGCTGCTCGACGACCGCGACATGGGGGTCGAGACCGCCAGCGAAGGTCGCTGGGGCTACGCCAGCAGACACCTGCTTGTGGCCGCCGAAGGTGAACAGCAGCCGGCCTCGGTTCAGGTCCGGACCATCCTGCAGCATGCGTGGGCCGAGTTCGAGCACGACGTCCGCTATAAGGGGTCGGTCCCCGAGGAGGACGCGCCAGATCTCGACCGGCGCTTCACCCTTGCCGCGGGTCTGCTCGAGTTGGCCGACCGTGAATTCTCGGCTATCCGTGAACGCCTACGGTCGACCGCGCCGTCGGAGCGCGCTCCGCAGAACACCAGCGATCCCCGGATTCCGACTCCGGTGCTCGCCACATATCTGGGCAACCGGTTCCCCGACGCCGGATGGTCACGCACCGAGCACTACGCCTGGATCGCCGGCCTGCTGCTCGAGCTCGGCATCGACTCGGTCGACGGCGTGGAAGCCGTTCTCAGCCGCGTGGATACGACCGCGGTCAACGAGGCGATGGATTACCGGTATCCGGCCGGCGCGGTACGCCGGCTTGACGACGTGCTACTCGCGGTGTTCGGCCCCCAGTATCTGCAGCTGGCCGGCAACGGCGATCGTATTGACTTGCTAGAGGCGCGATTCCAGCGACTCAACGAGAAGTTCGGCAGCGTCTAGTGTGTAGCCAGATCGACCAATCGGCCGCAAACACGATCTCAACGCACACTAGAGGCAACGGACGTAGTTAATCGAAGGGGGCGAGCACGTCGATCACGTCGATCAACGTGGCCCTGGCCGTCGCGCGCGGACCATCGCCTTCCCCGACCAGTGCGGCCACCACCGCACCGTCCACCGCGCACACCAGTGCGGTGAGCAACTCCGTGCGCACCGACCTTCCGGAGCGACCGACTACCTCGACAACGGCATCGGTGCGCTGGGCAAGGATACGCCGTTGGACGTCGCGCAGCCCAGGTTGCCGCGCACAGACGATGTAGCGCTCGTACCTCGAGATCAGTCGTTCGGTGACCTGTTCTGGGCTGTCGCCGACCAGCAAGTCAACCAACACTTCAGCAGTCGACTCGGCACCGCGGCGGCGGCGCGACAGCACAGCCACCCGGTCCCGCAACTCTTCTGACTCTCGGGTACCGACGTGTTCGACCGCGTTGGAGATCAGGTCCTCGAGAGAGGAAAAATAGTACGTCGTCGATGCCAGTGGCAGACCGGCCCGGCGCGCGACGGCACGGTGTCGCACCGCGTCGAATCCCCCTTCACAGAGGAGGTCAGCGGCAGCACTGACCAGCGCATACCGTCGACGTTCCCCTTTGGGAGTGACTGCTGCCGTCACCCATAGCATGCTGCCAGTCAGGGGGTTTCGACATCGCGCTTTCGCCTAATCAGCCCCCTTGCCCGGGCCCGTCCGGTGGCATGATGGCACGCATGTCAGCCATCAACCGTCGCGCCCTGCTGCGCGCCGGTCTGTGCACTGGTATCACGGCAGCGGCCGGCGGATACACATTGGCCACATCAGCCGCCTGCGTGGCCGCCCCTTTAGCCGCAGGCGCACCGCCGGCACCGCAGGCACCACCGGCGCCCGCCCCTACGTTCGCCGCCGGCTCCTTCGCGTCTGCCGATCGCGGCGGCGCTGTAACGAACTGGAGCATCGCGCGCCCGCCCGGCCAGACCACACCACTGCGACCGTTGATCCTGCTGCACGGTAAGGGCTCCAATGCTCACGCGGTGATGTCGATGGGCGCCGAGCAATTTTTGGCGGATGCGGTGCGCGCCGGGGTGCCGCCGTTCGCGATCGCCGCCGTCGACGGGGGCGACAGCTATTGGCACCGCAGGGCGTCAGGCCACGATTCGGGCTCCATGGTGCTCGATGAGTTCATCCCCTTGCTGGGCGAGCAGGGCCTGGACACTTCCCGGGTGGCCTTTCTTGGATGGTCGATGGGCGGATATGGCGCCATGCTGCTGGGGTCGCGTTTGGGCGCTGGGCGCACAGCCGCGATCTGCGCCGTCAGCCCCGCCCTGTGGACATCGCCGGGCGCTGCCGCGCCAGGGGCGTTCGACGGCGCGCAGGACTACGCGGCTAACAGCGTATGGGGCCTGGCCGCGTTGAACGGGATTCCGCTGCGGATCGACTGCGGCAACGACGACCCGTTCTACGCGGCGACCAAGCAGTTCATCGCACAACTACCCAATCCACCTGCCGGCGGTTTCTCCCGCGGCGGGCACAACGCGTCGTTCTGGTCCCCCCAGTTGACCGACGAGCTGACCTGGCTGGCGCCACTGCTGACAAGCTAGTCCGACGATGTAGGGGCGAGGGACCAATCGTGTCGAGGAGTCGGACCGAACAACTACAGGGAGATTCGCCCGTCGGCCGCGGCCAGGCCGATATCTCGACGAAAGTGGCTGCCGGGAAAGCGGATCGAGCTGATCCGGGCATAAGCGGCTTCGCGTGCCGCGGCCAGGTCGGGTCCGGTTCCCACGACAGACAGCACCCGGCCACCGGAGGAGACGATGGCGCCGTCATCACCGCGGGCTGTCCCGGCATGCAGCACGATACTGTCCGGCGCGGAGCTCTCCGGGCCGGGCTCTGAGTCGTGCACCACGTCACCCACCCGCGGGCGGCCCGGATAGTTCTCGGCGGCCACGACCACTGTGACGGCGAATCCGTCGCGCCATCGCAGCGGCGGTTGGCCTGCCAGCTCGCCGGTGGCGGCGGCCCGCATGAGCTGTCCCAGCGGGGATTCCAGTAGAGCGAGTACTGCTTGGGTCTCCGGATCTCCGAAGCGACAGTTGAATTCGACCACCGCGGGGCCCTTCGATGTGATCGCCAGCCCCGCGTAGAGCAGGCCCGAGAATGGGCTGCCGCGCTTGACGAGTTCGGCGGCAACGGGTTTCACGGTCTCGTCGAGGATGCGTCCGATCATCTCGTCGGGCAGCCACGGTAGTGGGGTGTAGGCGCCCATACCGCCGGTGTTGGGTCCGCAGTCGCCGTCGCCGACGCGTTTGAAGTCCTGGGCGGGAAGCAGCGGAACCACTGTTCCACCGTCGACGACACAGAACAGCGATACCTCGGGCCCGTCGAGGAATGATTCGAGGAGCACCGGGTGGCCGGCCTCGAGCAAGCTGGCGGCGTGGGCGCGAGCGGTGTCGCGGTCGGTGGACACCACTACGCCTTTCCCGGCCGCTAACCCGTCGTCCTTGACTACCCATGCCGGATCGCCCACGGGTGGACCGAACCGGTCTAGCGCGGAGTCCAGCTGGGCTGGGTTGTCGACGATCTCGCTGCGGGCGGTACGCACCCCGGCGGCGGCCATCACGTCTTTGGCGAACGATTTCGTGCCCTCGATGCGCGCAGCGTCTTTCGTCGGCCCAAAGCAGGCGATGCCGGCCTCGCGCACGGCGTCGGCGACGCCGAGCACCAGCGGCACCTCGGGTCCGATGACCACGAGGTCGGCTCCGATGCGTCGAGCCAGAGCGGTGACGGCCTGACGGGAGGTCAGGTCAACCTCGTACTGGTCGGCGATGCTCGCTGTGCCCGCGTTGCCCGGCGCCACGGCCAGCGCGCAGACCTCCGGGTCTCGTCGCAGCGCAAGTAAGAGCGCGTGTTCACGAGCTCCGGATCCGATTACCAGGACGTGCACAGCTGCCCACCTTAATGGCACTGGTGGTGACCGGCCCGGCCGCCTCGGCCATACACTTCGGAGCGGAAGTGTATGGTCGATGAAAAGTGCTGAAAGTCACAGGGAAGGACATGATATGACTGCGACCAACGACGACCTCCGGAGTTGCCCGCTCCTACCTCCGGGGTATGACTTCACCGACCCCGACGTCCTGGTCAAGGGCATTCCCGTCGCTGAGTTCGCCGAGCTTCGCAAGACCGCGCCGGTGTGGTGGAACGCCCAAGAGGAGTCGATCTTCAACGACGGCGGCTACTGGGTGATCAGCCGACATGAGGACATCAAGACGATATCCCGGGACGGCACGCTGTGGTCAGCCAACCGACAAGGCGTGGTCATGCGCCTACCCGATGGCTCCACCCCCGAGCAACTCGAGCTGACCAAGGCCTTGCTGATCAACCATGACCCACCCGAGCACACCCGCCTGCGCAAGATTATTTCGCGGCTCTTCACGCCGAGGTCGATAGCCGGCCTGGAGGAGAAGTTGGCCGTTGCCGCACACGACATCGTGCGCACGGCCGCCGCCAAAGACGCCGGCAACTTCGTCGACGACATTGCGATGAGCCTGCCACTGCAGGCTATCGCCGACCTCATCGGTGTCCCAGAGAGTGACCGCGAGAAGTTGTTCGAATGGACTAACTCGATCATGAACACTGACGACCCGGACTTCGAATCGGATCACGCGTCGGCCAACGCCGAGTTGATGGGATATGCGTACAACATGGCTGAAGAGCGGCGCCGCTGCCCAGCCGACGATATCGTCACCAAGCTTGTGCAAGCCGACATCAACGGAGAGGACGGCGAGGCCGGCGAGTCGATAGGCGACGTCGAGTTCGCGTTCTTCGTGATCCTGCTCGCCGTCGCCGGCAACGAGACCACCCGCAACGCCATGACCCACGGCATAAACGCATTTTTCGAGAACCCGGAGCAGTGGGAGCTGTTCAAGCGCGAACGGCCCGAAACCGCCGTCGATGAGATCATCCGCATGGCAACCCCCATACATTGCTTCCAGCGCACGGCGCTGCGTGACGTCGAGATCGGCGGCGTCACTATCGCCGAAGGACAGCGCGTCGGGCTGTTCTACAGCTCAGCGAACTTCGACGAGGAAGTCTTCGACCGACCCTTCGAGTTCAATATTCTGCGAAATCCTAATCCCCACTTGTCATTCGGTGGAAACGGCGCACACTACTGCATCGGGGCCAACCTCGCCCGGATGGAGATCAAGCTGATCATGAACGAGATCGCCGATCAAATACCCGACATGGCGAAACTAGCTGAACCGTTGCGCCTGCGGTCGGGATGGGTCAACGGCATCAAAGATCTACAGGTCGCCTATCGGTAATCGCACCACCGGCGACCTAGGGACCCCCTCGTGCGCACCCACGGTTGGTCAGGGGCCGCGCCCGCCTCGGACGAAGAAGCAACCGCCAGAATCCTCGACGCCGCAGGCAAGGCGATCGAGGATCGCGGTGCCGATTTCACCATCTCGGATGTCGCGCGCTCGTTGGGGGTCACCCGCCAGACCGTCTACCGGTACTTCTCCAGCACCGAGACGCTGCTCGTGGCTGCGGCGGTCCATGCCGTCGACGGCTTTCTCGACCGTCTGACGGTTCAACTGGCCGGTATCCACGATCCAGCCGATGCGGTTGTCGAAGCTGTCGCGACGGCATTGGAGTGGCTGCCCCGGGAGAAGTACATCGGACTGCTGCTTGCGCCCGGCGAGGCGGGGTACGTGGAATCTGTCACCTCCGACGTCGCGCTGCGATTCGGGCGCGACATGGCGCAGCGTCTCGACGTCGATTGGGCCGCGGCAGGATACAGCGATGCAGATCTCTACGAGCTTGCCGAGCACCTACTGCGGCTCATCCAGTCCTTCGTCATCGACCCGGGCCGGCCGCCACGGACCGGCGACCAACTGCGCGCCTACCTGCGCCGGTGGGTCGGCAACGCCCTGCTCCCCCGGTAACCAGTTGCCGATCACACCACCGTCAGCGGCAGCGAGGTGCGGTCCTCGAAGGTCCAGGACGCACCGCCACTCAACTTGCATACCGAAACCTCGGGCAGTTCCCTTGCCGCAGTATCCGTCTCGATCACGCGTGCCGACCATTCCGATTCGGTGCCGGATACCTCGGCGCGCAAGCGCGGGTGGATCGCCTGCACGACGGCCTGCAGCGGAAGGTCCGAGACAGGCGTCACCAGCGAGATCCACGACCCGTCCTCGTGCGCGGGCGAGCGCCGCACGTTGACGAAGTCGGATTCGATGTCTGCGAAAACGTAGGCGGCCGGATTCAACAGCGGGTGTAACTGCAGTACCCGCAGCGCACCCAGGCTCCCGTCAGGCAGTTTCAGCGCCTTGTGGATCCTCTCGGCGGCGACCCCCGCGATGCCGGTCAGCTGCTTGGTCCGGATCGACTGCTCCAATACCTCATCATCTTTCGCACGGGCGTGCACGGCCAGGTTGAAGGACAACACCAGCAGATGCATCTGTAGGCAGATCTCGTCAGCAATACGCACCAGCGCCGAATGCGAGAACGCGCTGAAGTCTAGATCTGTCAGCAGCGCTCCCGAATAGTCGCCCATACCTGCGTCATTCGGGTCGATCGGATCTAGTTCACAGTGATTGGCGCGACTGGCGCCGACGATATCGGTGGCCGGGATGAAATCAACTTCGGGGTAGGACTCGTCGATGATCACCGTCCAGGCGCAGTGCGGGTGTCGGTTTGACGGTGTTCTGGGCGGTCGGTGGATGGGACGGACCTGGGTCTTGCGGTTGGTGGCCAATGCCGTGGCGTCGAACGTCGGGTCCTCGATGTCGTGACACATGCCGCGCACGTAGCTCTCGCCCATAGGCTCGACGTCCAGCAGCGCCCCACAGTGATTGAGGTGGAATTCGCCGTGCCAACGGTCGTGCACGCTGTAGCGGAAGTCCATGAACTGTGGTGGGGCGCCGATGTCGAGCTGCAACCCCTTGAAGATGGTGATGACGTCTACGCCCTCGTAGCCGAGCGCCCTCTGCATCCGCTTGGTGTAGAGCGGGCTGGAGCCGGCCCACTCCTCGATGGCGATCTGCACCATCTCCTCACGACCGAAATTAGATATGCACCAGGCCATTCCAGAGCGGTCGATAAGTTGACCGATCAACAGTAACTCGGGCACCAGGGTGGCGAGTTCATCTCGTGACAGCGCAGCATACCTACTCATCATCGAGTTTGCTGCCCGAGTGCATTTTCAACGCTGCGTTCACGTTGGCTCGCTTGTCCTCCCCCCCTTGTTGCTCTGCAGCCTTACGGCGCTGGCCGGCCACCTTGGTGACCACGCCGTCGAGTTTCGAGCCAAGCGGGAAGCCGAGATAGTGGGTGAGGAAGATCGCCATCTCCTTGAGCTCCTCCTCGGTCAATTCACCGTTGCCAAGCGCCGCATTGGCCTGGATCTCGGCCAAGTCCGCGATGCCCAGCGCCGTCACCACGGTGAGCGTCATTATTCGCTTCTCGCGCATCGAGAAACCGGGCCGAGTCCAGATGGTGCCGAAAAGGTGGTCGGCGGTCAGCGCGAAGTAGTCGCCGGGCATGTCCGGCATCTCCCAGCCATAGACCTCGTTCATCTTGTTGAGGCCCTTGCGCCGTATCTCGTCCATGTTCACTCCTTCGGGTGCGGCACGCCGAGCCCGGCGGCCAGGTTGTGTAGCGCCACCTCAGCCAAAGGCAGGTCCACGCCGTTGGCTTCGCCGAGCGCCAACGCCAGGCCGAGGTCCTTCTCCCCCAGCCCACGGGTGTGGATGAAGGCATCGTGCAGCCAGTGATCTGTGGGCAGGGCCGCCATATCCTCACGCACGATGATCGCGCCGGGACCGCCGGTCAGTGCGTCGGTGTGGCGAACAACCCGGCCCAGTTGCCCGAGGTTGATTCCACTGGCATCGGCGAGTTCCATCGCCTCGCACGCTGCGGCATAACCAATGAAGCTCAGCATGTTTCGGGCCAGCTTCATTCGGGTGCCTGCCCCCGGCTCGCCGGCGTGGATGATCATCGAACCCATCTGCTTGAACACTGGCTTGATCCGCTCGTATATCTCGCGGTCGGCGCCCACCATGATCGCCAGCTCGCCCTTCTCAGCCGCCCCCCCGCCGCCGCTGACCGGTGCGTCGATGACGTGGATTTCTTTAGGCCGCAACTTATCTGCGAGCTCGACTGCAGTCTCCGGGCTTATCGTGGAATGGATCGCGATGACGGTACCGGGCTCGGCGTGCGCGGCGAGCTCGGCGACGACGTCGCGCACCTGTTCATCGTTCAGCACGGTCACACTGATGATGTCCGCTGCCGCAACGTCGGCCACCCCGCGCGCCAAAGTGGCGCCCAACTCTGCCAATGGAGCCATCACCTCAGCGCGCAGGTCAAAGACGGTGACGCCGCCCGGCCATGCAGCTAGGCGTTTAGCCATTGGTGCGCCCATGTTGCCAAGACCGATATAGCCGAGCTTCGGCTGTGCGGTCTGATCTTCGCGCAAGGGTTCGTCACTGCTCATCAGCGGATGATCTGTCCACCGTCGACGTTGAATATCTGGCCGGTGATCCACTTGGCCTGATCCGAGAGCAGGAAGAGCATCATGGGAACCAAGTCCTCGGTTTCTCCCATACGCGACAAGGGAATACCCTTCACGATATCGGCAACCATCTCCTGCGGTGTGGTAGTGCGGTTGGCCTCGGTGTTGATCGGCCCAGGCGCGATCGCATTCACCCGGATGTTCTGCCCGCCCAGTTCGGTGGCGAGTTGCTGGGTCAGCCCGTTGATCCCCACCTTGGCCAGCCCGTAGAAGTTTGAGTACATCCATGCCGCAGTGGAGGACTGGTTGACTATTGCCCCCCCGCCCCGCTTTTGCATTTTCCGGTAGACCGCACGGGTGCACACCAATGCCCCGTCCATGTTCACACTCATGAATTTCTTGTAATAGTCCCAATCGACGGTGATGAGGAAATCCAGCTTCATACCGCCGAAGATGGCCGCATTGTTGATCAGGTAGTCGATGCCACCGAACTCCGAAAGCGTCTGCGCCGCCATCTCCTTAGCCGATTCGGGATCTGACACGTCAACTGACTGCGCGAGGGCTGTTCCGCCCTCACCTGAGATGCCGTCAGCGACCCTTTGTGCCCCTTCGGTGTTGATATCGGCCACTACCACCGCGGCGCCCTCGCGGGCAAGCGCCTCGGCGTAGGCCTGACCGATACCACCGCCTGCGCCGGTGACGATAGCCACCTTCTCCTTGAACTGGTCGCCATACAATCCCATGTATATCTCCTTAGTTCGCTGCCGTGGCAATCGCTTTGGTTTCGAGGTATTCCTCGAAACCTGCGAGCCCCATCTCCCGGCCGATCCCGGATTGCTTGTAACCGCCGAACGGCATGTCAGCCGAATACCAGACGCCCCCGTTGACGTTGACGGTGCCGACACGCATCCGCGCAGCGATGCCCGCGGCCCGCTCTTGGTCACTGGAGAACACCGTCCCCGACAAGCCGTACGGCGAGTCGTTAGAGATCCGCACCGCGTCGTCGTCGCCGTCGTGAGCGATGACGGTGAGCACCGGTCCGAAGATCTCTTCGCGGGCCACCCTCGCGTTATTGTCCAGACCGGCTATCACCGTCGGTTCGATGAAGAAGCCGGTATTGCGGTCAGCGGGACGGCCACCGCCACACGCGAACCGGCCACCTTCGGCGATCGCTAAATCCAGGTAGCCCAGAATGCGGTCGCGCTGACGCTCGGATATCACCGGCCCGCAGATGGTTCCAGCGTCGTTCGGGTCGCCGGGCTTAAGCCCGGTCATGGTCGCCGCCGCCGCCTCGACAGCCTCGTCGTATCGGGCGCGTGGCACCACCAATCGCGTGGTGATCGCGCAGCCCTGGCCGGCGTGCAATGAGGCCGTGAAGGCCGACATCGAGCACGCAGTTGGGAGATCCGCGTCGTCGAGCACCAGAAACGCCGACTTGCCGCCGAGCTCGAGGAACACCTTCTTCAGCGTCTCCGAGCAGTCGGTCATCACGACGCGTCCGGTGTTCGTCGACCCGGTGAAAGAGACCATGTCCACGCGCGGGTCCTTGGACAGCAGTGCGCCGACGCCGCGGTCGCTGGAGGTGACAATGTTGACAACCCCCGCCGGTGTGTCGGTGTGCTCGAGGATCAGCTGACCGAGCACTGCTGCGCTCCAGGGGGTGTCGGGCGCCGGTTTCAGCACTACCGTGTTGCCGGCCGCTAGCGCCGGTCCCAGCTTGGCGAGGTTGATTTGGTTCGGGAAGTTCCACGGCGAAATGGCACCTACTACCCCGATGGCTTCGCGGGCGATCTTGCGGTGAGTCTTGATACCCATCGGTGTTGCGACCCCCAGGTCGGTGGTCCACTGATAGGACTCCGCGGTGTCCGCGGAGAAGCTCAGGTCCTCGATCGGCCCCTCGAGCTGCGCCATCGAGGTGAGCATCCGGGGTGCGCCCACCTCGAGGATGGCGAGTTCCCGCAGTTCCTCGACGTGGTCGCGCATCGCCTGTTGGAGCTGGCGGACACACCGGACGCGCAACTCGACGTTCCTCGACCAATCCGTCTCGTCGAAAGCCTGCCGAGCTGCCGCGATGGCTGCGCTCATGTCTTCGACGCTCGCGTCGGCGGAGACACCGAGCGTCTCCTCGGTCGCGGGGTTGACGGTCCGAAACGTGCCCGAGCTGCCCGCGACCAGCTTGCCGTCGATGAGCAGCTGACTCTCGCGATCGGCCAGAATTGCCATCCGATTCCCTGTCTGATTTCTGGACAACTGTCCGAACGATTTCCTGCGAACGATAGTCCCAGACCCGCGCATGAGGCAAGGACGGGCATCGTCCCCGGCAGCTTATGTCCAGTGAGCAGCCGTTTTCTGGCTGCACTTGCTTGCCGATCTGTGTTTCCGATATTCTGGACATGTGTCTAGTAATGTGGTTGCCGCGCTGACAAGCGAGCCGCGGGAGACACCTCGCAACCGACGGCAGGAAGAAACCTTTCGCAAGGTCCTCGCAGCCGGTGTGGAGATGCTTCGCGAGACCTCGTACGCCGATCTGACCGTGCGTGCGGTCGCTGCACGAGCCTCAGTTGCACCAGCCACCGCTTACACCTACTTCTCCTCGAAGAACCACTTGATCGCCGAGGTCTACCTGGATCTCATGCAGCAGGTGGAGTACTTCACCGACGTCAACGAGAGTGCGGCCTGCCGGGTAGAGAAGGCCCTGCGCAGCATGGTCTTGATGGTCGCCGACGAACCCGAGGTCGCCGCCGCGTGCACTACAGCGCTGCTGTCGGGCAATGATGCCGCTGTACGTGCGGTACGCGAAAGCATCGGCGCCGAGATCCATCGCCGCATTCGCGCGGCCGTCGGCCCCGGCGGCGATCCGCGAACGCTGGCGGCACTGGAGATGACGTTCTCCGGCGCGCTGGTCAATGCCGGCAGTGGCGCGTTCACCTATCACCAGATCGCCGACCGGTTGAGCTACGTCGTCGGCCTCATCGTGGGAGAAGACTGATGACCACTAGCAGCGGCGCCGTCAGTGACGTCATATTGGACCCCTACGACTACGACTTCCACGAGGATCCCTACCCCTACTACCAACGGCTGCGCGCCGAAGCCCCGCTCTATCACAACGAGAAACTCGGCTTCTGGGCATTGTCGCGCCACCGCGACGTCCTGCAGGGCTTCCGCAACAGCACCACGCTGTCCAACGCCCACGGTGTCTCGCTCGACCCTGCCTCCCGTGGGCCGCACGCCGCCAAGACGATGTCATTTCTTGCGATGGACGATCCAGCCCATCTACGGCTACGCACATTGGTGTCAAAGGGTTTCACACCGCGCCGCATCCGGGAGCTTGAACCCAGGATCACCGAGCTGACCACTAAGCACCTCGACGCTATGCTCGAGCAGGCCGGCGGCTCCGAAACCGTCGACTACGTCAATGAATTCGCCGGCAAGCTCCCCATGGACGTGATCTCTGAGTTGCTGGGCGTGCCGCAGGCCGACCGCGATCAGGTGCGCGCGTGGGCCGACGACGTGATGCACCGCGACGAGGGCGTCAGCGACATCCCCTCTGCGGCCATTGAGGCATCGATAAACCTGATCGTCTACTACCAGGCGATGATCGCCGAGCGCCGCAAGCAGCCCGCCGACGACCTGACCTCGTCCCTACTGGAAGCCCAGATCGACGGTGACAGCCTCACCGACGATGAGGTTCTGGGCTTCATGTTCTTAATGGTGATCGCAGGCAACGAGACCACCACCAAACTCCTTGCCAACGCGGCGTTCTGGGGTCACCGCAACCCCGACCAGCTCGCTCCGGTATACCGCGACAGCCAGCGCGTGCCCTTATGGGTGGAGGAGACACTGCGCTACGACACCTCCAGCCAGATCCTGGCCCGCACCGTTTCCGGCCAGTTGACGTTGTATGACACCACGATCCCCGAAGGGGACGTGGTGCTTCTCCTTCCTGGATCCGCGCACCGCGACGAGCGGGTGTTCGAGAACCCCGATGACTACATCATCGGTCGCGAAATCGGTTCGAAGTTGATGAGTTTCGGCAGTGGTGCACACTTCTGCCTTGGCGCGCATCTCGCACGGATGGAGGCGCGGGTGGCTCTTGTCGAGTTGTTCAAGCGAATCCGCCATTACGAGGTCGACGAAGCCAACGCAGTGCGGGTGCACTCCAGCAATGTGCGCGGATTCGCCCGCCTTCCGATCACCGTCAAGGTCCGTTAGAGCGGCCCGAAAGGTTTCAGATGCCCCGCTTTGAACCGCTGCCCGACCGTCGGCCCGCCCTGGTAGCAGGTGCCTCCTCAGGTATCGGCGCTGCGACCGCTGTCGACCTCGCCGCACGCGGCTTTCCGGTTGCTCTGGCCGCCCGGCGGGTTCAGATGTGCCAAGAGATCGCCGGCCAGATCCGCGCCGACGGCGGCGAGGCCATCGCGGTGCACCTCGATGTCACCGATCCGGACTCGGTGAAGGCCTGCGTCGAGCAGACGACAACAGAACTCGGTGTTATCGAGGTACTTGTCGCCGGAGCGGGTGATACCTACTTCGGCAAGATCGAGTCCATCAGCACCGAACAGTTTGAGTCCCAGGTACAGATCCATCTGATTGGCGCCAACCGGGTGACTGCCGCGGTGCTGCCGGGCATGCTCGAGCGCCGGCGTGGCGACCTGATCTTCGTGGGTTCCGACGTCGCGTTGCGCCAGCGCCCACACATGGGGGCCTACGGCGCCGCCAAAGCCGCTCTGGTCGCGATGGTGCACAACCTGCAGATGGAGCTTGAGGGCACCGGTGTGCGCGCCTCGATCGTGCACCCCGGCCCGACGAAAACGTCTATGGGCTGGAGCCTGCCCGCCGAACTGCTCGGCCCCGCGCTCGAAGACTGGGCCAAGTGGGGCCAGGCTCGCCATGACTACTTCCTGCGCGCGGCCGACCTCGCCCGAGCCATCACTTTCGTGGCCGAGACCCCGCGGGGCGGCTTCATCGCGAACATGGAACTTCAGCCCGAAGCCCCACTGGCGACCAAGAAGGAACGCCAGCAACTCAAGGTCGATGAGGAAGCGTTCCCGGGGAGCAAGAGCGACGGGCCCACGCGGGAAGCGCAAGGGACGACCGGGGGAAAGGAACAGAACTGATGACAACCGCGATCGTGCCCCGCGTCTCCGGCGGCGAAGAGGAACACGGCCACCTCACGGAGTTCCGCACCGATCCGATCGGTCTGATGAGACGCGTCCGGGAGGAATGCGGTGACGTCGGCTGGTTCCAACTGGTCGACAAACACGTCATCCTGCTGTCCGGCGCCGAGGCGAACGAGTTCTTCTTCCGTTCCGCCGACGAAGATCTCGACCAGGGCGAGGCCTATCCGTTCATGACGCCGATCTTCGGTAAAGGCGTGGTGTTCGATGCCTCTCCCGAGCGGCGCAAGGAGATGCTGCACAACTCGGCGCTGCGCGGGGAGCAGATGAAAGGCCACGCTGCCACGATCGAGGGCGAAGTCCAGACGATCACCAAAGATTGGGGCGAGAGTGGGGAAATCGAACTGCTGGACTTCTTCGCCGAACTTACGATCTACACCTCGACCGCCTGCCTTATCGGGCTGAAGTTCCGCGAGCAGTTAGATCAACGGTTCGCGAACTACTACCACGAACTGGAGCGCGGGACCGACCCGCTCTGCTACGTCGACCCCTACCTGCCGATCGAGAGCTTCAGGCGCCGCGACGAGGCGCGGGTGAAGCTGGTGGCCCTGGTTCAGGAGATTATGGACCAACGGCTGGCCAATCCACCGCAGGACAAGGCCGACCGCGACATGCTCGACGTGTTGGTGTCGATCAAGGATGAGGACGGCCATGCTCGGTTCTCCGCCGACGAGGTCACCGGCATGTTCATCTCGCTGATGTTCGCCGGCCATCACACCAGCGCGGGTACCTCGTCGTGGACGCTGATCGAATTGATCCGCCACCCCGAGATCTACGGCGAGGTCCAACAGGAGCTCGACGAGCTCTACGCCGACGGGCAGGAGGTGAGTTTCCATGCGCTGCGACAGATTCCGAGGTTGGACAACGTCGTCAAGGAGACCCTGCGCCTGCACCCGCCGCTGATCATCCTGATGCGGGTGGCCCAGGGCGAGTTCGAGGTTGCGGGCTTCGGAATCCATAAGGGCGACTTCGTGGCCGCCTCGCCCGCGATCAGCAACCGGATCGCCGAGGACTTCCCGGATCCCGACGCGTTCAACCCGGACCGCTACGACAAGCCCGAGCAGGCCGACGTCGTCAACCGGTGGACGTGGATCCCGTTCGGCGCCGGACGGCACCGCTGCGTCGGGGCGGCCTTCGCGACCATGCAGATCAAAGCGATCTTCTCAGTGCTGCTGCGCAAGTACGAATTCGAGATGGCGCAACCGGCGGATTCCTATCGCAACGATCACTCCAAGATGGTGGTCCAGCTGGAACGTCCGGCCAAGGTTCGCTACCGCATCCGGGCCAAGGACTCCACGTTATGAACGGCGACAGCAGCTACCGGATTCATGTTGAGGCCGACCTGTGCCAGGGCCACGCGATGTGTGAGCTGGAGGCGCCGCGCGTGTTCAAAGTGCCCAAACGGGGCACCGTCGAGATCCTGAACCCAGAACCATCCAACGAGATGCGTGAGGACGTCGAGCAGGCGGTTGAAATGTGCCCTAACCAAGCACTGTTCATCAAGGAGAAGTATTGACCATGGCCGGCAAGCCGTCGCGTGAACAACTTGAGACCTGGACCCAGCGCTGGCTGAAGGCCAACCGGGACGCCGAGATGGCAGGTGACTGGAAGCCGCTGGCGGACTTCTACACCGAGCACGCCACCTACGGCTGGAACATCGGCCCCAAGGAAGATGTCATGTGCATCGGCCGCGAGGAAATCCGCGACGTCGCACTGGGCTTGGAGATGGAGGGTCTGGAGAACTGGGTCTACGAGTACCAGAAGGTGCTGATCGACGAAAAGCAGAACGAGATTGTCGGCTTCTGGAAGCAGATCGCCCACAAGAGTGACGGCACCCGCGAGGAGATCTACGGCATCGGCGGCAGCTGGTTTCGGCTCAACGACCACCTGTTGATCGAGTGGCAACGCGACTTCTTCGACTTCGGTCACGTACAGAAGGCGTTCATGAAATTGATCGAATCCGGCGACCTCACCCCGACCATGCAGAGGCGCATCGAGCGGTCGCTGGCCGGTGAGAAGCTGCCTGGTTACTACCCCCTCGGCATGGCACCCATCCCGATCTGGTAGCCATCCAGCAGGTGGCCACCAAGCACTTGCTTGGGGGGGACTGTGATGTGGCTAACTAGAGCCTCTAGTCTGTAACTAGAGGCTCTAGTCGAAAGCAGGAGAGATGAAGACCAAAGGCGCTCTGATCTGGGAATACAACCAGCCTTGGACGATCGAAGAGATCGATATCGGTGACCCCGTCAAGGACGAGGTCAAGATCCAGATGGAAGCGTCGGGCATGTGCCACTCCGACCACCACCTGGTCACCGGCCATATCCCGATGGCCGGATTCCCGGTACTCGGCGGACACGAAGGCGCCGGCATCGTGACAGAAGTCGGCCCCGGCGTGGAGAACGTCGCCCCGGGCGACCACGTCGTGCTGTCGTTCATCCCCTCCTGCGGAGAGTGTCCGACCTGCCAGAGCGGCAAACGCAACCTGTGCGACCTGGGAGCCGGCCTGCTCGGTGGCACCGCCGTCTCGGACGGAACCTACCGGGTAACGGCCAAAGGCAAGCCCGTCATCCCGATGACGCTCCTGGGCACGTTCAGCCCATACATGGTCGTGCACAAGAGCTCGGTGGTGAAGATCGACCCGACAGTCCCGTTCGAGGTGGCTTGCCTCGTTGGCTGTGGCGTGACCACCGGCTACGGCTCAGCGGTGCACAGCGCAAACATCAGCCCCGGCGAAGACGTCGCCATCGCCGGGATCGGCGGCGTTGGCATGGGCGCCCTTCAAGGCGCGGTCATTGCGGGCGCACGCAATATCTTCGCAATCGACCCCGTCGAGTGGAAGCGCGACCAGGCGCTCAAGTTCGGCGCGACCCATGCCTACCCCGATCTCGCTGCGGCCATGATGGGAATCGCCGAGATAACCAACGGTCAGATGGCCAGCAAAACCATCATCGCCACCGGTGAGCTCAAGGGCGAGGACATCGACAATTACCTCAGCCTCACCTCCAAGGGCGGCACCTGCGTGGTCACGGCCGTGGCCAACATGATGGAAACGAACGTCACCCTGAACCTGGCGATGCTGACCCTGCTGCAAAAAAACCTGCAGGGCACCATCTTTGGTGGCGGCAACCCGCACTATGACATTCCCCAGCTGCTGTCGATGTACAAGGCACGCCGACTCAACCTCGATGACATGGTCACCCGGCAGTACCAGCTCGAGCAGATCAACGAGGGCTACCAGGACATGCTCGAGGGCAAGAACATCCGCGGCATCATCCGCTACACCGACGCCGATCGGTAGACCCGAAATGACCGACACGGAAACGGAAACGGCTGAACTGACGCCAGTACTCGCGGCGTCGCGGAACTCGTGGCGGTGTGTGCAGTCCGGGGACAAGGCGGGCTGGCTCGCGTTGATGGCCGATGACGTCCTCGTCGAGGATCCGATCGGCGAGGCTGTCACCAACCCCGACGGTTCCGGTGTGCGTGGGAAGGCGGCGGTCGCGGCCTTCTTCGACGCCAACATCGGTCCGAACCAGCTGCATATCACCTGCGAAGAGGCCTTCCCGTCGAGCAGTCCGACGGAGATCGCCTACATCCTGGTTCTGCAGACCACGTTCCCGAACGGCTTCGTGGCGACCGTCCGGGGAGTGTTCACCTACCGCGTCGACGACGCCGGGCTGATCACCAACCTGCGGGGCTACTGGAACATGGATGCGCTGCAGTTCTCCCAAACGGAGACAACGGACTAGCGAAATTTTCCCGGGTCGCGGCGACGTAGTCGCCTGAGCTGGTCGCCTGTGGTGGCCCGTGCGGTCGGCCTGGCGCTGACCCGATGCGCTGATCAACTGCGCAGGAATCGCCGCGCCCACAACGAGGCCCCGATCACGCTTGTTCCATAGGACCGTTGCCCGCGGCCAGTTCGGCCACTTCAACGTCAACCTCGTCAGACTCAGCCTCGCCTAGCTCGCCAGCCTCAACCTCATCCGGCTCAGCCACGCCTAC
>Ga0209991_10000144_pt1 | contig 31237 bp, 21 predicted proteins | sample ChitaG_FD_183167 | JGI IMG/M metagenome (GOLD analysis project Ga0209991, IMG submission 183167) | Deep subsurface microbial communities from South Pacific Ocean to uncover new lineages of life (NeLLi) - Chile_00310 metaG (SPAdes)... | ecosystem: Environmental > Aquatic > Marine > Oceanic >... | reverse complement strand
GTTTTTTTAGGAAACTTTTAAGTATTACGAGCGATAAATAAAAAATAATAAAATTAAGAATAATTATCCAATATTTAATCTAAAAAGTGATAAAAGTGAGTATAAATATCTCTGATGGTATTGAAAGCGGCAAAGTCGTTGTAAAGGTTTTAACAACTAATGTTGCTTCTATTACTTTATTAACTGAGGATAAATTTAATGGAAAGGTTATTCAGCCAGGAGCTACTGCTAATCGAGTTAGAGGAGAACATGGATTAGCATTAAGTATTAGTATAGTAGATAATGATGAAAGACATCTCTTTCTACTAGATACTGGAGGCTTATCTCAAACTATAGTTAATAATAGTAAACAATTAGGAGTGAATCTAAATGAAGTTAAAAAATTTATTTTAAGTCATGGACATTTTGATCACTTTGGTGGTATATCAGAAGTCTTCCCGTTATTCAATAAAGGTACAGAAATTTATATGAACCCTATTTGTTTTAGTCAAAATTACATTGCAATTACAAAATCTGGGGAAGAAATTCCAGCTGATGTGTTAGGAGAATCTTTAAGAACATTAGGAAAAGAGGGGAAACTTAGTATTAACAAAAAACTTCCTTTACTCAATAAAAACATGATTAATAATCTTGTAGATCAATACGAGTTAAAACTTATAGAGACAAAAGATCCACAAAGATTATTTAAGGGGATAGTAACAAGCGGCGAAATTGAATTGTTTGATAAAAATGAAAGAACTAAAGGGATTTACATTCAAAAAGGTAGGAAAGAATTCGTAGATCATTATTTTAGAGACGAAACTTCAATTTATATTAATATAAAGGACAAAGGGTTAGTTGTTATAACGGGATGTGGACACTGCGGTATAATAAACATTATCAAACACGGTCAAAAATTAACGGGTATAAATAAAATCTACGCGGTAATTGGTGGATTCCACGAGGAATGGAATCCAATTGAGAAAATTGAGGAAAAAGTAAAATATATTGAAGCTTTAAGTCCGGAAATCACATGTGGAATGCATTGTACGGGTTTTAAATTTAATAAGCTTATGTCTAGGCACCCATCACATACTTTAGGAATTGTAGGGACAGAATTCCACCTATAAAAAATCTTTTTACTTTGATTTTATTATTTATCCTCTTCAATATGTTTAAAAAATAAGCCAATTCCTATTATCTTAAAAGTATCTTGAACATTTATGTTGAGCAAGGCTGAGGTTTCTGTGAAGAGGCATTTCATTTCTTTTGCTTTTTCTAAGCCCTCTTCTTTTGTTACTTCCCTTTGATCATCCAAATCAATCTGGTTTCCTATAAGGACAAAAGGGATATTTCCCAATTCCTTTTTAGCATCAACCAACCAAAAGTTTATTGCTTCTTCAAATGTATCTCTCCTGTTAACGTCATATACAATAAAAGCACAATTTGCTCCTTTATAGTATTCACGTCTAACTCGTTTAAAAAAACTTTGCCCCGCTAGATCAAAGATTAAAAACTTAATCTTATCATCTTTAAAACCTTGAATATAATATTGCTGTGTTGATATAGAAATGCCCAAAGTTGGGCGATAATCAATAATAGACTCTTTCTTTAAAAATTGATTCACTAATGTGGTTTTACCTACTGCTGCTGAGCCTAATATTATCAATTTAAATAGTTTTTCTATTTGTTTACCTTTTTTTATTTGATGGGTAGTAGTTACACCATTTATAAGAGGTTTTGAGTCTTGTACTGAAAACTTGTCTAAACTTAAAGAAAATAAATCATGAATATTTAAATCTGGGACATTTAAAGTATTGAATTTAAAATCAAAACTGTTCTCGATTATCTTAGCTATTTTTTCAACGACAAGGTAAGCAATTGGGAATAAATTATTTAGGTTTGTTTCAAAATCACAAACCAATAATAAAATTGCTTCAGATCCAGCCTCCATATAAACTATGCGATTATCATCGGTTTCAAATGAACCAGTACCATATCGTCCAGTCTCATATTCCAAACTAATTTTATCTAAAAGCTTTTCTACTATGGCAGTTAGAGCCCCGTAAATATCTTCGGTTTCTTTCTCTTCTTGAGTTGTTCCTTCAAATTTACCATATTTTGAAAATAATAATCCCTCATTTGAATATATAAAAGCTATTATAACATCATCTCGCGATTCTACGAAATTCTTTAATAGAATTCGAAGATTTTCCTCTTTTGTTGCTTCTTTATATTGCATAATACAAATAAAATATAGATTATTGATTGATTTCTATGTGTGATTTTTTTTTTTAAGAAATTAGGGTTTCTTCTCTTAAAAAATACAACTCGTTATATTTAAATTTTTTTTATAACTTAACTATCTATTAATCGTAAACCTTAATAAAATATAACTCGAGTTAATTTTAATGAACATTTCAGAATTACTTAAAAATAAGCTTGAATCAAACCAGACTGTGCTTACTGAATTTGAGTCAAAAAATTTACTAAAGGAAATCGGAATTCCTATTCCAGAACAAGAATTAGCTACTACTAAAGAAGAAACTATTGCATTTGCTAAAAAGATAGGTTTTCCAGTAGTATTAAAACTCATGGCTGAAGATATAGTACACAAATCTGATACTGGAGCAGTAAAACTTAATATTAAGAATATAGATGAAACTGCTCAAGCATATGATGAATTAATGAAAATCCCTTCCCAAAGTGAAAAATCAATTAGTATACAGAAAATGGCTGATGAACCTATAACTGAATTAATTATAGGAATGACTACTGATGCCCAGTTTGGTCCTGCATTAATGTTTGGGATTGGAGGCATCTTAGTAGAGCTCTTAGAAGATGTAAGCTTCAGAATTGCTCCAATCACAGAATATGATGCAAGAGAACAAATACACGAGATAAAAGGATTTCCGATACTCGATGGGTATAGAGGAAAACCGAAAGCTGACATAGACGCGATAGTAAATACGCTATTAACGATTTCAGATCTCGTAACAAAATACAAGGAAATCAATGAAATGGATTTAAATCCTGTTTTCATCTACGAAAAAGGACTGATTTGTGTAGACGCGAGAATAATTCTAAAAAAACCTGAAAAACAAGATTAATTTTTAATCCTTTTTTAAATGAATTATAAGAAAAACATTAAAAAACTCTTTTTTAAATTATAAATAAATTCCTATATTCACGCAGATTTAATAGGAAAAAAAGTAATTTTAAATTAATATTACGCGATTAATGATCTAATATAATCATATAACAAAATAATAAACAAATTTTTGATGAACATGAATATATTTAAATTTAATAAAAATAGAAAAATGTATGGTCTTATTTTCTTGTTTTTTGGGATGATGTTAGTTAATTACAGCTCACCCTTATTCAATTTGCTAATAATCGACAATTCACACAAAAACAATGAAGAGATTAATAACGATAATCCGTTAGATTTTCAAAATCAAACGCCAGAGACATCAGAATATCAAAATTTTAACGGTGCTGGCGAGAATTTTAATATTACATTACATCAGTCTTTATTAAATATCTCAACGATTGAATTTACTAATCTGGACACATCTAATAGTTTTACTGAACCATTCCCTAACTTCAATGGGTACAACACATCTCTCGTTAACATTACAATTGATGGTATTTTTGCTCCAAACCATACATTAATTATTGAAGATGATGCATTTGAAGATAGTTCTGACGTTGCGAGTACTTATGTCTCTTCCTTTACCGTTCCCTCAACTAGTTATTTAATAAATGCTTCATTCGATTTGGTTATTACTAGTGGAATTCCATCTGCTAATATATACTTGTTCAATTCATCTTGGACAGGCACAAGAAGTGAACCAGTAACAACATCTTCACAGGTTATTGGGTCATTTTCTTCACCTCCAAATGGATGGAACGATATAGTTTTAACCAAAACGCTCTTAAATAATTCAATTACTGCTAATAACACATGGTTTATCGGACTTCGAGAAACTACTGGTCTTGCCACTTTAAAATGGCGTTATGTATTTGATAGTACTAATGGTGATAATTCTGAAGCTTATTATCTGAGCGGAGGTTGGCAACAAATAAGCAATGATTATAATTGCAAATTAGATTTGACTCCAATTAACAACATCCCTAAACCCTCTGACATCAATCTTAAAATAAATAATACCATTGTTATTGATATTACAGATGACTCCGGATATTATAGTTCTAATGAAGCATATTCAAGCCCATCAGATATATTAAATTTTACTGTATCAGCAGATTGGTGGGATGTTTCTTGCAATATTACATCAGTTCAGATTAATTACACTAAAACAGATGTTCAAGCAATTTCTTCTTATGATATATCAGGTAGTGGTCAAATTGTTCAATGGAATGTCACTATTACAAATGGGTTGAATTATTTTGATTCTCGGATTACAGATTTTAATGTTATTAATTTCACAATTCCTCGCATTTGGCACGAAAGTTCAATTAAAGTATTTAATGGCTCAACGGAAAAAACAATCTTTAAAAGATTAATTAACAATGACTATCGGGAGATACAAGTTTTAAATGCGGGTAATGGCACATATTGGTACTTGAACGCAACTTCTTCCAATTTATTCTCTTCAATTGATACATTTGTAAGCGGAATAGCTCGGGATATGGTTAATCATTCAAACACTGTCGCATTTAATACTACTTTTAGTGAAAGGATTTTTGATGGACTATTAAACTTAAGTGTATTTTCGCCAAGTCCAAGATATTTAAACCATACTAAAATGTTAAATTTAACTCCTTTAGCATCGGATGATGAATTTCATGTGACAGATTGGGATGTATCGGTCAATGTTACTGAATATGGTGTTTTTAAGATTCAAATGTCATGGAATAATGATACTGCTGCTGGGTTTTTAGAGGACTATATTACAGTAATAGCCGATACAGACTTAATTTTGAGTCTACCAAAAAATACCTTCGATTCAGTTGATACATTCAATATGACAGTATTCTATAATGATACTGGTCAAGACTTAGGCATTCAAGCCGATAATATAAATTACCAGATAGGATCGGGAGGTTTAAGGACAGACAATATAGTTTATAACGGTAATGGTTATTATAATATTACATTTAGTGGTAATGATGCTGATTTCAATTATGGACCCAATACAATTATCGTAAATGTAGAAAAAACTTATTATAATAATCAAAGTAATTCCGAATTAATCACCATATTAGCTGAAACTGACGCAAATATACTATATCCGCCTAATAATGCGGTTTTTGATTCAGGTGATACATTTGATCTTGCGATACATTATAATGATACAGTTCAAGATTTAGGTATTTCTAGTGCCACTATCGAATATAGTCTTGATGGAGGGCTTTCATATAGGACAGATGGTATAGCTTATATTGGATCAGGTCAATATAATATTACTATTTCTGCAGACAATTCTGATTTTAACGGATATGGTGTTAAACAAATAATTGTTAATACTAGCAGGCAATATTATCATAACCAGTCTAGATCAATTAACATAAAAATACTAGGTGAAACTTCATTATCTGATTGGAAGATCCCAGATCAGCCATATTATACTGCTGCAGAAACATTTAGTATTTCTGTATATTATAGAGATATTGTTAAAAGCCTTGGAATTACAGGAGCAACCGTAACTGTTGAAGTTGATGGAACAGCTTATATTCCTGCTAGTTTAGATGATAATCTGGATGGATATTATAACATTTCTATTGATTGTAGTGATTTGATTTTTAGTAATTATAAAGTGTTTGCTATAAGAATCAATGTAAGTTTAGTGAACTATTATAATCAAACTACCACTTTAAATACATTAATTGTAGGAAACGAGTCATTAAATGTAATAGCACCTAACTCTGGGGCTGTTTATATTGAAGGACAAAGTTTTGATATTGCAGTTGAGTATCTTGATACAATATTAGGAACGGGTATTGATGGAGCGACTGTCGAATACAGTCTTGACGGGGGATCTACATTCAGGCAGGATAATGTAGTTTATATTGGATCAGGTCAATATAATATAACTGTTGATGTTAGTGATTCTAATTTTACAAGCTATGGTTTTGTTGATATTTATATTGATGCTTCCAAACAATTCTATGAAAACAGATCAACAACTTACACATTTCACCGGCAAATTACGACCCAAATTACTCCTTTAAACATAATAGATTTAGGCTCTGTTATGAAGGGTTTAAATGTATCATATACTTTCAATTATTCGGATACTACGGGCAAACCAATCGCTCAAGCAAATTGGTCTCCTATTGGTGCTTCTTTTGGATTTCAAGCCTTCTTACAGAACAGAGGTGATGGAAATTACACTATGCATTTAGACTCGACAAATGTAGGAGTCTTTGGTTCTCCGTATACTATCTCCTTTAACATTTCATCTACGGGAAACGAAACCCAGATTGTTCAAATGACCATAGATGTGTTAATAATCCAAACAGAAGCTATATATGTTTCTTCAATATCAGAAATAGCAAGAAATTCTGGTTTAAATCAATCAGTTAGATTTTACTTCAATGACACTACAAATAATCTACCTGTGCTCAATGTCATTACGCAAAATATCGTAGTTAAAAATTCTGCTACGGGGACTCCATTTAATGATGGGGAGTTTTGGCTTTTTGACCCATTCAGTAACGGAACCTATATTTTAGATATTACAATGGGAACTCGAAATTCAGGACAGTACACGTTAGAGATTAACGCATCAAAAATTCCCAATTATGACTACAGTCTATTTAACATATCTTTTTATTATAGAGGAAATTATACTGATATTAATTTAATCTCACTTTCAGATCCTGGTCCTGGAGTACTCTCTCCTATTGGATTGTATAATTTTACTATATTTGAAGGAAGTGATTTAGATATTGAATTTAACATTACCGATTCAGAATATTTTGATAATTTAATCATTGGTGATGCTGATTCATACACAGTAAGATATACTAACCTTGGTACTGGATCGGATGGGATTCTTGTTGAAAATCTAAATTTCATAACGCTACTACATACCGGAACAATTTTCACTTCAAATCCTGCCTTAACAAAGGGTAGATATTCACTTAACATTACCACTTCGAGAACAAATTATGAAGATGCCACTTTTATTTTCAATCTTACAATAATCGAAAAATATCTAGTTAACTTAACAGTTGTTTATCAACCTTCAAATGTAGATGCTGGAAACGATTTTGACATCATCATAAAAGCAGAATATTACAATGGTACAGATTGGACTACATTAATTGGCTCTGATATTACTATCACCCCATTTTTCAATGATATTGCCTCACCTGCGTTAAGCCCGGTTACAACAAATAATACTGGTGAAGCTTTATTCGTAATCACCATTAACATTGACGCGAATAGGATGAATTTAACTATTCAATTACCGAGTGAATATTATCATCAGGGTTATATTTTATATGTTTCTGATATTAATGTTATTCCACTCGACCCGGGTCTCCCTTTTGAAGATTTGCTTACCTATATTATAATAATAGGAGCTGTTCTTGCTGTAGCACTTGGTTCCATAGTAACCTATCGAGGAGTTATTGTTCCTAAGAAGAAAGAAAAACAACGAATTTTAACCGAAGTAAAAACTATTTTTGACGATGCTATTAATTTAGAACACATTTTAGTTTTATACAAGGGAACAGGCACATGTATTTTCTTTAAATCATATGGTTCAGAACAGATCGATCCTGAGTTAATAGGTGGATTTCTATCAGCGGTTTCTTCGTTTGGGAAAGAAATGGCTACTCAAGCAGCATTAAATGAAATAACTTATGGTGACAAAATGTTGCTCTTGGCAGATGGATACCTTATAAGAGTAGCGTTGGTTTTAGGGAAAAAAGCTTCCTTGATTCTTCGTCGTCATTTAAAAGAATTTATTACGTCTTTTGAGAAGACTTATGTCGATGTTTTACCAAATTGGCGAGGTCAATTAAAATACTTCAGAAATGCGGGTCTTATCGTGGATGACTTACTAAATACTTCAATTATCCTTCCTCATCAGATATCGTATGATTTTTCAAGCGTTAAAGACTTAAAAAACCCTCATTCAAAGGATGTGTTGAAAGTCGCACAGAGCTGCTGTGACGAAGCTGAAAGGGAATTCTTCTTTATCGCAACCCTATTAAAAGATGCTTCTGAGATGACTAATAAGGATACTGCCGAAATTTTTATGGGAATTAAAGAGCTTAGAGATAAGAAGATTTTAATCCCAATAGAAATCTCAGCTATTGAAGCTCAACCAATCTCTCAACAAGAGTTGAACCTCATTAACCAAAAAGTCGTTGGCTTAACAAATCTGAATAACGAGGAAAAACAGAAATTAGTGCAGGATTTGGGACAATTAGGTCCAATAGAAAGAGAAGCTTATCTTTCTAGTTTGATGAAGCAACATGAAATAGTTTCTGCACCAATAAAAACTACTGTCGAAGGACTAGAAGTTGATAATAGAAAATCGGCTAAAAGAGGTATTAAAGAGTTAATGAAACGAGGGAAAATCGCCAAAGGAAAGAAGGATTACATCAACGCTGTTGAGATTTTCGAAAGTGCGGCTATTTTAGCCTCAAACTGGGAATTATCGGATGATTATGTTAAAATCGAAGAGACTATTCGTACAACTAAAATTGAAGATTTAAAGGAAAAGAAGACAAAATTAGAAAAAGAATCAAAAATCGCGGTTAAAGCGCAAAAATACGCCGAAGCTGCTACAAAGTATAAATACGCTTCTAAAATGGCTTCTGAAATCTTTAAATTAGGTGACACAACTATGACAAAAGAAGTTAAAAGGCTAACCAACAAGGCTAACGAATATGAAAAACTAAAATAAATTTTATTATTTTTTAAATATCTATTTTTTATTATTTTTTTTTAAAAGGATTCTAATTTATGATTCTACTTTATTACTCTAATCTATGATCCCATTTTCGGTTATTGAAAACACTGCTTCTCCTTCTGGTAAATGAGGCGCATCTATCATTTTTGCTACTCTCTGTTCACCTTTTCCTTTTCTCAAATATATTCTAATTGTTGAACCATGTGCTACAATATTACCCCCTGCTGCTACAGTTGGGTTTCCATAAAAAACATCAGGTTTTGATTGAACTTGGTTTGTTACAATCACGCATAATTCAGGAAAAATATCCGTTAATCTTAATAAGTCGTGTAAATGAACATTTATGGTCTGCTGCCGATTCGCTAGAGTTCCCCTTCCTACATATTCACTTCTAAAGTGTCCAATCAATGAATCAACAATAACAAGTTTTATATTTTTCTCTTTAATAATATTACTTGCTTCTTTTATTAAGAGCATTTGGTGATCAGAATTATATGCTCTACCAAAAACTATATTCTTTAAAACTTTTTTATGATCTAAGTCAAGACCTTCAGCCATTTGAATAATTCTCTCTGGTCTAAAAGTCCCTTCTGTATCTATATATAGGGCATTTCCATTTAAACCACCATCCTCTCTTGGCAATTGAACATTAACGCATAATTGATGAGCTATTTGTGTTTTACCTGTCCTAAACTCTCCAAAAAACTCAACGACACATCCTGTCTCAATTCCACCTCCGAAAAGATTATCAAGTTCTTGGCTACCTGTAGTAATTCTCGCTATATTCTTTCTAACTTCCCATACATCTTCTGCAGACTTAAAACCAATGTCTAATTTTTCCATTGACGCTTTAATCAACTTAGCTATCGTTTTATCCCCTAAGCCTGATTCTGCTTGAATTATGCTTGGAGGTGTATATGCAATGGATTCAAGACTGCTGAAACCCGCTTTTATTAATTTTTTAAGTGTAGCTTCTCCTACCCCAGGAAGCTTTTTAACCGCATCTACACAAGCACTTGCATCATTATCTACGGTTAGAACCTCATCGTCATAATCTTCTTCTTCAATATCGTTATGAATTTCTTCTTCATCTAGTTCTCCAATTATTTCGCTCTCTTCTTCTATAGTATTATTATCTTCTATTTCTAATTCATCAGATTCAACTTCGATAGAATCTTCTATTTCCGATTCGACTCTAGCAAAATTCAAATGCTCCTTGTAAATCTTACCTTTAGTATGATTACGTTTGCATTCTAGGCAATAATAAGGTTCTCCTATACCAGATTGACTTCCATTATTTACTTCGCTTGCTTTGGCCATTACTAATCACATTTTTATTAAAATTAGTGTTATTTTTATAGTTCTTATTTATATAGAATAAATATTGTAAAAGTTATTTTAAAAGGAATAGACACCTAATTTATTAGATTTCTAAAATATTAGCCTATTAATAAATGTAAATTACAATGTGATTAGCACAATTCATATTTACATAAAACAATATTACCTTAATGTAACCAGAATATTTTCAATTGGTGATTAAAACATGAGTGTATTTTTAAATTTTGAATATTATCCAAAAATTGATGCCAATTTACTAGAGATATCGAAAAAAATTGTTTTATCAAATAAAGGTAAATGGGATCTACCGTTTTTTACTGATACTGAATCGTATATCGACTTGGATGAAATTCAGCAAACCTCTAAGGATTTTTTGGACGATAAAATAAAGAATGTTATAGTTTTAGGGACCGGGGGGTCAATTCAGACCCTACTTGCTTTAAAACATTTATCTAAGAAGAAATTATATCCAATTACAAGTTCTCGAGCTGTAGAGTTGATAAGGTGCCTTGCCGAGACATCCCCAGAAGACTCGGTGGTGATACCTATTTCCAGGGGAGGAGAGACTCTAGATGTAAATTCTACGATTGGAACTTTTTTAAAAAACAATTATAACTTTTTAGGGCTCTCTTCAAAAGGTACAATGTATCGCATGTTAAAGAAGATTGGGTGTCCCATTCTCGAAGTTCCAGATCTTTCTGGTCGTTTTGCGGGATCAATTTCTAATGTAGGAATTCTTCCTGCGTTTCTGTTAGATATCAATGTTAACGATTTCTTAACAGGTTTAAACGCTGGATATGAGAAATTTATGGATTTTAATGGTAATCCCGCGTTAAATTTTTCTGTATTTCTTTATAATTTGTACAAAAAAGGGTTCAAGATGGTATTTTCTATGCCATATTCGTTGAATCTTGAAGGAAGTGTCGGATTGTTTGTTCAGGAAATTTCAGAAAGTACTGGAAAAGAAGAAAAAGGACTAATTGGTACTTATCAATCGGCTCCTTTGTGCCAACATTCCGTATTAGAATATCTCTTAGGGGGGCTAAAAGGTGCTGCAATTCCTGTTTTATGGACTATAAAAAATGAAGACCCAGATTTAATTTTAGAATCTTCAATAAGTTATGTAAACAAACAAACAGCTCAAACCATTGTAAATTATCAAGCAGATGCTACATTTCAAGCTTTATTGGAACAAGAAGTTCCTTCGGCAAAAATCACAATTGAACGTCCTGATGAATATAATATAGGTAATTTGATCGCTTTTATTCAATCAACAGTTTATTATTTATGCTTATTATTAGACGTAAACTGGTCTAACAATCCAAAAGTAATTATAGGAAAAGAAATTGGTATTAAAGCGTTAAAAAACAAAATTTCACCTGAACAAAGAAAGATTACTAGGGAAAAATTAGCTAAAAGTATATTTAATCATAAATTTTTTGAAGAGTAATTTATCTCTTCGTTTTTTTTACTACCGAGTAATGAAAGCGTCGTATAGTACATTAACGGCTTTTCTACAATTTTCTCTATCGATTATTGCCGTAAAATTCAGCTCCGAAGATCCTTGGGCAATTGCTAATATATTAATATTGTTATCTCCTAAAGATGTGAAAACTTTGCCGGCTATACCAGGTGTGTAAAGGATTCCAATGCCAATAACTGCCACTAAGGAAATTTCGTGATTTATTTTTATCCTAAACCACTTTTTACCAAAAAAATCTGAATTTCTTAATAAAAAACTTACTTTCATTGAATCCTCTAATTCTATGCCAAAAGTTATATTATTTTCTGAGGAACTCTGTGTTATAAATATTATATTAATATTATTCTCGCCTAAAAGCGAAAATAATTTCGATGCGGTTCCGGATAGAGGAACCATTGTATCACTTTCTAAGGTAACCATAGAAAGATTCTCAATTGAGGTAATAGCTTTTATAACATCATCATTCTGAATAATTTCTTTAGTAATTGTGGTAAATTCTTCTGATTCTGGTTCATTGAAATACCTTACTTCAGAAGGGATATTTCCTTTCTCATTTACATCAAGACATAATGGGTGGAGTATTTTCGCTCCGAAAAACGCTAACTCTTTGGCTTCTTTATAAGATATATTTCTTATAAGTGAAGTTTTTTGGGCAACCTTTGGATCTGCATTCAAAAAGCCTTTTACATCTTTCCAATATATAATTTTACAAAGAAAAAGATTGCGTAAAGCATATGCCAGTATAGCTGCTGATAAATCACTGCCTCCCCTCCCTAAAGTGGAAATTTTATTATCTTTTGTAGATCCATAGTATCCACTTACGCAAACTAGATCATTCAAATCGGATTTTAAAAGAGGATACAATTTTTCTTTTACAAGTACTTCTGTTTCTTCGAGTAAAGGAAGCGCGCGTCCAAAATTATCATCTGTTCTTATAATTTTATCAGAGAAAATATGATTTGATTTATATCCTTTTGAAGATAGATATTTACTTACAAGGAATGTGCTGAGTTTTTCTCCATAAGATACAACCAAGTCATAGATATCAGCACTTGGACGTATTAATTTAATAAGTCGCCCCAATTGCTTTAATTCTTCAATGTGAGTTTGAAGAAATTCTACTGTTTCGTCATATTCAAACCGATCCTTGTCTAATATATCATCAACAAGCTGAATATGCATATTGTATATTTCTTCAACAAGGAGATCACAATTGTTTTCTTCACTACAAGATTCTTCATAGAAGTTTATTAATTTATTAGTTATTCCTTTGATAGCGGAAACAACAATCAGTATTCTTGTAAATGTCATATGATGTTTAACAATAGATGCGATCTGCAGATATGAATCCTTGTTTTGTAAACAAGAACCACCAAATTTCATTATTGTCAAAGATTCTTTCTTTTCACTCATACAAACAAATCAATTGCTTTTATAAAATTGATATTAGATATTGAAAAATTTGTAACTATTTTAGCTTTTTCTATAAAGAAGAAAGGAAAATTTATTCTAATAGTTGTTGAACTTCTAATTTGGATTCATTTAACAAATCTTGTTTTACCTTATTTTCCATATTATATCCTTCTTTATATACTAATCTTTTAATTCCCGAGTGAATAATTAATTTTAAGCAACTCATACAAGGAAAATATGTAGTGTAGAGCGTTGTATTACCTTTTATTGAAGTGCCATGAATGGCGGCTTGAATGATGCAATTAATTTCTGAATGCACACCACGACATAATTCTGGGTTCTCTCCACTTTTTAAGTTCTGTCTCACACATGTTTCTAAAGTGCAGTGCTTATATCCAGAAGGAGCACCATTATACCCTGTTGATATAATATGAGAATCTTTAACTAACACAGAACCCACATTACGCTTTAAACAAGTACTCCTTTTAGATACAAGCTCAGCAATTTTTATAAAATACTCGTCTTTAGAAATTCTAAATTTTTTTTTTTGGTTCACTTTCTTATTTTGATTTTTTAATTTTCATTGTATAAAAGGTTAAATAATCACTTGGATTTTTAGAGTTATTATTGATGTTTTAATATTGTTATTTTATTAAGAATAAAACAGACTTTTTTTATTAAATAAATCTTTCAAATGTAGTGAATATGGATGGTTAAACAATTTAAAGTTCCGTGGGCCGCTTGGAGGGACCCTTATTATTTAAAGTTAGAGTTTCCTGATTCCTGGGATGTTTCTGTTTGTAAAATGAAAGATGCTGACGCTCCAGAATTATCAAGTGAAGATATTAAAAAGGGGATATTAAATCCAATAGGAACTCCTAATTTATCTGTTATTGCCCAGGGGAGAAAAAGCGTGGTAATAGTTGTAGACGATATGACAAGAACGACGCCATCATCGAAAATTCTTCCGTTTGTTTTTGAAGAACTAGAAAAAGCGGATATATCAGAAGAACAGATAACGATTTTATTTGCTCTCGGTGCTCATAGACCAATGAATAAAAACGATTGCTTATTAAAACTAGGCAAAGATATTGTAAGTAGGTTTAAAATCGAAAATCATCATCCTTACGAGAACCTCATACATCTTGGAGATTCTAAGATAGGGACACCTATTGATGTAAATAAAACTTATTATAGCGCAGATTTAAAGATTGCGGTAGGTGGTGTTATCCCCCACCCATTAGCAGGCTTTGGGGGTGGTGCCAAAATAGTATTGCCAGGAGTATGTGGTATTCGCACACTCGAGGCAAATCATTCTGCAGGAATGCGAGGGATTGGAGCGGGAATCGGAAGAATGACTGAAATAAGGGAAGATATTGAGGAAATTGTTGATAATGTTGGCTTAGATTATTCTGTTAATGTATTGATGAATGAAATCGGAAACATAATGGATATCTATTCAGGCCATTATCGAGACGCGCATAGAAAAGCTATGGAAGCTGCAAAGATATCTTACAAGACAGAAATAACCCTAGAAAATCAAATTTGTTTCTTAAATTCTTACCCAGAAGATTCTGAATTGAATCAATCAATAAAAGCTTTTAATATTTTAATGACGGCTTCAAATAGATTTCTTGAGAGAAAAGGTACGATTGTTGTAATGTCATCTTCGTACGAAGGCAAGGGTTTTCATAGTTTAATTGCTGAGACGGGTGCTAAATTATATAACAATTTTGGGAATGGAATTCTATGGAAAGCGTTTGTAAAGAGAAGAAATGTATATTTCTTTTCTCCAAATATTAGTAAACCAGATTTATATCATTTCTATCCAAAATCCGTCCAATTGTTTAATGAATGGAATGAGTTAATTAATGAATTATCAAATATGCACGGAAATACTCCTAAAGTAGCGATAATTCCCACGAGTATGCAGTTAGCATAAACTAAAACTTTTATATTTCTTTTTAAAACCTACTTAGAACCATTATTTTTTGCCATTTAAAGCATTAAAATACGAAAATTATTAAATAAATCTACAGAAAATAAAAGTAAATTTTATTTTTTCTATTAGTATACTTTAAATTAGAGTCATTTTTGAATAACACTTTTGTTTCACATGAAAAAAGTCGAATTACTAGCTCCAGCTAAAAATTTAAAATCCATTAAAGCAGCTTCTCAATACGCTGATTCAGTTTATTTTGGAATTGAAAAATTCAATATGCGAATGCGATCTGAAAATATTGCCTTGGAGAATATAAATAAAGTTGTGGATTTCTGCCGCAAAGTTGGGTTAAAAGCATATTTAGCGACAAACATTTTAGTATATGATAGCGAAATAAATTACTTACGAGAGGTCATAGAAAAAGGAAAAGAAGCAGGGATACATGCATTTATTGTACACGACATTGCTGCTATTGAAATAGCAAAAGAAATGGGAGTACAATTTCATGTGTCTACGCAATGCAACGTATCTAATTCTTTATCTGCAAGATTTTACGAAAATTTAGGAGCAGAAAGATTGATCCTGGCAAGAGAACTATCCTTAGAGAAAATTAAAGAAATCAAGAGGAATCTCACTAAATCAGAAATAGAAATTTTCATTCACGGAGCAATGTGTACTTCTATAAGCGGTAGGTGCTATTTCTCTCAAGATATTTGTGGTACAGAAAAAAAATCCGCGAATCGAGGTAGTTGTATACAACCTTGTAGAAGAAGGTGGTGGGTAAGGGAAGAAGGTGGTGCTGAATATATATATGATGGAGTACGATTTATGAATTCAAGAGATTTGTGTACAATTGCCTATATTCCTAAATTTATTGAAGCTAATGTTGATGCATTTAAAATTGAAGGTAGAATGCGACACCCACATTATGTAGAGATTGTTACGAAAACTTATCGTGAAGCTATTGAAGCATATTACGACGGTACATTTACAAAAAAGAAAGCCGGTAGATGGGTAACAGAATTGAAAAAAGTATACAATCGTGGATTTACTCCTGGATTTTACTTTAAGAGAATAACAGAAGAAGATCATCAGCATAAATCACCAGCAAATTTATCGCATTTTAGATATATAAGATTAGGTATAGTTGAAGAATACAATCCAAAAGAAAACTATGCATTTATTTCTCTAGACAATGGTTACTTAACGAAAAACGACGATATTATTATCATGGGCAAAAATTCAGACACTTATTTGCACCAAAAGGCCAAGCAAATAATCTACGACGGTAAATTGGTTGACAAAACTCCACGAGGCACCGCGAAGCATAAAATTAGCATAAAGTTGCGTGTTGATGGAGAAGTAATTGGAAATGGAGAAGACATAATCTATTTTTTCACTGATAAAACCTATAAGTTGAAAAAATATTCTTTATAATTAACAATATCATAGTTAAACTTTCATGATTATTATGGAAAATAAAAATAAAAAGATCGTTGAGTCTGTTCCTAATTATAGCGAAGGCACAGATGGAAATAAAGTCGAACAGATCGTTTCTGAAATTGAGAATACACCTAAAACTAGAATTGTTGACATTCAATACGATTCTGATTATAATAGAGCAGTAATTACTTTTGTGGGAACACCAGAAGCTGTTTTGAGAGCAAATATAGCTGCAGCTAAAAAAGCAATAGAATTAATTGATATGAACGAACATAAAGGCCAACACCCTCGAATAGGTGCGATTGATGTAGTTCCATTTATTCCCGCTCAGAATGTTTCAATTGAAGAGTGTATTGAATTATCGAAGAAATTTGCTGAAGAAATGGTAAAAGAGGGCGTTCCAGTATATTTGTACGAAGAATCGGCAAACATTCTAGAAAGGAAAAATATTGATATTATAAGAATTGGGGAATACGAAGGGTTGAAAGAAAGCATAGAAAAAGATCCTAATAGAAAACCAGATTTTGGACCCTCTAAATTTCATCCGACTGCGGGCGCTATTATTACAGGAGCTAGGTATCCCCTTATTAGCTTTAATATCAATCTTGGGACTAAAGATATCAAAATAGCTAAAAAAGTAGCTAAAGCGATACACATGCGATCAGGAGGATTAGTGAATGTCAAAGCTATGGGTACGGAACTAGACGAAAGGGATTGTGTTCAAGTGGGTATTAGCAACATTAATTTCAAAAAAACACCTCTGTATCGTCAAATGGAACTCGTGCGAATTGAAGCGGCCCGTTATGGGGTCTCCATTGTCGGTACCGAGTTAATTGGGGTATTACCTTTAGAAGCTGTTCTCAATTCTTTGGATTATTACTTACAGCTTGAAAATCCTAAGAAACTTGAGCCAAAACATTTATTAGAAGACTATTTTGATTTCTGATGTCTTAATTAGCTAAATTCTCGAAATCTACTACAACTTTACCATTTTTTATAACTTTTGACACTAAATTCACTCCAAATTGATAGGGTAGGAAGTTATGATTTGGCACGTCAAAAACGATAATATCTGCTTTTTTACCAACTTCTAAACTACCAATTTCTTCTTGCCTTTCAATCGCACAAGCTGCGTTAATTGTAGCGGCTGTTAATGCTTCCGCAGGTGAGAGCTTCATATGATAGCACGCTAGTGCGATTATCATTTGCATTGATTCAGTCCAGCAATTTGGATTAAGGTCAGTAGCAAGGGCTATCGGAATGCCTATTTCAATCATCTTTCTTGCGGGAGCATAATCCTTCAACATTAAACAAAAAGGAGTTCCAGGTAATAGCGTAGCAATTGTTTTAGTATTTTTCAATGCTTTTAATCCATCATCATTAGATTTCAGCACATGTCCTACTTGCACTGCGCTTAATTCGGCTGCTAATAAAGCACCATTAGTATCTACAATTTCATCAATATGAATCTGTGGTTTTATACCGTATTTAATCGCTGTTGATAATATTTTTTTAGTTTGGTCTATCGAGAAAATCCCTTCTTCGCAAAAGACATCACAATATTCTGCTAATTCTTCTTTTGCTATTTTTGGGATCATTTCCGAAATTATTAATTCTACATATTCGTCTGTTTTCCCTTCATATTCCGGTGGAACTGCATGGGCACCTAAAAATGTAGAAACTATATCTATTGGGTGCTCGAGATTCAACTCTTTTGCAGCTAGCAATGACTTTATTTCATTCTCGGTATCTAATCCATATCCTGATTTCGTTTCAATTGTAGTTGTACCGTATTCCATCATCCTATTAAGAATAGTTTTTCCATTTTTAATTAATCGAGCTAGAGGTGCGTTTCTGGTAGCTTTAACTGTCTTCAAAATTCCTCCTCCAGATTCCAAGATTTCAATATAAGTCTTTCCAGCTAGTTTCATTTCAAGCTCGTTTTCTCTGTAACCATCAAAAATAATATGAGTATGTGGATCGACAAATCCGGGAGTTACTAGCTGATTTGTTGCGTCAATAATAACTGTCTTTTCACTAGGAGGGTAATTAGCATATAAATCTTTTGTGGTTCCTACAAAGATTATAATATTACGAAAAACTGCTACAGCACCATCTCGAATAATCGCTAGGTTCTTCATTTCCAAACCAACTCTTGGAACACCATATGTAGTATCCATCGTTACAAGTTCATTAGCGTGAATAATAATTAAATCAACTTGTGGTGTTTGCTCATTATTGGTTGAATCCTTTCTCTTTATTCTTCTAGGTGTTGGAGTAGATCTTACAGTCATGAAATGTCCTCTTTTAATCTTTATTAGAAATATAAAATAATTCTCTACTCTTTATAATCTCTAAAGCAATTTCAATATATTCCGATAATACAACATCTTCGATAAGATGGGGGATTTTTTGACGAACATAAGAATGACAAGCTTCTAAAATCATGCTTGATTTTAATGGTTTCCTGAAATCAAATGCTTGAGCAGCGCATAAAAGCTCGATGGCTAATATTTTTTCGAGGTTGTTTATGATCCGAAGTGTTTTTCTAGCGCTAATTGATCCCATACTGACATGATCCTCTTGTCCCATTGATGTCGGGATGCTATCAGCACTTGCAGGGAAGCACATCGATTTATTCTCGCTAACTATAGATGCTGAACAGTATTGAGTTATCATAAAACCCGAATTTAATCCAGATTCTTTAATTAAGTAAGCAGGTAAACCCCATTTTCCTTCCAAGAGGAGATATGTCCTTCTATCTGATATATTTCCTATTTCAGAAGCGGCTAAACCAATATAATCTAAAGGTAAAGCGAGGGGCTGACCATGGAAATTTCCACCACTTATAGTACTTTCTTCATTAAAGATAATAGGATTGTCAGTTATTGAATTTAATTCACATTCTAATACCCCGTTAAAGTGATAGAATGCATCTCTAGAGGCACCATGGACTTGTGGTATGCACCGAATAGAATATGGATCCTGAACCCTTCCACAGTCCTTATGAGATTCAATAAATTGAGAGCCTTTTAAAAATTTTCTGATATTTTCAGCAACAACAATAGCTCCTTGATGTGGTCTTAATTTAATTAATTTTTCATCAAATGGCTGCGGTGAACCTAAATAAGCTTCAAGACTAAGAGCACCAATAATATCGGCATTATCAAGACAATTTCTAAATTTATCAAATATAACGATTGCATGAGCAGCGATAAATTGCGTCCCGTTAATTAAAGCCAAACCTTCCTTGGATTGTAATTTCATAGGAGTTAAATCGTATTCATGCAAAATTTCTGGTGTCTTGATATAATTTTTACCGTCTTTTGATAAATAACCTAACCCAATGAGGGGTAAGAACAAATGTGATAGTGGAGCAAGATCTCCGGACGCCCCAACAGAACCTTGCTCAGGAACTAATGGGATTACATTGGTTTCTACGTGCCAACAAATACGTTCGATAACTTCTAAGGATATTCCAGAAAATCCTTTACATAAAGCATGAATTTTCAAAATCATCATAAGTTTCGACAACAGATGTCCAATAGGATCACCAAGACCTACGCTATGACTTTTTAAAAGATTTTCTTGTAATTTACCAGTTTCTTCTTTTGAAATTATGGTAGTACATAGCGAACCAAAACCGGTGTTAATACTGTAGACTAATTTTTCGCCTTTAGCTATCTTTTGAACTGCTTCATAATTCTTTTTTACTTTAAATTTAACTTCTTCTGTCAAAATTGTATTTATCTCTCCATTAGCAATCTGTAAAGCTAAATCCGGCGTTAAATGGTCACTTCCATATTTAAAAAATTTTCTCATTTTAATCAGTTTCATAATTATTTTTTATTTAATTCTGAATCTACAATATTTTTAATCATATCCTCATCTATTTGAAAAGGTAGAGTAATTTGTCCTTTTTCCTTATATTCAACATTCCACTTATATGCTGTGTCAATGGCGTTAGTATTTCTCGCCCATGCTCTTCTTGCTACTCCACAAGTTACATCCCAGTCAATAGCACTCCTTATAATCTCATTAACGCGTTCAGATCCATCTAAAACTAATCCAAACCCACCATTAATAGCTTTTCCAGTGCCTACACCCCCTCCATTAGATAACACACACATCGTCATACCTCGAGCTATGTTTCCCGCCCAACTATGGTGAGCCATATCTGCCATAATATTGCTACCATCTTTTATATGTGATGTCTCTCTAAATGGAGAGTCAGTACCAGATACATCATGGTGGTCTCTACCAAGCATAATGGGTCCAATGTCACCAGTTCTAATTAGCTCATTAAATTTTAAAGCGATATTTACCCGTGTTTCCATATCGGCATATAATATGCGAGCTTGTGAGCCAACTACTAATTTATTCATTTCTGCATTTTTAATCCAATACCAGTTATCGCGATCTTGAGCTCTACGGTTTGGATCTATGCAAGAAAGAGCAATCTGATCTGTTTTTATTAAATCTGTATGGTCTAAACTTAAACACACCCATCGGAAGGGACCATATCCATAATCAAAGCATATTGGTCCCATTATATGCTCTACATACGATGGAAAAATGAAACCATTTTTAGGGTCTCCATTAATCGCAATTTCCTTAACTCCAGCGTCGTAAACGGCTTTGAGAAAAGAATTACCATAATCCCAGAATTTTGTCCCCCTACCGACCATAATTTTGATAAGGCTATACTGTTCGCACAATGATTCGTCAACTAGCTTTTCAAATTCTTTTCTATCAGTTTTTAATAAAGCTCTCCCTTCTTCGAAACTTAGACTAATAGGCGTATAACCACCTTCATAAGGGGCGTGACAAGATGTTTGATCTGAGGCAAGCTCAACATCAATATTATTATCCACGATATATTTCCATATATCAACAACATTCCCATGATAAGCTATTGAGATTGATTCTTTTTTTTCTTTATATTCTTCAACCCAATTAAAAATCTCTTCAAGGTTATTTGAAATTTTACTTACCCATCCTTGTTCGTAACGGGTTGTTATGCGAGATTCATCAACTTCTGCTATTAATCCGATGCCACCTGCTATTTCTATTGCTTTAGCTTGAGCACCACTCATGCCACCTAAACCAGAGGTAAAATATAAAACGCCTTTAAGATCTTCATCTGGAGGTATTCCTAAATAAAGTCTTCCAGCGTTAAGTAACGTTATATATGTTCCGTGAACGATTCCTTGTGGTCCTATATACATCCAACCACCAGCAGTCATTTGGCCATAATTTGCAACTCCTAAAGCTGAAGCCCGTTGAAAATCTTTGGGCGTGTCAAATAAGCCAACCATTAAGCCATTGGTCATAATTACTCTTGGGGCATCTCTTTTGTTGGGAAATAAGCCAAGAGGATGTCCAGACATAACCACAAGTGTTTGATCATCCTTAATAACTTCTAGGTACTGCTTAATTAATCTATATTGAAGCCAGTTCTGGCAAACTTGGCCGCTTTCACCATATGTAACTAATTCATAAGGGTAAAGTGCAACATCAAAATCTAAATTATTATCGATCATTAATTGTATCGCTCGTGCTTCAAGAATACCTTTATATTCATTGACAGGCTTAGCTTTTATTTGTTCAGAAGGTCGATAACGATAAGCATAAATTCTTCCTCTGCTCTTTAGTTCACTTAAAAATTCGGGGGCAAGTTGGTTATGTAGACTTTCAGGGAGATATCTTAATGCATTTTTTAAAGCAAGAACTGTCTCTTCACGATTTAGACTAAACTCCCGACTTGGAGCCCTGCGAATACCTTGTTCGAACACTGGATCAAGTGGTAATTCGTCGGGTAATTTAATTTTCATTGCTTTAGTAATGTCCATACTTTGATAAATGTAGCATACCACTAAAAAATGTTTCAAATGTAATTCAAATTTTATAAAACATTTTCTTATTCTATTTGCATAAAACGGCTTAATTCGAAGATATTACAAAAGTAATATGCTTTTGAAGGTTTATCTTCAAAATGAGGAGATAAAGGTAAAAGATAAAATGAAGGAAACTATTTTCGTATTAAAAAAGACTTACAAATGACTTGATCAATTAAAATGAAGGGAACAAAACGAGTAGACGTCAAATTAGGCATGCGAGTTTTAATCGTATTAAAGAAAGACCAGCGATCTGGTAAGTTAACAGAAGGTATAGTCAAAGATGTGCTTACAAATTCTCCTAATCACCATCATGGGATTAAAGTTCGGTTGAAGAGCGGGGATATTGGGCGAGTAAAAAAAATAGTTAGCTCTAAACAATAGGTTAGTAAAATTTACTTATTTTTTTAACGAATGTGAGCAAGAACTATAAAAAAAAGTAAAATTAAAAAAGTTATAAATCATCTAAACCTAAGTATTTAAGTTTTTCTTGATTTGGATACCCTGATTCTTTATCGAATTGTCGATATTCGTAGTAAGCATCCTTTAATTGTTGAAAATTTGGTGTTTTTCCAGCGGAGCCTCCTTCATTAACGGTATTAAGTACAGCCTTCGGTAATTTATCGTCGGCAGGAGTAAGTCCCATTTTCAAGTTGAACAACCTTTTAATCATGTATATACGTTCTCCTAACTTTTTAAATTCCTCCATAGGTAGATTTAAACCAGTTGCTTTTGTTACCATATCTAGAATCATCTCGGATGGAGGATTAGCAAATACGCAAATAATTAGAGAATTATACACCGCACGATAATCTTGAATGCGTGCACAAAATTCTGCCATTGGTTCATCATCTTGGTACCAATCAACATTTAATTCGATTCCAAATTCACTAAATGGTAACCCTAGCATTACCATATATGCATCACATGAAGTATGACAGGGTCCTCGAGGGGTCGCTAAGGCATAACTAGCAGCCATACCGTACATTCGCCGCAAATCATGGTAGGGTATCTCCATTCCGTAAACTGTAGCTATCTCCTCTTGAGGAACATTGAATTTTTTTCCAACATAATCAGAACCTTCCGCCATAATATCTCCGATTCCCTCCCTTAGTGCTATAATTCTTATTAGTTCAATAGCAGGAGCTATTTCTCCCCACTTAGGATCTAACCCGTTAATGTCATCAGAACTGATTTTACCATCATCGAAGAGCTTATAAACAAACGATATTGTGCTACTACCACTAATCGTATCTATTCCATAATCATTACAAAGATAATTAGCTCTTTGAATTCCTTCAAGGTTATCATTTAATATCATAGAACCAAACCCTGCTACAGTTTCATATTCAGCCGCTTCAATTTCACCTTCGGTTTTAAATTCCCCCTCATCAATTTTTGTTCTCTTTGAACAACCAATTGGACAGGCGAAACAGTTAAAACTTCCACTAAATATTTTTTCGAAAGCAGTTGAACCAGATATATTGTATGCGCCTTCCCAAGTTCCTTGTGTCCAATATTTTATTGGTAATTCGCCTGTTTCATTATACATATCAACCGCATTTGATGTACCTAGTTCACCAAAAATTTGTGTCGCAAAAGATGAATTTATATTGTCAGTCGTTACTTTTACTGCTTTTTTAAATTCTTCAGGATCAAAAGCATCATACTTCCTTTTTTTACCTCTAACTGTAATTGCTTTTAATTTTTTTGAACCCATTACGGCACCCATACCAGTTCTACCAGCAGCTTTTTCTTCAGAAGCAATAATAGCGTATTTTACAAGATTTTCACCCGCTTGTCCTATACACGCAACTCGGGTTAATGGAGATCCTGATTTTTCCTTCAATATTTTAGATGTCTCAAAAATCCCCTTTCCCCACAAATTCGAAGCATCCTTGATTTCTGCTCCGTTCTCGTTTACATCTAAAAATACGGGATTTTCAGATGCTCCTTTAATTATTATTCCATCGTAGCCTGCTTTTCTTAATTCTGGGCCAAAAAATCCTCCGCAATTAGATTCACCCCAAATTCCTGTTAAAGGGGATTTGGCACAAACAACGAATCTTCCACTTGTTGGAGCGTTAGAGCCACAAAGGAGACCTGTCATGAACATCAGGATATTGTCTGGTGAAAGGGGGTCAGTATTCCTATCAATCTTATCGTATAAGTATCTGCATGCGTATCCAGCACCTCCAAGGAATTTCTCAGCAATTGAATCATTGATTTGCTCTTCACCAATCTCCTTGGTGCTTAAATTAACTACTAAAAGTTTTCCTTCAAAACCTTTCAATTTTATTACACTTTAAGATTTTTTATTTTATCCTTATTTAATTCATATATAACTATATTTACAATTAGTAAGAATTAATTTATATTTTCCCAAAAACAAACTTTAACTTCTATTTAAAGATTTTTACTTCACGAGCTTCTAATTTTTCGAGAGAAGCAGGAAATTTTTTTAAGTTATTGCGTTCAATGTTTAAATATTGGAGCGAGGAAAGAGATTCTATTGACTCTGGTATCTTAATTATAAAATTAGTTCTTAAAAATAGATACTTCAGAGATTTTAAATTACCAATTGAATCAGGAATATGTGTTAATTGGTTATTTCCTAAATATAGATATTTTAAATTTTTGAGTTCGCCAATAGTGCTTGGTATCTCTTTTAAGTTATTATAGTACAAGTATAACCGTTTAAGAGATTTCAGAGATCCGATTGAATCAGGAATTTTCTTTATAGTATTTTTACCCAAATCTAAATTCTCTAATGTAGATAACGAGCCTATAGAGTTTGGAATTGTTTCTAAGCGATTAAAGCCCAACACTAAGTTTTTTAAGAGTGGCAATTTACCAATAGAGGGTATTAAACTAGTAAGCTTATTAGTAGAAATATCAAGTTCTTTTAAAGAAGTTAATGAGCCAATTGACGCCGGTAGGACGGATAATTGATTTTTACTTAAATCTAATACTTCCAGAGTTTTTAAATTGCCAATCGAATCGGGTAAAAATTTTAATTTATTATCGTAAAGATCTAATTCTTTTAAAGACGATAGATTTCCGATTGAATTGGGAAGCTCTTTTAGTTGATTTCGATCAACTTTTAAAGATTCAAGTGTTTTTAAATCACATATTGAATCCGGAAGAGATTTAAGCATATTCCTATCAAGCTTGAAAAATCTTATAGCCCATAAATTACCAATATCGGGTAATTCAGTTAAATGGTTGTTAGTTATTTCTAACTTTAGAAGTGATTTTAGAGAATTAATAGATTTAGGAAGTTCTGTTAAATAATTAGAAGATACATTCAAATTCTCTAATGAATCAAGAGAACCAATAGTTTCGGGAAGTATTGGTAGTTTATTGGATGTCAATCCAAGATATTTAAGATTTTTTAAATTACCAATTGAATCAGGCAAATATGTTAAATTGTTACCTTTCAAAAAAAGTGAAGATAAAGCAGATAAATTTCCTATTGAATTAGGTAATTTGGTTAATTTATTGTTCCGAAGATTTAATCTCTTTAATGAACTTAGAGAACCTATAGATTCGGGTAATAAATTTAAATTATTACTCCCTAAATATAATAGTTTCAAAGATTTAAGGTCTTTAATTGAATCTGGAAGTTCATTAATCATATTGTGACTTAAATCTAAGGATTTTAAATTCTCTAAAGCCCCTATCGTCTCAGGAATTTTATATAAAGAATTCTCACTTAGATCCAATAATGTGAGACTAGATAATGAACTGATAGTATCGGGTAAAATTGTTAACCGGTTTGTTTCTAAGTGTAATTCTTTTAAAGATGATAAAGAGTAAATTGTTTTAGGCAGTTTTACTAATCTATTTTCGCTTAAATCTAAAGTATCGAGCGAAGAAATAAAACAGAGTTCTTCAGGTATAAATTTTAATTTATTACCTCTAACTAAGATTTTTTTTAGAAAAGGGAGAGTTGTAATTTTTTCGGGTATTATCGTTAACCCACATGAGAATAAACTCAAACCGTCAACATGGTTGTTAGTAACTGTGTATCCAAATGTATAACTTTGAAGATCTGAAACTTCTGGTATAGGCAAGCCTATTAGTTTTTCTAAGTAATTAAGAAATTTATGTTCTTCCCCACTAATTGGCATGAAAATCTTCAAATACTTTATTCATTCATTAAATAAATAGTCTAAAAAAGTAATAGAAAATGGTATATATATGGTTTAACATTTCGACAATTTTGAATTAAGAGCAACAATGGAAAAAAAAACAAAAAAAATAATTGTTAAAATTAAATTTGAAACAAACTAAACTCAGAAATCAACATCTTTTCCTTCATAAGCGTATTCGTATAATTTTTTAAATTGTTCACCACTCGTTGATCTAGGAGTAAGAACAGAACTGGCATCTTGATAACACAAATTAACTAAAGTATCCAAGTCTTTTTCAAAGTCTTCTTTTGAAACACCAGTTTCTTTAAGACTCATAGGAAAATTAACCTCTTTTTGAAGATCAACCAACTTCTCAATTACTTTCGCCGCTGCTTTTTTGTCTCCTTCACTCCAAGAGACCCAACCTAATTGTTTTGCTAGTTTTGCGTAAATCTTGACGGCATCGTCTTTATCAGGATCATTCAAAATAAACTGAGTAACATATTTCATTATAATCCCTACACTCTTGCCATGATGTACATGATACATTGAGCCCCACGAATGCCCGAGTGTGTGTCCTATGTGTACTTGTCCATTTCCAAAAGCTAAACCCGCAATAGTAGCTGCTTGGTGAAGAAAATCTCTCGCTTCTTTATTTTTTCCGTCCTTATAGATTACGGGTAAATATTTAAAGATCAATTCAATTGCCTTTAGAGCTAAAGCATCGCTAAATTCATTTCTCCATAAAGTTCCTAAACCTTCTATGGAATGAGCGAGAGCATCAAAAGCTGTGTTAACAGTTAGTTCTGTAGGCATACCCATTGGAAAAATTGGGTCCACAATAGCGTAGGTTGGTATTAGTCCTTTATGAATAAAGAAATACTTCTTCCATATCTCATCTTCATAGCGAGAAATTACAGTCACAAATGTTGTTTCTGCTCCTGTTCCAGAAGTCGTAGGAATAGCAACCATCTTTGCTTTTTTACCCATATCATATAAATCATTTCTAAAAAGATGAATGTCATCAAGAGTAAAGTCAGGAAATTCATATAAAACCCAAACTACTTTAGCAGTATCCATAACTGAACCACCACCTAACGCAATAATAATATCAGGAGAATATTTTAAACACTGTTCTCGAGCTTTCAGAACACCTTCTTCTCTCGGATCTGGCACAACATCATCGAAAACTTCATACTCTTTTCCAAATTTATCAAGGACATCAGTAAGAGTTTTTAAATACCCTAAATCTTTAACAACTTTATCAGTAATTATAAAGCATTTACCGCCTGAAATTTTTTCCATAAAATCTAAGGAATCAGGTCCGTAGATTATATTAGGGGAAAAGAAAAACCACATTTTATAGATTCACCATCTAATTTTTCATTACTTTGTAAAATTAAATTTCTAATTTGAATAATTAACAATACTTATATTTTATTTAGATTAAATAAATTATTAACTGAGAAAAAAAAAACCCTCACAACAGTAGGATATAAGGTATAAAAACATGGAAGAATCTGAAAAAGAAAATTTATTTCGAACCTTTAAAAGCGTTATCGAAAGTATTATTTTTGATAAACGTAGAAATCCAAAGAATACTAAAACACTTGATAATTTTCGAGCAAGATTGAACATAGGACTTCAAATTGAAGAAGACTATTATCTATGGGTTAATCTTATAGCAGAAAATGGAAACTATACTCTAGAAAAGGGTAAATTAGAAGAATACGATTTAGATATAATGTCTACTCCAGAAGATTTAATGTATTTTTCTAACAGAGAGAATTCAACTCTTAATATGATGTTAAAAAAGAATAAATTTGGCTCTAAGAAGTTGCGATACGATAAGAGTAGCACCGGGAAGAGAAATTTAGGTCTACTGCTAAAATTACCTAAAATTCTCGTTTTAGACAAGGTAAAAGCGCCAAAATAAGAAAGATTACTACGAATTATTATTTTTTTATCTAATTTCTTTTAATCTTAAAATTTATGACGAATTTTGTTGTTTTCAAAAACAAAATAGGATTTTAAATCCTTAAGTTTCGCAGCTCTTATATCGTACTGATATAAAACCACATTGATCTCCCCCGTTTTTTCAATTATAGTTAAAGTAATAAACGAAGGATTATCGCTTGCTATAAAAGACCATGCTCCAGTAACACTACCGGGATTTAATAGCAAGATATCTTTCTGAAGAAAAATCTCTTCTTTATGCGTATGTCCAGATATTAAAATGTTAAACCTTTTTTCGATAGCAATCAACTCAAGTTGAGAACGATCGCCCCTAGGAGATACTTGATGGCCATGAGTTAACCCTACATTTAGATTATCATTGTTTCTCATAGATATATTTAAACTTTGATAGGCTGGAGCATCTCGATCCCCCCCATAATAATCCATATTTCCTATTACAACAAATAAAGTTCTCTTCGTAATTAAGTTTAAAAGATTCATGAATTTTGGAGCATTTACTACATCGCCAGTAAAAAAAGTGTAATCAAATTTTTCAATTTCAACTAATTGCTCTAACTTCTTTATAATTTGATCTGGAACGCTTTTAGCCCTACGAGGTAAGTGAGAATCGCCAATCGCTAATAGCTTAATCATGTTATTTTTTCGTATTTTTCTTTGTATATACTCTTTTTACAAATGAATAAAGTTCTCTAGCTTTTTCGTCTTTCTCAAAATGTTCCCTTACAGGTAGCAGTAGTTGATTTAAGTATTTTATCACTGCTGGTTTTAAATCGGGGGGATTTAGCTTACCTTGAGCGTAATCTTTTGCCATCTCTTCGTAGTTTTTGTATTCTATATTCCCTCCGTACTTATCGGGTCTTTCTATTTCAAACGTATCTATGAGCTCAAATATTATATATTTGCAATATTCTAGGATAGGGTTTTCAACCGTTTCTTTGGGAGGGCAATACGCCTTATTTATTTTACGTTTCACATCTGTGGGATTATCTAACATAAAAATAGCTGAATCGGGGTCTGATTTTGACATTTTGAGTTTGACAGCTCTATCAATTCCCGTTAGATTCGTATCGGGTGGTTTTCCTAATCCCATTAACATATGATGGCTAAGTGATATTGGTTTTGGTTTATTTATCTTTGGTGCAACCTCCCTCGCCAACATATTTACTTTACGCTGATCCAATCCCAATTGACAAATATTCCCGGGAAGATAAAAAATATCTGCTGCTTGCATTAAAGGATACATTATTTGAGAAGCTGTTAATGTATCGACGTCTTCTCTTCCCATGATTTGGGTACATCTTTTTACTCTATTTAAAGAACTGTTGATTGCTATCTTTAATACTAATTCCCAATAAGCTGGATCTTTCACTAAATCTGAAGCATAAATAAATTCTACTTTACTTAGGTCCATGTTGCAGACTTTCCAAACTTCAATGAAAAAATCGCCAACTTTCTTAATTACGTCTAAATCTCCACCAAATTTATGGTTCGCAGCTGCGTGCCAATCTGCAATTAGAAACTTAAATCTAACACCCGCTTTCGTTATCTTATTTACATTAATCGCCCTTAGAAGCCCTTGAGCTATGTGAATATTCCCTGATGGTTCAAAACCATCGTATGCGTAAACTAACTCGTTATTATCATGTTTCCATTGAAGTAATTGTCTTAATTCGTCTATATTTATTATCTCTTCTCCTACTTCTTTTAATAACGAAATTTTCTCATCTATAGTTAAGGTCATTTTCACACCTACAATTTATATTGTATATTATTAAGTCAATCATTAAGATATATTTTTTATGGAACATTTGCTTAAAATTATGTTATCAGTCTAATTTTAGAAGAAATAGAATATAGAAATAATAGAAAAGAAATATAATCTAATAGTAGGATATATTATTTTTTCTTCTGTTCAATCTCTGCTTGGGCAGCGGCAATTCTTGCGACTGGAATTCTAAATGGAGAACATGATACATAATCTAAACCTATTGAATAAGCAAATTTAATTGAGCTCGGTTCGCCTCCATGTTCACCACATATTCCGAGTTTTAAGTCCGGTCTAGTTTTTCTGCCTAACTCAATAGCTATTTTCATTAATTTGCCTACGCCGTCTTGATCTAAGATTTCAAAAGGATTTCGTTCTAAAATCTCTTTATTTAGATATACCGGAATGAACTTTCCTTCAGCGTCATCTCGACTAAATCCAAAAGTCATTTGTGTTAAATCGTTAGTACCAAACGAGAAAAACTCGGCTTCCATAGCAATTTCATCGGCAGTTAAAGCTGCTCTCGGGATTTCGATCATTGTGCCAAATTTGTAATCTAACTTAACGCCGTAATCTTTAATAGTTTCTTCTGCTATTTCAAGCAACTGAGCTTTGACAAATTGTAGTTCTGAAATCATACCAATAAGGGGAATCATTACTTCGGGAAAAACTTCAACGCCTTGCAGTTTGAGCTCGCAAGCCGCTTGAAATATAGCCCTTACTTGCATTTCGTTTATCTCAGGCCAAACAATTCCAAGCCGGCAACCCCGGAGCCCCATCATGGGATTTTCTTCGGAGAGGGACCTGATTAGCTTAATGACCTTTTTTTTCTTCTTTATTTCTTCATCGAGAGGGCTTATTTCTAACAGCGATTTTGATAACGAGTTCGTCATTTTCAATTCTTGGTATTCTAATAAGACAGTAGATAGCTCCGGTAAGAATTCGTGTAAGGGAGGATCTA
>Ga0209991_10000143_pt1 | contig 31280 bp, 36 predicted proteins | sample ChitaG_FD_183167 | JGI IMG/M metagenome (GOLD analysis project Ga0209991, IMG submission 183167) | Deep subsurface microbial communities from South Pacific Ocean to uncover new lineages of life (NeLLi) - Chile_00310 metaG (SPAdes)... | ecosystem: Environmental > Aquatic > Marine > Oceanic >... | reverse complement strand
TCAAATCTGGCATTGTTTTGGCTGTAATTCCGGAGGCAATATTTTTAGCTTTGTGATGCAGATTGAAGGCGTAGAATTTGGTGATGCCTTAAGAATTTTAGCTCAAAAAGCCGGAGTAGAATTAAAGAGGCAAGACCCAAAATTAAAGACAGAAAGGCAAAGGCTTTATGAAATAGTAGAGTTAGCAACCAGATTTTTTGAAAGACAACTGATAGCTAGTAAGACAGGCCAGATTGCCCAAAAATACCTTTTAAATAGAGAGATTGTTGAAGAGAGTATTAAAAAATGGCGAATAGGTTATGCTCCCGACACTTGGAAATCGCTTTCTGATTTTTTGGTAGCTAAAGGATATAAAAGAGAAGAAATTATAAAAGCTGGATTAGCCATTAAAAAAGAAGAGAATAATTTCCGCGTTGATCCGCGTAGGTATCCGCGTGAATCCGCTTCTACAAGTTATGATCGTTTTCGAGGAAGGATAATTTTTCCCATCTTCGATTTAAATTCTCAGGTTATTGGTTTTGGAGGAAGAATCTTCAGCGTAGATCAGCGTACTAATCAGCCTCAATCGGATTCTAAAGAAAGCAAAGAATTAAAGAAGGGCGAGGAAGAAGTTATTGTGGCCAAATATGTAAATACTCCCTCGACTTTACTTTATGATAAAAGCCGAATTTTATATGGCTTAGATAAAGCAAGATTAGCTATCAGAAAAAATAATTTTTGTATTTTAGTTGAAGGCTATATTGATACCATTCTTTCTCATCAGCTAGGCGTTGAAAATGTGGTAGCAACTTCAGGCACTGCTCTTACTCCCTATCAATTAAAAATTCTCCGACGTTATTCAGAAAATCTATTGACTGCCTTTGATATGGATATTGCTGGAGATTCAGCCACCAAAAGGGGGATAGATTTAGCCCAAGGCCAAGGTTTTAATATTAAAGTGATTACTATGCCCGGAAAAGATCCGGCTGATGTTATTTCGGAGAATCCTAAAAATTGGGAAAGATTAATTTCAGAAGCCAAATCTATTCTCCAGTTTTATTTTGAAACCACTTTTCCTAAATTTGACAAAAAAAATCCCGAAGGGAAAAGGGAGATTTCAAAGATTTTATTACCAATTATCAAAAGAATTCCAAATAAAATTGAGCAGTCCCATTGGCTAAAAGAACTGGCTAAAAACCTTGAAGTCAAAGAAGAGGATGTTTTTGTAGAATTAAAGAAAATACCACCCACTACTTTTCAAAAAGGGGAGTTTGGTCAAATTGAGCCCACAAAAAGTGGTGGAGGGCAAAAATCTCGAAAAGAAATGCTTGAGGAAAAGGCCACCGCTTTAATTTTAAAATCTCCCCAGATTTTAAACCTGATTGATCAAAAAATTCTTAGCATTTTTTCACCAAAAATGCAGGAAATCTTACTCCTTCTTAAAGAGAATCCAAACCTTGATATCGGAAAGAAAATTTCTCCTCAATCAGTTGAATTTTTAAACTATCTTTTTTTAAAGGCCGAAGTTGAAGAAGAGGAAGTAGATGTAGAAAAAGAAATTAAGACCTGTGTTCAAGAACTCCACTCTCTGGAAACAAAAAATAAATTAAATGCTCTCACTCCGGTGATAAAAAAAGCCGAAGAGGCAAAAGATTTTAAAAAAATTAATTCTCTCACCGAGGAATTTAATAAATTAACCCAAGAATTAGAAGGTTTCCAATTGTAAATATGCCAAAAGTCGCGGCACGCGTCAGTCGCCTTCGGCGACCGCGCTAACACCGCTCCCCAGAACCTTGCGGTTCTGGCGCTCACTTCGTTCGCTGTTTCCACCACGGGGAAACACCCAGTTTCCCCGGCCCCCTTCTGATTTTTTGTCATCTAAATATGCCAAAAAAATCTAAGAAATCCAAAAAAATAAAAAAAGGGGAATTAAGAAGAAAATTGAGAAGAAAGAAGAAAATTGCAAAAGGAAGGTTAAAAAGCCCTCGTTTTAAAAAGAAAATTTTTACCGAAGAGAAAATACAATTGTTAATCCAAAAGGCTGAACCAAGAGGTTTTCTGACCTTTGCTGAGATTTTGGCCTCTTGCCCAGAGGTAGAAAGAGATATTGAGGGCTTGGAAAGACTTTATGATACCTTAGCCAAAAAAGGAATCGAAGTTAAAGAAGCTAAAGAATTATTGGAAATTAAAGAAGTCCCCGAAGAAAAGACGAGGAAGGTTTTGGAAGGAAAAATTGATCCTATCCAAATGTATCTAAGAGAAATTGGGAAAACACCTTTTTTAACCGCTGCTGAAGAAAAAGAGCTAGCCAAAAGAATTGAAAAAGGAGACGAAGAATCAAGAAAAAAATTAGCTCAGGCCAATTTAAGACTGGTGGTATCAATTGCCAAAAAATATATTGGTCGCTCCCCGAATTTAACCTTATTAGATTTAATTCAGGAGGGAAATTTAGGTCTTTTTCGGGCAGTAGAAAAATTTGATTGGAGAAGGGGTTATAAATTCTCAACCTATGCTACCTGGTGGATTCGCCAGGCTATAACCAGGGCCTTAGCTGATCAGGCTCGAACCATTAGAATTCCCGTCCATATGGTTGAAACCATCTCTAAATATACTCAGGTCAGGAGAAGGCTATTACAAGATTTGGGCAGGGAGTCTTTGCCAGAAGAAATTGCTGCTGAAATGGGAATTGAGGTTGAAAAAGTCCACCATATAATGAGAATTTCCCAGGAGACCATTTCTCTGGAAACGCCAGTAGGTGAAGATGAAGAAGATTCAGTTTTAGCTGAGTTTATCGAAGATGAAAAAGAAGTGTCTCCTTCTTTGGTAGCAGCCAGAACTTTACTTCGAGAAAAATTAAAAGAAATTTTAATTGATTTAACTCCTCGAGAACAGAAAATCTTAGCCATGAGATTTGGCCTAGATGATGGAATAACCCATACTTTAGAAGAGGTAGGTCAAGAATTTGGAGTGACCCGAGAAAGAATTAGACAAATTGAAGCCAAGGCTCTTCAAAAAATCAGAGAACACCGCGCCCTAAAGAAGCTTAAGGGTTACTAACTCTTGTAAAAATAATTAAAAAATAGTATAAAGTTTATAGTCTAAAGTTTATAGTTACACTTAAAAAGTGCACCTTCCGGGGTAGTTCAATGGTAGAACGGCGGCCTGTTAAGCCGTGGGTTGCAGGTTCGAGTCCTGCCCCCGGAGCAAACGAAAATTTCCCACTCTTGTAGTGGGGAATTTTTGTTTTGTTGGCGAAAGGGGAGGACGAGAACCGCACAGGAGGGGTCGGGAGGATTGGGTATCCTCCCGTGTAGGAAAACAGTCCCGCCTTAGCGGGACGTTAGAAACCGTGGGTGTCTAAAGCGCAGCGAAGCCAGGTATCGTACGGTACCTGGCGAAGCGAGCAGTGAGATTCCTGCCCCCGGAGCCGTGAACCAGAGCGAAGCACGGTTCACGGCCATATACCGTGCTATGCTCTGGTATATGGCCCAAAACCAGAATTATGCACTTCGTTTATGTTCTGCAAAGTCTAAAAGATAAAAAATTATATACTGGTTTTACTACCGATATACAACGACGAATGCAAGAGCATAAATTTGGTGGTTCAACCAGTACGAAAAAGAGACTACCTTTTCGCCTCGTATTTTACGAGGCTTTTCTTTCCAAAGACGATGCAAAAAGAAGAGAGCAATATTTTAAAACAACCAAGGGAAAAAGAGCTTTGAGACTTATATTACAAAAGTCCTTACGATAGCGAGCAGTGAGAGTCCTACCGAAACAAAAAAGCCCAGCAGGAGGCTATTTTTATTTCTTCTTCATTAAGCTTATTTACCTACAATGTTGTTATAGGCTGCTATAAACAGTGGTTCAAATTTTTTAAGATTCACATTCGCAGATTCAACTTTATATAATGCTTGTTTCCATTGGTCATCGTAACGGTGAATTTCATAGCCAGGTATCTTTATCTTCTTTATGGTTTTTTTCGGTATCTTGAAGAATAAAGCAAAGCTCTTTGTGCCAAGAAATTGCACGCCAAGAACTTGCGGAAATCCATATTTAAAAGAGATAAAAAAGCTACAATTATTTCTTTGTAAAGTCCACCCCTTTTTCTTAACATATTTTTCAATTCGGTTGGCGAGAACCCAAAACTGTTCAGCAGATTTTGGATTACGATGTTTTTTGTAAAATTCTTCTGTGTATTCTCTAATCGTTCTCACTGGCCTAGCAATTTTCTCTTCTTCCGTCATCAATTGATTCAAGAAAATATAATCATGAGTTCCATCGTTAAATTTCTTAAATTCTAGTAAATCAGCAGGATAGTTTATTTTGTTTACCGATTTTTGGACAGAGGGTTTAAAGGAGGGACCTATAATGACAATTTTTATATTATATGGTTTCTCCCAATCAAAGCTAAAATCCCCTGGAAGATTCTTTTGTGCAAGCCAAATACTTTTTATTGCATCGGGATGTCCTTCTACCCAAATCGCATAATTTAAGACCTGAGGTATAACACTTTCGTCAACTACTTCATCCTTTATTTCAATAATCAATATATTATTTTCTTTATCTAATCCGATTAAATCAATTCTGTTTTCTCTAGATACTTGTAGTTGCCTTTTCAAAAGGAACACATCAGGGAGAATGTTTTCAGTTTCAAAGATAATTTTTTCTATTGCTTCTTCTGGATGGACTTCAACCTCATTCATATTGACCGTTTCGTTTCTGTTTTTGATTAAAATTAGATTGGCCATAATTTTATTCCTGGTTTAATTTTAATAGATTATTGGAACGTTGTCTATAAGCAAAAAGCCCATCGCTGGGCTATTTTTATTTTATCTTGAATTTTCTAAAAAACGGCGCTATCTTGAAGATAGATAAACTCCGTCTATGAACCAAAAGAGTCTTATCCATATCCCCGCTATAGTAGCTATAATCTTATTGTTATTGACTTTTTTAGATTGGCCTTATGGCTACTATACTTTCCTGAGAATAATCGTAACAGGCATAGCTATTTATTACGCATATTATCTTTATGCCGTAGCTAATCAGCTAAATTTTTGGTTTTGGGGTTTAATTGCCATTGCGATTCTTTTTAACCCAATCTTCCCAATTTATCTACGAGACAAAACAATCTGGGGAATCATTGATGTAATCGCAGCAATATTTTTTATAAGTTTAATTATCAAATTTAAGAAAAAATGATGGCAAAAAGACCAAAAGGAATGCCTCGCTGGAAGTGGCGAGAACAATTAGAAAAAGAGGAGAATCAACAAGAAAAATTTTTAAATATGGATGAAAACTCCAATGAAATAATCCCAAAAATTGAAACGGCTCAGACAGAAGAAAGCAAAACAAAACAGATTTTTAAAGTCATAGGAGCTATTGCATTGGTTTTACTGGTTGTTCTTTCTTGGCTCTTTGGTTTTTTCGGATTTGTATTTTATATTCTTGGTTTCTATGCCGCCTTATATTTCTTATCACTTCTTTTTAAAACAACAGCTATTATTGATACTATAATGGCAATCGGCGGAATTATACTATATTTGGGGTTTATAGTTTTAGGATTATTCTTACTTTATTTAGTTTTGCGTTATATGTTTGAAGTAAATTTCTTTATAGGACTTCTTTTACTTGTCTTTGGGTTACCATTAGCACAGATGTTATTTTACGCTCTTATGATGGTCCTTGGTGCTCCTCTTATATATTTTCGGGATCAACTTGGAGAGAAATTTGGGGAAAAGAACCATTATTTCTAATTAAACCCACTAACTATGAAAGAAAAAATTAAAAAAGGTCGACTAAAAATTTAAAAAAAGAGGAAATCAAAATGAAAAAATTACTTTACATTATAGGCGGAATGATTATTTTAATTATCATTATTGCTATTGCTAGCGGTGGCGAGGAAAAGAAACAAACAACATTAGAAACTGGTTCTACTTCGCAACAGCAAGAAATTCCTCCATTCCAAAAGCAAGAGCAAAATATCAAAGCTCAACCCAGAGAATATACTCTTGTTGGAGAGGAGGATATAAGCATAAAAGCATTAGACAAACTGCTTTCCGAATACACTACTGATGAACTTGCTCAACTGCCAATGAATATAAGGATGGAATACAGAATTGTGGTTCCCTCTGATATCTCAAAAGAAGAATTAAAAGCTACTTTGGTGCAGGTAATTAAAGATAAGGTAAATGAAAATGAAGATATAGATGAAATAATAGTATTTGCTTACGATCGTGAGCAAGACATAGATGGTGCTTATACTTTTGGGAGGGTGGAATGGTGCCCCGGAGGAGACTGGGCAGGAGTTACCCCTGCTATTGCTTCCAGTAACGATAGAAGTTCTTACAAATATGTATTTGATATAAAAGAAAAAGTTGGTGAAGAAGAAGGAAAACCTACAGAAAAAGAATTTGAAATCTACAATGCTTATTGGGAGAAGTTGAACGAACCTGGCAATCCAAGAGGATATGAAAACCACCCACTTAGTGATGAAAGTGCAAATTCCTGGGAGAAAGAAAAAATTGACGAAGTGGCTAAATTGTATAATATAACTCGCCAAGAGATATATGATATAGCAACTAAAGTAACTTTCTGGAAATGGAAATAATATAATCTGTTTTGGTTAAAAATAAAAGTCCCCATCGGAAACCGGGACCTTTAAAAGAAAAAGCCCATCGCTGGGCAATTTTTTATTCTTTTTCGGTTGTTTTTTAAGCGAAAAAGTGGTAGTTTGAAGCCAGAACATAATGAAAAAAGATGAAATTATTACTAAATTAAAAGAGCTGTTGCCTAAGAATATTAAATCAGCTATTTATAGCGAGAAAATCAATGAAATTTTGATATTAATAAGGCATTTAGTTGAATCTGATGAGCGTTATGATTTTTCTATAATTAAATTTTATTGTGATTGGGCTCTACATCCTAAAAAGGATTATATACCTGCAAAAATGAAATCTTTATTCCGAGAGGCATTAAAAAATGAGGGTTCTTTTGTGCAACGATTTTTGGAAGCAAGGGATCTACATTCGGAATTAAAAAAGTTTTTCAAGGTTTTTAAACTACCTAAAATACTTATTAATGATGCTGTCTTTTGGCAATCTCTTAAGAGCGGAATATTTACAAAAGCCGTTAATCGCCCAATTGTAAGGCCTATACCTGAAATTGCTGAAGTTCGTTTTTACGATTGCGAAGGTTTTTGCTTATTTTTTGCGATTAGATACAGTAAGAAAAAAAAGTTTGAAGCTTGGCCAATTATTCAATCTTGGAAAATAAAAAAATAAAATTTAGCCCGAAGTTGAGAAAAATTAGAACTAATTATGAAACTCATATCAAATCGAAAATGGAATATTAAAAACAAGAGCAAGGCTGAACAGATAAAAGGATGGCTCATTTCCAATGGGGGCATTGAAAATCAATCTATCAAGAGTCAACACGAAGTATGGAGAATTCGATATTCAGATGCCACTTTTACCTTTTATAAAACAGGCATTTTGTTTGTTACTGATTCTGACGATGCCGCACTAAAAGAAGCTCACGACTTTATCGATTCGGTAATAGGTCCTCAATTTATTTTATCAGAAAAGCAATATTTAATCGGATTTGATGAAACGGGCAAAGGAGAAGTTATTGGTCACACCGTTTTAACTGGCGTTATTTTGCCAGTTAATATTTTTTCTGAGCTAGAAAGAGTTATCGGGGTGGCTTACACAAAAGTACGCCATACCGTAGATTATTGGGATTCTATTTTTAGAAAAATTGATTTCTTTCGAAATAAAGGTTTGAATTTTCTTATTGAAAAAATACCCCCCTGGCAGATTGATAAATATAATATCAATAAGATTCTAGATATTACATATCAAAGAATGATCCTTTCGCTGACACGCAAAATTGATGTTTCTAAATGTAGAGTAGTTCTCGATGATTATGGTATAGGAAGGAGCCTAGATAGATATTTAAGATCTATAAAAAATGCAGGTGCAGAAGTAATTAAAGCCTCCCAAGCTGATGAGCAGTATTTAGAATCTCGCCTTGCCTCATTAATTGCCAAAAGAGAACAACAGAAAGTTATAGAAGCGATTATAAAGAATCCAGAATTTCAAATTCCAGATTCTCCCCTTGGCAGTGGTAACGCCGGGGATCCACAAACTTTAGCTTGGTTAAAGAGGTGGCACGCAATGAAGAAAGAATGGCCTTGGTTTGTAAAGAAATCTTTTAAAACTATTAGAGAAACAGAGGGAATAAAATTAAAGCCAAAAAAACTTATACCATCCATTAATGAACATTTAATCTCCAAAGAATTCCGAGAAAAATTTGACAGCGGAAAGTTAGAAATAGAGACGCTCTCAATAGTATGTCCTTGTGGAGCAGTTTCAAAAGCTGTTAAACTTATTCGAAAAGAAGGCATAACGACACCTATTTGTATTAGTTGTGGTAATGAATTACCAGATGTAGCTCTGACTTTAAGATATTATTGTGGGAGAATTATACCAGATACGAGCGCTATTCTCCGGGGTTCTATATCAAAAGACCTGAGGAGAGCGAAATTTTTTGAAGGTTTTAATTTTCTATTGCATCCAACAGTTAGGAAAGAAAGCGATAGCCCGGGCGGAAAACGAGAGCTTGAACGCTTGGGACACTTTAATTCAATTGGCAGGATTCGGTTGGAACAAATAAGATCGATTTTTGAACAAAGAGAATTAAACAATATTTCTAGAGATGAATCGATTTTAGAAGATGCGAAAGATCAGAGCGCTATTATTTTAACAGCTGATAAGGGAATGAAAGGTTCTGCTCAAGCAAAAGGACTTTTTGTTCTGGAACTGTAGATTAGAAGGAGTAAAACATCGTCTAAATTCAGGGATAAAAAGTACTTCAAAAACTTTTGGCGGCGGCTCTCAAAAAAGAAGGATATATAAACTTAGAATTCTCTAAGCCAGAAATGGGTAGAGATATAATTATCAACTTTACGGTTCAGAATAATAAAGCTGATAGGGGAGAATATGATAGCAGAATACAGTTGCAAAGAATTTTGAAGAAACAGCAACTTTACCAATTAAACAGCAAGAAAAAATTCTCAGAGAAATTTTTGACCCACGAATCTGATTTTACCAGTCCCGCAGCCAATACAAAATCGCCAAGAGGGCGGTTTTTTGATAGAATATGTTATAATAAAACAATGAAGCCATTAAATATTTTAGGATTAACATTTTTCTTTGCAGGTTCACTTGCTATAGTCGGTTTTGTTTTATATAAATTTTTTGAGGATTCAACTATTCCTATCGTGGTCAGATTAGGAATTGTAGCTATAATATTAGGAGTAATTATTATTTTAATCTCTCTCATTAAAGAAAGGTTAAAAGAAAAAAATTTATGATACTTGTAACTTCGGATAAAATTCCTGGAAAAGAAATTAAAGAAACCTTGGGATTAGTTAAGGGAAACACTATTAAGGCTAAGCATATTGGTAAGGACATTTTAGCTGGTTTAAGAAATATAGTCGGAGGAGAAATTAAAGAATACACAGAGGTATTGAATGAAGCAAGAGAAACAGCGGTTAAAAGAATGATTAAGGAAGCAGAAAAATTAGAAGCAGATGCAATTGTTTGTGTTCGTTTCACAACCTCTCAAGTTATGAGCGGGGCAGCTGAACTTTTAGCTTATGGAACGGCAGTAAGATTAGTAAAATAAGTTCTAACATCGTCCGTCCCCCGGAGTTAGCTTCAGAAAATCGCCAAGTAGGCGATTTTTTGGTAGAATAAAGATGTATGGAATTTAAACAAATTATTAAAAGAGCTTTAGAGATAAGAAGAAAATATTCAGAGTTAGAAAAGGGAAAATATGGAAAAGAATGGAGTAAAGAACAAATAATGCAAGGTTTTGTAGGCGATGTCGGAGATTTAGCGAAGTTGATAATGGCAAAAGAGGGGATCAGGGACATAAAAGATGCAGATAAGAAACTCGCCCACGAGCTATCAGATTGCTTATGGTCTGTTTTGGTTCTCGCCGATAAATATGGCGTTGATATTGAGAAATCTTTTTTAGAAACTATGGATGAGTTAGATAAGGAGATTGAAAGATAAAACAGGTTCTAACGTCGTCCAAGTTCCCCAACCAAAGGAGCTAATTTATTCAATTCTTCCCTCATTCCCCTCCAATCAAAGGTTCTAAGTGCGTCCTGTAGGGGGAGTTAGCTTCAGAAAATCGCCAAGAAGGCGGTTTTTTGGTAGAATGAGATAAAGACTTGAATAATTTTATTAAAAACTGTAAGAAGAAATAAACCTATGGCGCAACAAGAAGAATCAATCAAATATGTAATTAAATACGAAAGAACGCAAGGGCGTAAACCGATTGATGTAAGTAAAAAACTAATCGGCTATGATGTTAAATCGGGCAATAGATATATTGAAGTTAAATCACGCCCCGGATCAAAAATCCAACCCTTTGTAACGCTACACAACGCTTTATTGAGAAAATTGGGTAGGAGTTTGGCTTATTACTATATTTATCTTGTTTACGACATGAAAAAGAATCCAAAATTAGTTATTATTCCGCCTGAAATAGTTTTCAAAAATTTAGAAACTAAGGTTAGCCTTCTTGTCAGACGAAAGGTATATAATAAAATTAAACCGATAACATTAGGGAAGGCTGATTACTGCAAAATTGCTTAATTTCTGTTAATTTCTCCTTCATCATTGCCATATACTCCTTATTTTCCAGGGTTAAGATGAATTTTCTAATAATTGTTGAACTGGGGATAGAGTTGCTCCTTATTATACTTATCGCCAAGAAGGCGGTTTTTTGGTAGAATAATTTAACTATGACCCCTTTTTTTATTGGAATTGCGGGTGGTTCAGGAACGGGTAAAACAGTGCTCGCCAAAGAACTTAAAGAGGCCCTTGGTAAAAGCGCATCAATTTTACATATGGATAATTATCAAAGATTTGGAGAGAAACTTCCTAAACTTTATGGAATGAAGAACTGGGACCATCCAAAAGCGATAAACTGGGATAAGTTTCTTAAAGATTTAATCTCGCTTAAAAATGGTCAGGCAATAACTATAAAATTACGTGAACAGAAAAAGTTAAAAAAAGTTAAAATAGTTACTTTTTACCCCTCAAAAATAATCATTATTGAGGGTTATTTACTTTTTTATAAAACCCCTATTCGTAAACTCATAGATTTCCGTATATACCTTGAAGCGAGCGAAGATGTGAGAATAAAAAGACGCACTAAAATTAAAGGGAAGGGCGATAGATACATCAAAAAGGTTGTTTTGCCAATGCACTATAAATATATAGAGCCAACAAAGAAGTATGCTAATTTAGTGCTAAATACAGACAAATCTTCAATTAAACGTTGTTATAAACAAGTAGTTAGGCATTTACCAAACAAGCTCTAACATCGTCCAGCCAGGGGAGCTAACTCCAAATTTCTATAAATCCTCTTAATCTCCAACAGTTTCTCCTTCATCATCGTCATATACTCTTTATTTTCAAGGAGTATATTAATTTTTGAACTGGGGAGCCATGAACCAGAGTTTGCTTCGCAAACACGGTTCATGGCCATATACTGTACTTTGTTCTGGTATGTGGCCCCCGTCCCGAGAGTGAATATCTCGGGTTTTTGTTTTGCGATCGTCATTGTGGTAAAATTTAAAATATGAAGAAAACTAAAGTCGCATTATTTGATATAGATGGAACAGTCTATGAGGATTATACAATTTTCCCCTTAGCTGAATATCAATTAAGAAAAAAAATAATAAACAAAAGCTGCCTAGACGAGCTCTATAAAGATTTAAAGTTCTATAAAACAGGAAGATTAGATTATGAAACCTCGGTAGCAAATCTATTAATTCATTGGGCTAAAGGATTGAAGGAAGTTTCTTACAAGATGGTCTTAGGGCAAGCGAAGCGTTTTTTTGAAGGCGAAGGGAATAAATTCTTTCCTTTCTTTAAGCCAGTAGTCGCTTTGCTAGAAAAAAAATATGATATTTACTTTGTTACAGCAGGGCCAAGATTTGTTGCTCAGGCTTCTTCTGAATTATATAAGATAACGGGTTTTATTTCTTCAGAGCTAGAAACTAAAGACGGGTTTTTTACAGGCAGAGTGAGAATTTCTCTTGCAAAACGGGAGGAAAAACGAGTAGCAATAAAGAAGTTATTGAGGGGTCACGATACAAAACATTCTTTTGCGTTTGGTGATGCTGAAGGAGATATTGAGATGTTAAATTCGGTTGAGTTTCCAATTTGTATCAATCCCACCCTTGGATTAAGAGAAATCGCAATAAGAAAAAATTGGCAAATTATCAAACCAGAGGGCGTAGAAAAAATAGTTTCTACTTTAATATCAAACAGGTCCTAACACCGTCCGTCCCTCGGAGCTCGCAAAAAAAATCGCCAAGAAGGCGGTTTTTTGGTAAGATAAGATAAAATGAACAAAGAAGTTAATAATTATATAAAAAAACAAAAGTCCCCGCAAAAGGAAATTTGTCAGAGATTAAGAAAAATTATTTTGAAGACATTTCCTGATATTAAAGAGGAGTTAAAGTGGGGGACGCCGTGGTATGAAGGAAAGTATTATATTGTTGCGCTTAGAGACCACGTGAATATGGGGTTTACTATTGGTGGGTTATTGAAAAAATCTGAAAAGCTATTAGAGGGAACTGGGGAATATATGAAACATATTAAGATTTATTCTTTGAAAGATATTGATGAGAAAAAGATTATAAAGTTAGTGAAAATGACAACGAAAGATGTTTATGATTACAAAAAAAAGAAGAAAAAGTAGATAATTATCCGATTATTTATTTTAAGTTTTTCATTGAAGGTTTTATCAAAGTAAAACATTCGTTAAACAACTCCTAATACCGTCCAGCTACTCCGTCTTATAGACGGCCTTTTTGTTTTGCGGGCTTGACTTATTATTTGAAGATATTAGACTGTTGTATAGTTAGGAGGGATAGCATTTTAAGGAGGTGAAGTTCCTTGACAACGGAAGAAGAAAAACTTGGCAAAGAAAACGGGAGATACCAAATAAAGCAACTCAGAATTTTGCCAAGTAACCCGACTGATATTATACCCCATCCACGAGTGATGGTTTTGGGAGAAGATAGGGCAGGATTTACTCTTGTAGAAGCTCAATTGAAAGATAGCGAAGGTGTCTGCTGGCGTTGTGGTTCTATTGCCGAAGACCCAAATCACGATTTAGAAATCTGTCCTATTTGTGGTCGAGATTTTAACGATTGAATATCCATCCAAGCCTCTGGACCTCGTGTTCCGAGGCCTTTTTGTTTTGCGGGCTTGACAAATTTTGTAGGAGGAGTATAATAGAATATATCGTGGCCAGAGATGTGAGAGTATAATCAACCGGGCGGGGCTGGACTGATCCTCCCTCCCCGTTAGGACGCTAACTCTCCAGGGGTTGGATTTCTCGGTTGGCCAATTCCCCTGGCCGTCAGCACTTATCTAAGGGCTTCGGCTCAGAAGGGCCACCATCCACAACAACATCGGTGGCTCTTTTCTATTCTATCTTATAGACGGAGCCAAATACTATAATGCACTATAGTATTCAACGAGTTGCCATAACAGGAGATAATCTTAGATTTCTGTAAAATCCCCTAATCTCTAATAGTTTCTCCTTCATCATTGCCATATAATCCCTATTCTCTAGAATTATAATAAGCTTTGAACTGGGGAGCCCTTCGACAAGCTCAGGGCAAGCCGCCACCCGAGAAGTGAATATCTCGGGTTTTTGTTTTGCGGCCTTGACTTTTGTCTTCCCAAGATTTATCCTATAAAAAGGACGAGATAAATCCATTAATAACCATAAAAGGTCGAACTTTATTAAGAGATTTAATTTATTAAATTCAAAAAAAATAAAATGAATAAAATTATTGGCGTTCTATTAGGAGTAGCCCTTTTATTTTTTGTTTCGTGTATGCCCGTTTTGGCAGAAGAAACATCTTCCTCTGCCCAAGAGCTTCTGCAGCAGCTACAAGAACAGGTAGACCAATTAAAAGCCCAAATAGCAGCCTTAATTGCCCAGATAGAATCATTGAGGCAGGCAAAGCAGGAAATAAAGGAAACAGCAGCAGAAGTTAAAACAACCCTAAAGCTCCTTAGGCAGCTGCGGGAAGGCATGACCGGCGAAGATGTCAAATTATTACAAGAGATATTGGCCACAGATCCAGATGTTTACCCTGAAGGCCTGGTTACAGGATATTTTGGCCCATTAACAAGAAATGCGGTAAAGAAATTTCAGAAAATAGCAAGCATTGAACAAGTCGGAGTGGTTGGACCCAAAACATTATCTAAAATAAATGAGTTGCTTGAAGAGGGTGCCGGTGAGTCTGGTAAGGTGCCGCCTGGTCTTCTAATTGCCCCCGGAATTAGAAAGAAGGTTGATCTCGAAATCCTGAAGCCATTACCTGGACAGATACTTCCTCCTGGTATTGCTAAAAAAATAAACGGACAAGCACCTGGCGAAGATGTTACACCGCCTGTTATCTTAGATATCACGGTTACTGACATTACTGCAACATCAGCCAAAATTACTTGGACGACTGATGAGGAAGCAGATAGCAAGGTTTGGTATGACACGACAACTCCGCTTGTTGCAACAGAAACAACTCCGGCAGTAAGCTCTTCTGATTTGGCCTTAAATCATGAAATTATTCTTTCTGGTTTGACCCCGGAAACTGCCCATTACTTTATAATAAATTCTACTGATGAGGCAGATAATAACGAAATTAGCGAGGAAGGAACATTTATTACGCTTGCAGAGATTAGCATAGGAGAGCAAGCCTGTATAGATTCTGGGGGAACAGTTGAGACAGCGATGTGCTGCCTTACAACAAGTGATTTTCCAGACAATTGTTTAGTTGGTGCTTGTGGATGTGCGCCAGAAAATAGCCACGAAGTAAAAATTTGTGATTGCGGACCTGACAAATGCTTTAACGGTAGTACGTGCGTATCTCAATAAAGGATTGCAATACTTTTAATCGCCAACAAAAAATCGTTAGCATAGTGGGCTGACGGTTTTTTGTTTACCCAAAACAGGTTCTAACCCCAGGTAGTAGAGTAAGCACACTACGGGGCTTCGCATCGTTCCACCAGGGGAGTACTTCGACTTCGCTCAGTGTAAACCTCATTGCCCGAGGCTTGTTACCTCGGGCTTTTTGTTTGCGGGGCTTTTAAAAATTTCTCGTAAGTATTATAGTTTAAATAGAAGGAGGGGATGGAGATGCTAAGAAAGCTAAAGCAGATATTCTTTTTTTCACCGCGCTCCCCGATGAATGGAGTAAGGTCCATTTTTCTGGCGTGTCTCGCGTTATTTGTGGCTGCTTCGGTTATAACCGCTTTTAGTGCAATATCAAAAGAGTACCTTTTCGTTGTTCTAGGAGCCATTGCCATAGTATTTTCGACTCCGATTAGCGTTTGCCTAAGTTATAGTCTCGCTTCAGAATAGGTAGCGATTCTGCAGACTAACTGCGGATAGCTCCTTAATTTTCAAGTCTCCTAGTAATCGGTTGGGAGACCTTTTATTTTAATTTGCAATTTAAGAAATATTTTTTTATAATAAATTTAGGAAAACAAACTAAAATAAAGGATTTAATTTTATGAAAAAAACACTCGTTTGGATAATAATAATTATTGTTCTTGTCGGGGGTAGTATTTTTGGATATCAGCAATTTATTAGAGAAAAAGAGCCTCCTTATACTTTGGCCACGGTGGCTTATGGAGATATTGTTCAAGAAGTTATAGAGACAGGGACGGTGAAAGTAGGCGAGGAAATAAACCTTAGTTTTAGAAATACAGGAAGAATTAAAGAGATCTATATTGAAAAAGGAGACAAGGTTGCGACAGGGCAGAATTTGGCGAAATTAGATACAGTCCAACTTATTATTCAACTAAGAGAAGCTCAGGCTTCTTTAGAAGTGGCCCAGGCTCAGCTTGATAAGTTATTAGCCGGATCTACTCCTGAGGAAATTCAAGTTGCTGAAACCACTGTTTTAAACACAGAAGTCACATTAGAAAATGCTAGGCAGAATTTAATAGATGTAGAGGCTGATGCCAAAGAAGATTTAGATAATGTTTACGAGGATGCCCTTAACACTTTAGATGATTCTTATTTGAAAGCTTATAACGCCTCTAATAAAGTGAATTTAATCCAGAGAACTTATTTTAGCGGCGCTAACCAAGAGAGCCTCTCAGTGCAAGAAAATAAAAATAAGATAAAAAACAATCTTAATCAGGCAAAAAGTTATTTAGACATTGCTAAAAATAATCCAGAAAATGAGAATATTGATACAGCCTTAACTGAGTTTAAAAACTCTTTGAGTAATATTTATGATGCCTTAACTTCTATCCGTCAAACAACCGAGGCAGTTAGTTATCGAGACACAGTTAGTTCAACCGACAAAACTGCTTTAGATACTCATAAAAGTAATATCAATACAGCCCTAACCAATGTTATTAACGATCAACAAACAATCTCTTCTACGAAAATTACGAACGAAAGCAACATTAATACTGCTCAAGCCACGGTTTCTTCGGCTGAAGGAAACTTAAGGGTAGCTGAAGATCAACTTGCTCTGGTTAAAGCTAGCCCTTCTCAAGAAGAAATTAATTTATACCAAGCTCAAACAAGACAAGTTCAAGCCCAAGTAAATCTTTTACAAAACCAAATTCAAGAAGTTACTTTAATCAGTCCTACCAAAGGACAGATTACTCAAATTCAAAAAAGAGTAGGGGAGATGGCCCAGCCTACAGAAGCGGTGATTTCTCTAATTCCAGCCGTTCCTTTTCAAGCAGGGGTAAATATTTACGAGGAAGACATTGTTAAAGTAAAAGTTGGTAACCAAGTAGAGATTACTTTGGCTGCTTTTCCTGATGAAGTGTTTAAGGGAAAAGTAATCTCTATAGATCCTGCCGAGAAACTAATTGAAGGAGTGGTTTATTATGAGATCACTATCGATTTTGAAGATGCTCCTGCGGAAACCAAACCTGGAATGACAGCTGATATTCTTATTAAAACTGCCTCAAGAGAAAATGTATTAGTTATTCCTGAAGATGTGATAGAAAAAAAAGATGGCAAAACAACAGTTCAAGTTCTAATAGGAAAGACCATTGAAGAACGAGAAATAATGATTGGTTTAACAGGAAGTGACGATCTGGTGGAAGTTATTTTTGGTTTAAAAGAAGGGGAAGAAGTAATTGTTGAATAAATTATATGGCGAAGACCCCTCTAATCAAATTAGAAAATGTTTGGAAGATTTATCAGTTAGGGAAAATGGAGCTCACTGTCTTAAGAGGAATAAGCCTGGAGATTGCTCCAGGTAGTTTTGTGTCAATTTTAGGTCCGAGCGGTTCAGGGAAATCAACCCTTTTAAATATGATTGGGATTTTAGATGTGCCGACAAAAGGAAAAGTTTTTTTGGCAGGAGAAGATACTTCTAAACTTTCAGAAGATGAATTAGCTAAAATTAGGGGTAGAAAAATTGGATTTATATTTCAGCAGTTTAATTTATTACCAAATTTGAGTGCCCTTGAGAATGTAATGATACCAATGCTTTTCCAGGGTGTTTCCCAAGAAAAAAGAAAAGAAAGAGCTGAATTTCTTCTTGCCTCAGTAGGCTTGAAAGAAAGAATGCTTCATCGTCCTATGGAGCTTTCGGGAGGCGAACAACAGAGAATAGCTATTGCCAGGTCTTTGGCCAACAATCCAGGAGTTATTATTGCTGATGAGCCAACCGGTAACTTAGATTCAACAACTGGCCAGAAAATAATGGAAATTCTAATTAATTTCCATAAGAATGAAGGCAAAACGATTATCGTTGTAACCCACGACCCTCACATTGCAGACTACAGCGAAAAAATAGTAAGTATTAAAGATGGTCAAATAGTATCGGATCATTTAGCGAGAGAGGAAATTCTTTGGCAAAATAAAAGGTAATATTAATATGTGGGCAGAATATTTTAGAATTGCAATAAGAAATATTAAAACCAGGCCCTTAAGAAGCTGGTTGACGATTTTAGGTATTATTATTGGTGTTTTTCTAATAATGTCATTGCTTTCTTTAAGCGAAGGATTAAAAAATACCGTTCTTCAGCAATTAAGGGCGATAGGTAAGGATATTGTTATGATTATCCCCGGTGACATTTCTGATATATTAACTACCCTTATTGGAGCAGTGGAGTTAACTGAAGAAGATTTAAAGGCGATAGAGAAAACCAAAGGGGTAGAGGTGGTTATCCCATGGGTTTATAAGGGAGCAGTTATGAAGTATCGGGGTGAAAGTAAAACTGTTATCCTTTTAGGAATGCCCTTGCAACATACTGATATTATAAAAAATGATTTAGGAATGGATACAGCTGAAGGCCGCTGGCCAATAGCCGGGAAAAGAGAGCTTCTGGTTGGCAGTGTAGTGCCAGAAGATGTTTTCCCCGGTTTAAAAATAAATACTCAGGCTACTATAAAGGGGCAGAGATTTGAAGTTGTTGGAATATTAAAGTCTTTGGGAAATAGCCAAGATGATTCGATGATAAGTATGGATTTAAATATTTTCCGTCAGATTACAGGTGAAAAGAAAGGAGCACTCCAGGCTATTGCCAAAATTGCGCCTGGATTTTCTCCTGAAGAGGTAGCAGATGACATTAAAGAAAACCTTAAAAAAACAAGAAAAAGGCAAAGAGGAGAAGAAGAAGCTTCCTTTTCTGTTTTAACCAATGAGGCAATGACTGCAATGGTCGGTAATATTATGGGCATAATTCAGATTGCGGTTTTTGCCTTTGCCAGTATTGCTATTATTGTTGGCGGAATTGGGATAATGAACACAATGTATACTTCGGTTCGTGAGAGAACCAAAGAAATTGGAATTATGAAAGCAGTGGGAGCAAAAAGATCCACTATAACTCTTATTTTCTTGATTGAATCAGGGGTTATTGGTTTAGTAGGAGGAATAGGAGGAATGATATTAGGATTGGGGTTAGCTAAATTAATTGAACTTGTTGGCCAGGCTTATGCAGTTTTTTATATCTCGGCTTCTATTACACCCGGTATAGTGATTTTTGGCATAACTTTTTCTTTTTTGGTCGGTTGCCTTTCTGGATTTTTCCCAGCCAGAAGCGCCGCCAGCCTCAAACCAGTTGACGCTTTAAGATACGAATAAAAATAATTTATTAAAATAGAGCTACCGCCCCGCGAAGCTGGGCGGTTTTATTGAAGAAAGAGGAAATTTTTGGTATTTTAAAGAATATGGAATATGTAATTTGTCACTACAGTGAGATAGGATTAAAGGGAAAAAACAGAAGGTTTTTTGAGGAAAAATTAATTGAGAATATAAAGCGGGTTTTAAAACCGGCGCACTTTGCCTTTGTGAAACGAATTTCAGGCAGAATCCTCGTAAAATTAACCAAAGAGGGGACAAAAAACGAGAAAGAAATTATGGAATCCTTAAAAAATGTTTTTGGAATAGCCTATTTTGCTTTTGCTGATAGCGCGCCTCAAAAAATAAACAAAATTCAAGAAAAAGCATTAGAATTACTAAGGGGAAAGAAATTCAAAACTTTCAAAATTTCCACCCAGAGATCAAAAAAAGAATTTCCTTTAACTTCCCAGAAAGTAAATGAAAAAGTAGGTGCGCATATAGTAAAAAAACTAAAAGCTAAGGTTAATTTAGGAAAGCCAAATATAACTTGTTTTATTGAAATAGTGGAAAAATACGCGTTTTTGTATTTAAAGAAAATTAAAGGCTTGGGAGGCTTGCCGGTAAGTGTTAGCGGAAAAGCAGTTGTTTTGCTTTCGGGCGGTATTGATTCACCAGTGGCGGCATTTTTAGGAATGAAGCGAGGAATAAGGGTTATTTTTTTGCATTTCCATGCCTATCCTCATACTGATGAAGCCTCAATTGAGAAAGTTAAAAAAATAGTTAAACTTTTAAACAAATATCAACAAAATTCAAAACTTTATTTAATTCCTTTCGCCAAAATTCAAGAAGAAATTTTAAGGAAAACACCGGCTAAGTTGAGAGTAATTCTTTATCGGAGATTTATGTTGCGAATTGCTGCACAAATCTGCAAAAAAGAAAAAGCCTTAGCTATTTTCACTGGTGAGAGCGTTGGTCAAGTAGCCTCCCAAACCTTAGAAAATATAAAAGTGATCGAAGAATCAGTTCGTTTACCAATTTTCAGACCTTTAATTGGTCAGGATAAAGAAGAGATAATAAACAAAGCTAAAGAAATTAACACTTTTGAGATTTCAATTTTACCCTATCAAGACTGTTGCGCCCGTTTTTTACCAAAACATCCTGAAACTAGAGCTAAATTAGGAGAAGTCCTGGGGGCCGAAAAAAGACTAAATATAGAAAATTTGATAGAAGAGGCAATAAAAAAATCCTCTGTTGAGAAGATAAGTAGGGGTTGACACGGTATAGTTATGGGTATATACTCATAATAGGAGATTTATTCTGAATTAATCGAAGAGTTAAAGGTCGTAGATCTCTTAATAGAGAGTAATTTTATAAAAAATACTATGCCATTTGGAAATGGAACTGGTCCTTTAAGTCTAGGGCCAATGACAGGAAGAGGGTTAGGATATTGCGCCGGTTACACTAGACCTGGTTATAATGGGCCGGGATTTGGCAGAGGCCGGGGCTTTGGTCGCGGTTTTGGGCGAGGGAGAGGATGGGGAAGAGAATTTTATGGTGGACCTTGGGGTTATGATCCTTATTATCCTCCATATTATCCAGCTCAACCGCCCACTGCCAAAGAAGAAAAGGAGATCTTAACTGAGGATCTTAAAGCTATGAGAGAAGAGATGAAAGCCATTGAGCAAAGACTTAAAGAATTAGAGACCAAAAAAGGAAAAAAATAATATGGCAAATAGAGTTAATCCACTTGGACCTGGAGGTAGATTTAGGGCACCCGGAAGAGGTGGCCGTGGTCGCCAGCCCGGAGGTTTTGGGTTAGGCCCAGGAGGAGAATGTTGGTGTCCACGCTGTAACACAAGAGTTCCTCATACGAGAGGGGTTCCTTGTTATGAAACTCGCTGTCCAAAATGTGATTCTCCACTAACTAGAGCCAGGTAAATTTTATTCGTATATTCGTAAAAATTCGTAGGGATTATGAAAATTTGCATTACAACAAACAGCCCTAATTTAGATTCTCTGGTAGATCCTCGTTTTGGCAGATGCCAGTATTTTCTTATTGTCGATGAAAAGAGTGAATTGATAAAAGCAATACCTAATGAAGCTGGTCAGGCGATGAGAGGAGCAGGGATTGCTGCAGCCCAGCTTGTTATTGATTCAGGGGTTCAGGCAGTGATTACTGGAAATGTAGGGCCTAATGCCTATTATGCTTTGAATTCTTCTGGTATTAAAATTTTCCCTGTTGTTTTTGGAGTTACTGCTAAAGATGCTTTAAAGATGTATAAGGATGGCAAACTAAAAGAGGTTACCCTGTCGCCAGATGCCGGGCCGGGGCGTTTTGGCCCACCAGGCTCTTTTAGACAAAGGGGTTTTGGTCCTGGTCGAGGTTTGGGTCGAGGAAGAAGATAGATGAATCAAGAAACAGTTTCTATCATTAGTACCGTAGTCAATGTTTTATTGACTATTTTTAAAATAATAGTCGGGCTATTGACTAATAGTGTAGCCCTTATTGCTGAGGCCGTCCATTCGGGATTAGATGTTTTCTCTTCTTTAGTAACTTTTTTAGGGATAAAAGCGGCTAAAAAACCCGTTGATGAAAAACATCCTTACGGTTTCTATCGAGCCGAGAGCTTAGCTGGTTTTATTGTGGCCATAATGTTAGGCCTTTCAGCAATCTGGATTATTTATGAAGGAGGGAGCCGTTTTTTAAAATTAGAACCAGTTATTTTTACTTTCTGGGCAATAGGCCTGATGGCTGTTTCTTGCATTGTTAATGAGGGAATGGCCAGACTAAAATTCCATTATGGCAAGAAACACGAAAGTCTTTCTTTGGTAGCTGATGCCGAACACTCAAGGGCTGATGTTATTTCTTCTTTCGGAGTTTTAATAGGATTAATTTTGATAAAATATTTTATTTATGCTGATGCCCTAATTGGTCTACTAATTGGCCTTTATATTTTAAAACAGTCATTTGGTTTAGGAAAAGAGATTACCGACTCTCTTTTAGACGTCGCTGATAAAGATTTAGAAAAGAAAATAAGAGAAATTTGCTCTTTGCATAAAATTGAGGTTTCGGGAATAAAGACGAGGAAAATAGGGGTGGCCAAATTCGCTGAACTTAAAATTCAACTGAATCCACGGTTGAAAGTAGACGAAGCCACTACGATTGCTAAAAACTTAGAAGAAGGATTACTTAAGAAACTTTCTGAGCTGAAGTACATTATTATTTCGGTTGAATCTCATGAAATGAAGAGGGGAGTGATTACGCCTCTTCTTGGCGAGAAACTTTCTTTTAGACGAGGCTTTGAACCAATCGGCCCTAAAAAACTGGGCAAAAGAATAATTGTTCCTTTAGAGGAAAATGAGATTAGTAATCATTTTGGAGTAGCAGAATATTTAATAATTGATCAAGACAAGAGGGGGCAAACCTTACTAAAAGAGATTATAAAAAATCCCTATTTTGAGAAAGGAACCGGCCACGGGTTTAAATTTACAAAAGCGATCTCGGCTGATAAAGTTATTGCTCGCCAGATTGGTCCAAATGCCAAAAGAAATTTAGAGGCTTATAATATTGAATTAGAACTGATTGGTCCAGAAAAAAAGCTTAGAGATGTTTTAGAAAAACTATAATAATTAATTATGCCTATTTACGAATACAAATGCCAAAAATGTGGTCATAAGTTTGAAGAATTAGTATTCGGTGAACGAAAAATTAAATGTCCTAAATGTGGTAGTATTTCTTCGGAAAAGTTATTTTCTACTTTTAGCACAGGTAAAAAATCAGATAGTCTTGATAAAGATTCTAATGGTTGCAGCAATGGAACCTGTAATATAAATTGTCCTACTTGCGGATTATAAAAATCTTTTATGCAAAAAATAGCAATTACGGGAGGTAAGGGCGGAACCGGGAAATCGACTGTAGCTGTCTTATTAGCTAATAAATTTATAAGGGAAGGTAAAAAAGTTATTCTCTGTGATTGCGATGTAGAGTGTTCTAATGATTATTTATTATTAAGTCAGAAGCTAAAGAATCCACGGGAGAGAATTTATGCTGAGTTTCCGGAATTAAATAAAGCTAAATGCCAAAAATGCGGGTTATGTGTTAGGACTTGTCGGTCGCACGCCATATTTCAAGCTCCGGGGGAATACCCTGTTTTTCTTAAAGACTTATGTTCTGGTTGCGGAGCTTGCTGGATTGTTTGTCCTCAGAAAGCTATCGAAGGCAAAAAAGAAGAGATTGGCCAAATATACATTAACAAAATTAAAAGAAATTTTTGGTTAGTAACTGGCCAAGCAAAACCAGGGCTTGAGGAAACCGGGCCAGCCGTTAGTCAAACCAAAAAGTCTGCTTTGAATTTAGCTAAAAAAATAAAAGCAGATTTTATTTTTCTTGATACCGCTGCTGGCACCCATTGCCCAGTAATTTCCGCTCTTTTAGATTGTGATTTAGCTTACGCAGTTACTGAACCTACTCCAATGGGGGCTTATGACCTAAATTTGATTTTAGACTTGTGTCAAAAATTAAAAATTAAAGCTAAAATAATTTTAAATCAAGCTGATTTAGGAGATAAAACAAGAATTCAAAAAATTGCTAAAAAGTATAAAATAAAAATAGAAAAAGAAATTCCTTATTCTAAAAAAATAGTTGGGGCTTATTCAAAAGGTAAATTACTAAATTTTAAATTATGAGTCTAGATTGGGTTAAAGAAATTCAAAATAGAACTAAAAAAATTCCTATTTCCAGTGGTCGTTCCAATAAAATGGGCAAGATTAGCTTTGATGATTTAGTTTTCTTACCTGCTCAATTAAATAAGAGGCCGGTAGATTATTTTAAGGAAAAAATTAGTTCAAAGACAGTTGTCGGGAAGAATAGCAAAAAACCAATTGAAATTGAAACTCCAATTATTATTGGAGCAATGTCTTTTGGTGCTTTGAGTAAAGAAGCTAAGATTGCCTTATCCAAAGCTTCCACTATAGCCGGGACAATGGAAAATACCGGTGAAGGAGGAATGCTTTTAGAAGAAAGAGAATTTTCAAAGAAGTTGATTGTTCAATTTTCTACGGGAAGATTCGGAATTACAGAGGAGGTGTTAAAAAAAGCCGATGCTATCGAAATAAAGATTGGTCAAGGAGCAAAGCCCGGTCAGGGAGGATTACTCCCGGCAGAGAAGGTTACCGATGAAATTGCCGAGGTGAGAAAAATTGAGAGAAATAAAGATGTTCATTCTCCAGCTTACTATTTAGATATTAAAAATATTGAGGATTTAAGAAAAAAAGTTGAATGGCTGAGGCAAATTACTGAAGGTGTCCCGATTATTATTAAATTGGCAGCAGGAGATATTGAAGAAGATTTAAAATTGGTAGTAAAAGCTAACCCAGATATAATTGCCATTGATGGAATGGAAGGAGGGACCGGAGCTGCTCCGGAGGTAATACTTAATGAAGTGGGAACCCCAACCTTAGCTGCTTTAGTTAAGGCAAGAGAAGTATTGGAAAAAATCGGAGCAAAACCAGAATTATGGATAGGCGGAGGATTAAATAAGGGTGGAGATTTTGCCAAAGCCTTGGCCTTGGGAGCAGATGCAGTGTTTGCTGCCTTTCCTTTGTTAATTGCAATGGGTTGTACTTATTGCCGGCAATGTTATTTGGGGAAATGTCCAAAAGGAATTGCCACTCAAGATCCAGAATTAAGAAAAAAATTAAACGTTGAGGAGGCTTCCCAAAACGTTGCCAATTACATTAAAAATTGTACCGAAGAAATAAAAATGGTGGCTGGAGCTTGCGGGGAAAATAACATTTATAAATTAACTAAAAGTCACCTAAGAGCCTTAAATTCGGAGATCGCAAATATATCAAAAGTCAAATTAGTTTCAGAATAAGAAGTAAAGAAATAGTCAGTCAAAAGAAGTTGGAAAATTATTTTTGCCGACTTTTTATAAAATAATATTTTTAAATTATGAACCCTGTTAGAAATTTTCCAGCAAAATGGATTTTTAACGGGGCCCGTAAAAGTTGTGAGAAAATCATCAAAAATTTCTAACGGGGTGAAAAAACTGATTTTTACCATTTTCATTTTGGGCTTAATATTTTTTAGTTTTAAGTTTGTTTTAGCTGAAGAAAAAACTCTAGTAGAAGTTAATTTTTTCTTTAGTAAACTCTGCCCTCATTGTGCTGAAGAAAGAATGTTTTTAGAGGGATTAGAAAAAAAATACTCCGAAATTAAAGTTAATAAACTGGGAACTCACGAAAAAGAAAATATTGAGTTATTAAAAAGCCTTTATCAAAAATATAAAGTTCCTCCGAGAGAGCAAGGTTTGGTTCCTGTCACCTTTATTAAAGATAAATATTTTTTAGGATTTAGTGAAAAGATCGGGGAAGATATTGAGAGCTATGCTTCAGATTTAATTAAAAAATTACCCCCCGAATCTGATTTTCAGCCAGATAAAAAAATTTCTCTTCCATTTTTTGGTGAAATTGACATTTCAAAATTTTCCCCCTTAGTTTTGGCTATAATTTTGGGAACTCTGGACGGTTTTAATGTTTGTTCGCTCGGAGCGCTAATTTTAATTTTAGGCTTGGTCTTAGCTCTACGCTCAAGAATAAAAATTTTCATTTTCGGCGGAATATTTATTTTTACTACCGCTATTATTTATGGATTTTTAATAATTCTATGGCATCAACTTTTCTCAGTTTTCGCTCCTTATGAAAGAGTGATGGGGATCTTGATAGGTATTTTAGGTATAGGGGGAGGAATTTATTTTTTAAGGCAATTTTTCAAGTTTAGAAAATATGGGCCAACTTGTGAGACAGAAACAGGAAAAGGGATAGCGTCACAATTTTCTTCAAAAATACAGGAACTCCTTAAAAAACCAGGTAATATCCTTTTTATAATAGGAAGCATCCTTTTATTTGCCGCTATAATTACTATTGTAGAATTTCCCTGTTCGGCTGTTGTTCCGGTATTTTTCGCTGGTATTTTAGCTCAATTCCAACTTTCCACTCTTCAGCACCTTTTTTATATTGCTGTTTTTGTTCTTTTTTATATGTTAGACGAAATTATTATTTTTTTGGTAGCTGTATCTACAACGACTATTTGGCTTGCTTCAGGCAAATTTGTAACCTGGATTACTTTAATTGAAGCAATTCTTCTTTTCTTGCTCGGCGGTTATTATCTTTTTGGTTTTTTAATTTTTTAATTAATATGATTGAAATTTCAAAAAGGGAAAAAGAAATAGAAAAAATAAAAGAGGAAGTCTTAAATTGTAAAAAGTGCTCTCTCTATAAGACAAGAACCTATTCGGTTGTAGGAGAAGGAAGCCATCAAGCGAAAATAATATTTATTGGAGAAGCTCCTGGATTTAATGAAGATAAAACTGGTTATCCTTTCTGCGGAGAGGCAGGTAAAATTTTGGATGAGCTTTTAAGTTCTGTGGGTCATAGGAGAGAAGATATCTATATTGCAAACATTTTAAAATGTCGTCCACCGCAAAATCGTAATCCTAAAACAGAAGAAATTGAAGCCTGTGCACCGTATTTAGAAAAACAAATTGAGATTATTAAACCAAAAGTAATTTGCACCTTAGGGAATTACTCCACTGCCTATATTTTTGAAAAATATGGCTTAAAGGATCAGATTCAAGGCATTAGTAAAATTCATGGGAAAATTTTTGAAGTCAAAAGTCTCTTCCAAAACATTAAAATTATTCCTCTTTATCACCCTGCCGTAGCTACTTATAATCCCAATATGAAAGAAATTCTTAAAAAGGATTTCCAAATTTTAAAAGATTTTAAGAAATAACTACGCCTTTAAAAGTAAAATGAAAAATAAAAAAAATAAAATTGTAATTGCGAGTGGAAAAGGAGGCGTAGGGAAGTCAATGTTGGTTTCGGCCCTGGCAACACTTTTTAGTAAAAATCAGAAAGTGGTAGCTGTGGATTGCGATGCTGACGCGCCTAATTTAGTAATTTGGCTAGGTGGGATAGAAAAGCTTGCCCCGCACCGAGCTCGCTCTGGTGCGGGGTGGGACAAAGTCATTCCAGTAGTTACTTCAGCTAAACCAGAATTTGATTTAGATAAGTGTAATGGTTGTGGCCTTTGCGCTAAGAATTGTCGATTTTCAGCCCTTCGACTTACTCTTTCCGCTCAGGGTAAACTTCCTAAACCCAAGTTAAATCCATTTTTATGCGAGGGTTGCGGGGCTTGCGAAGTTATTTGTCCTCAAAAAGCAATTCAATTAAAACCAGTTCAAAATGGAGAAATTAAAATTAAAAAAATTCGTGAAATTGGTGGGAAATTCGTGAAAATTCGCGAGATGATGTTAGTCTCTGGTCAACTTTATCCGGGAGAAACTGGTTCTGGTAAGGTGGTGGCCGAAATTAAAAAAGAAGCAGATAAATTTGATCATAATTTAATGATTATTGACTCTGCTCCTGGAACCGGGTGTCCGGTGATTGCCTCTTTGCAAGACGCAAATTTTTCTGTCTTAATCACTGAGCCAACGCCTTCTGGATTTACTGATTTAAAAAGAGTTTTGAAGGTAGTTAACCATTTCAAAATTCCCTGGGGCTTAGTGATTAACAAATGGGATATTGATCCTAAATTGAGTGACCAGATTAAAAAGTGGGCCAGAAAGAAATTCTTGGGAAGGATATCGTACGATAAGAAAATTTTTAAAGCTATCGCTAATCTCACCCCAATTTTAGAAACTAATTTAAAAGCCAAAGTAGAGATTAAAAATATTTTTAAAAAAATAGATAAATTATGCCCAGACCACTAAAACCAAGAAGAATTATTTTTGACCCAGACGTTACTTATTTTAAACCGAGAGCAGTTCCTCTTTCTATGTTAGAAGAGGTGGATTTGACAATAGATGAATTAGAAGCAATTAGACTTTGCGACTTTAAAGGCTTAGATCAAATTAAAGCTGCTAAGAAAATGAAAATTTCTCAAAGTACTCTTGGACGAATTTTGACTTCGGGCCGTAAAAAAATAGCTGAGGCCTTGATAGAAGGCAAGGCAATTAGGATAAGAGGAGGTGTAATAAAAATGCCGAAATCAAGAATGCGAAAATTTAAATGCGAAAAATGTAAAAATGAGTGGCAAGAGCCTTTTGGAACAGGAAAGTTAGGGTTGGAGATGATTTGCCCAAAATGTAAATCAAAATCAGTTCATAGAATTGATTATAATGGCCATGGCTTTGGAAGACGATGGTGGGGATATAGGAAAAAGTAATTAGTTCAGGGCTTGCCCCGTAGTAGAAATTTGACAAGGTTTTACTTCGTAAAACCTAAATTGCCGTAGGCAGTCAAATTTTCACTACGGGGCTTGACTTGCTATTTAGCTTAAATTAAGCTAAGATAAAGCTGTGGAAAAGGTCGATTAAGAATTAGCGTCTAGGTTTTAGCGTCTAGGGGAAAAGATAAAAAATTTAATTATCTAAGAGCCTAAAACCTAAAACCTATAACCTACAAAAAGATTATGGCTGAAGCTTATTGCGTCAAATGTAAAGCGAAAAGAGAAATACAAGGCGAGAAAGAAATATCCATGAAAGGAAAAGGCGGTACAAAGAGAAGAGCTTTGACTGGCACTTGCCCGAAGTGCGGAACAAAGATGTTCCGAATTTTAGGAAGTAAATAGATAAATCTTAGACTATAAACTATTTTAGCCCAAGGCCCTATAAAAGGGTTTTGGGTTTTTGTATTTTTGTTCTACTGCCCGAGCATGACCACTCAAAGGTTTGGAATATTGTATTCCCTTTAATATAGAAGTAAGAGTTTAGTTTAGGCGTTGTCAGGCTTGACTTATTGCTTAGGTTTGGTAAAAAGATAATAGCTTCTTTCAGCATCTTTTAAAACGAATAGAAGAAAAAAAGTCCAGAGAGGAGGGACAAGCCGTGGAAACAGGAAACGATAAAGGCACGCTCACCTATGTTGGCGAAATTGACCCGAGCAAGAACCCAGACTGGATTGAATTCGAGCAAGATTACGCCGAGGAATTTGATAGGCGCCATAAAGAACACAAGAGAAGGGAAAGAGAGGCCGAAAAGGTACTCCGCGACTTTGTTATCACCTATTAATAGGAGGACAAATAAGAAATCCTCAGGATAAACAAGCCTTGGTTCAATAAGTAGCCGAGGCCTTTTTGTTTTCAATAATAATTAACTAATTTATAGCCCACGCAGTGTGATATATCGAACAAAGTTCGTTATAATAAACCAATGAAAAAAAACAACGGTGTTTTCTTAATTTTAGGCGTTTTATTTTTCTTAAATATCTTCGCCTGGATTGCGATTTACGATTTAAGCCAACCCAAATTCCTTGAGGTTACTTTTTTTGACGTAGGCCAAGGCGATGCTATTTTTATTGAAACGCCGCAAGGTCATCAAATATTAATTGACGGAGGTCCGTCCTCCGTAATTTTAGAAAAACTGGCAAAGGAGATGCCTTTTTGGGATAGGTCAATTGATTTGATTATTCTCTCACATCCCGAGCACGACCACTTCGCCGGTTTATTGCCGGTTTTGGAAAGATATGAAGTTGATTATATTTTATGGACCGGCGTAGTAAGAGATACTAACGAATATCGAGAATGGAAAGAATTAATTGAGCAGGAAAAAGCAAAAATTAAAATTGCTAAAGCCGGCCAAAAAATAAAATTAACTGAAAACATTCATCTTGATATTTTGCACCCCTTTGAAAATTTAGAAGGTCAGGAAATTAAAAATAGCAACAACACTTCGATTATTAACCTTTTAGTTTTTGGGCAACATTCCTGGTTATTTACCGGCGATGCTTATAAATCAGTAGAAAAAAACTTATTGAAAGAAATCCCGATCTCACAACCGACATTCTAAAAGTTAGTCATCACGGAAGTAAAACCTCAACTGCTAAAGAGTTTATAGAGAAAATTTCGCCTGAAATTGCTGTAATCTCAGCCGGAAAAGACAATCGTTATGGGCATCCTCATCAAGAAACCTTGGAAACTTTAAAGAGATATGGTATAAAAGTGCTAAGAACTGATTTAAGTGAAGACATCAAAATAATTAGCGATGGAATAAACTTTGAAATAAAATAAAAATATGAAAGATTTTCAATTTCCGATTTTTAAAACCAAAATTGAGGATCCCACTCGAAAGTTTAATTTAACCAATCCTGAAGAAATTCGGGAATATTTTGAGCTTAAAGCAGGATTAGAGATTAAGAAATTGAGAGATTATTTAAAAAATAATACCTTTATTGCTTATCTTTTAGGCAAAAAGAATTCTGGTAAAGGAACTTACTCTAAAATATTTAGCGGGATAGTTGATAAGGAACGAGTAGCCCACGTTTCTATTGGTGATGTAGTTAGGCAAGCGCACCAAGAGATTTTAGACAAAGATAAAAGGGAGGAATTAATTAATTGGCTTTCCCAGAACTATCGGGGCTATATTTCAATTGAGAAAGCAATTGAAGCCCTTTTAAGTAGAAACACAGAGACCCTTTTGCCAACTGAATTTACCTTAGCTTTAGTTAAAAGAGAAATAGACAAAATGGAAAGAAAAGCCCTTTTTATTGACGGTTTTCCTAGAGATTTGGATCAGGTATCATATTCTTTATTTTTTAGAGATTTGATTGATTATCGAGCTGACCCTGACTTCTTTATTTTAATTGATGTTCCTAAGAGAGTAATTGATGAAAGAATGAAATTCCGAGTAGTCTGCCCTAACTGTCAAACTCCTCGAAATTTAAAACTTTATCCAGCTAAAGAAGTTAAATATGATGAGAAGAACAAGCAGTTTTTCTTTATTTGCGATAATCCAGCCTGTAAAAAAATAAAAATGGTTTCTAAAGAGGGAGATGAAGCAGGAATAGAACCAATAAAAGCTCGCCTGGAAAAGGATGAAAGATTAATCAAACAAGCCTTTTCCCTACATGGAATTCCCAAAATTCTGTTAAGAAATTCAGTTCCGGCAGAAGTAGCAAAAGAATATGTAGATGATTATGAAATTACTCCAGAATATAGCTATAAATGGAGAGAAGAAGCTAAAAGAGTGGAAATAATTGAAAAACCCTGGATCTTTTCTGATGACGAAGGAGTTTCTTCTTACAGCTTATTACCGCCACCAGTAGTTCTTTCTTTGGTCAAACAAATGGTAGAGGTTCTCCATCTTTGAAA